>Ga0058698_10001300_pt1 | contig 11448 bp, 12 predicted proteins | sample AgamicAsSfe_FD_67288 | JGI IMG/M metagenome (GOLD analysis project Ga0058698, IMG submission 67288) | Agave microbial communities from Guanajuato, Mexico - As.Sf.e | ecosystem: Host-associated > Plants > Phyllosphere > Phylloplane/Leaf | place: Guanajuato, Mexico | collected 2012-05-30
AACTTGGACAGCGAGTATGCTGACTCGGGTCTTCTTTCATGCTCTTCTGTGATGGGCAGCGACTCTGGCATATGAGGGTCGAAGGGGATACCGATCAGTGTCTCCGACGACGCAAGCACGACGTTCTTGATCTTGAGCTTGCGGCAGGCTTCGAGGACGTTGTACGTGCTCATTGTGTTGGTGCGGAATTGCCTCGAGCTGTTGGTCTGGCCGGGAGAGGGGATGGCAGCCAAGTGGACGACGGCGTCGATGCCGCTGTATGCCATATCCTAGTTCATGTCAGTCAGTTGGATCGCGACAGGCAGAATGGTCGGCTCACGGTTGTCAAGAATGTCTCCAAGACGGCTCCCATGTCCTCCAAGTCGATCTCGACCAGGCGGTAGGCGCCACCAAGACCCGACTTGCCATCCTCGCTGATACCAGGAGGGCGACGAGTATCGACCGAGATGACCTCCCAGCCCTCGTCGGCGAGGTACCTGACTGTTGAGCGACCGAGCTTGCCACTACCACCTGTGACGATGACTCTGCGCTTGTTCTCGCCTCTCTTTGCTTCGCCGAGGGCGAGCTTGTCGGTAAATGATGCTTGAGGACTCATGATGGACTTCAGGTTGATTGCGATGTTGCGACGAGCAAACGACGCGACAATCGCTCACCATATAAGCGTCTCAGGAAAACTCATCAGCGGCAAGAAGACCGATGCTTATGTCATTGACGCTTTCTCCATCCCCAGCCGCTCTGCGGTTTCGGTAGATGGACTCGGTGTAGCTTCCAGCGACCCAATCATGTCACAGGAGTGGCATTCGTTGTGTGGAGGACTCCTCCGCCGCCCGCATGTATGACCCGCATCTCCACAAATTTCTCTTTATCCGGTGATCGCTTGGCTCTAGCTTGACAGGATACGTGGGTCGGTGGGTCTATTCTTCTACACTTCGAAAAGAAAGCGTTGCTGGTATGTGTTCTTGAAGACAAGGGGTTGATAGATTGCCTGTCCATGCTAATGCCTATAGACGCTATGAATCGAAAGCATCGTGTTGCGGAGATATGGACAGTAAGACACAAGATCGAAAGCCGAGCAAGGACAGGTACTCGGGGACTGTGCACAGACCATTTGAGCTTGCTGTCGTTATCACCCTGTATTCTTGTGGTTCTGTTTGTCGTCGTCGACAGCTTGATCCTATGAACAGACTGAAAGCAGTGAGCAATGAATACAACACCAGAACGTAATATGCATATTGAATAAACGCGTCAAACGCGTGCAAGAGTCAACGAGCAGGAAGTTCGAAATTTGCGGATGAGATCCGAATTTCTAGATACAATTCAATCGTTTTGGTACTGTGCTCCATGAGATTGACACAATTGATATGTTTGTCGTTCTGTTTTTCAATGATCTGCCTCTGAACACGCCGTCTCTTATCTGAACTTAAGAGCGATTCATGTTGGAGACGGTGACAATCATCGCCGAAGACCTAGTTCCGACCTCGCTACTAGCAATTGACACAAGTCTGATAAAACGCCAAGATCTTTTGATCGTCATGACTGTGTCGTCATGATCTCGCCGTCATGATAGTACCGTCATGATCCCCACCAAGCTTTCACACATCACCCCGTCTCTCTGAAGATCATGATCCCGCGGACCCCGAGAACCACAATGACCTTGGCGACCCCAACAACTCTAGATCTCCTTGTACAAAGCGGTCGTCTGTCATCGACCGCATCGTCATCAAGATTCATTTGTCCAGATTCCTTACTTCGACTGTGAACTGACATTCAGCGTACCCGTGGGCTGGACTGCTCGACGCTCGATTGCATACGTCGATCCAGACGAAAACGTGGCATCTTCAGCCAGCCTTAGGCTTTCCAGGCTCAGTTGAGCCTCCCTCCGAACGTGTCAAATACGCGAATGTATATGCGCTGCAGGTTCATGTTTCGAACTCTCGTCAGCATACGTACGAAGCGGTGCGCTATGGTATTGAGACTCGACGTTGATCTACACACATCTTTCCCTCTGGAGCATGCCGACAAGTAGCGCTCGTGCCGTGGACCGAGTACGAGATACCAGAACGCTGACATGATCGATTCCTTCTCGAACTGTTTCTCCCACAGCATCACAACCAGTCATCTTATGAGCACGACGTCTGCTCTAGATCCAGTTTCACAATCAGCTTTGCGAGTATTTGTGCTACTCCTCGGTCGGCATTCGGTTTTCCAAACCACAACCTCAACGCTGTCTGGTCTCGGCATATTGCCACGTTTAGCCCGGCTGAAATTGTTTAACCCGTTATCAACGTCCTCTAGTCTTTCGGTGATGTGGTCTCACCCAACCTGCTTTCGTCAGCAATATTCAATGCCTTCTTCAGAATCAGCACCGGAGCTCGTCCTAGGATCTTGTGTTCGATGTGTAATAGGTAGGGCATTCACAGCGGTCGCACTTATCGTTTCACGGTCTTATATTGCGCCAACAAATATACTGGTCGCTGTAAGATGTGTTCTTGACAGTCCCTTGCCAGGTCGAACGACCGCGATATGTCGGTAGTCCAATAGTCGCGCGCTCCCGATTCGTCGTTCCTGTCTCAAATCCTTCGCAAACTCTTCCCCTTGCACCGCCAATATCCATCTACCCCAAAGCAGTTCCTCGGCTCTTTGGTCGAGACGTTGCTCTGTTTGGCTTTTCCCATCGCTTGCTGACCGAATTTGAAACTTCTTCGTCTGTTCCCTGTCAAGTTCTGGGTTCGGGACACAAACGACATCACGCTTTCTGAAATCTCATCTGCGCCTGCCTGACCTCAGCACGAATCATTGGATGCTTCGCTTGGTAGGATCAGTATGCGCGAACGTGGCTCAAGCCACATACATACCCTTGTCGCTATTGAACCAGGTTGTGGGAAACCATCTGGGGTCGTACCAAACACATATAGCTGGGCCCAGACACACCTCGCACCTGAACCTGTCATATCGCTTCTTTCCTGTCCTTACAATCAAAACTCTGAAGATCTCTACAACACTCCTTTGCTTTGACTACAAATCACCGGTACTGGTCTGAACACAAACTCGGTCTCTCTTACATCTTTGATGTTCAGCATAATCACTGCCCAGCATCATGGATAGGCTGCACGGTATGCTACCGTGTCGCGAAGTCTCGATCCACAGCAAGGAGTACCTGGAAGAAGACATGTCGTCGACGTTACTCGGTGCCACAGGCTTCTTCTGTTTTTTCTCGCTCATCATTGTAGCCCTACGATTGTATGCACGCGCTTTCATCGTGCGACGCTTGGGCTGGGAGGATCTTCTGATTCTCATTACCGCCTTCTTCGTGTTGGGTTGTTGGATCTGCTTTATTGGCGAGTCCAAGACTGGAGTTCTTGGTCGACACATGGCGTCTGTGACCATACCACAATACGAGCTCTTCTTATTATGGACATTCCCGCATCAACTCTTTCTCATGCTCGGTGTCGGCACATTCAAATGCAGCGTTGGTTTCTTTCTTATTCGAATCGGGCGTAGTCGGTGGCAGCGGCGGGCTTTGTACGGGTTGATGGGTGAGTCGAAGTCGTACTGAAGCGTTTTATGATCAGTGTTGACTGACCGATGCAGTGTTCATGGCCGTCTGTTCTCTTGTGTACGCTTCAACTCTTTTCTGGTCTTGCATTCCCCTCCGAGCGAACTGGCATTTCGACGAACAAAAAGATGCGAAGATGATCTCGACCAAAGTCTGGAAGGGTCTCGCTTTCTGGAACAGCCTGATGAACATGCTGACGGACGGTATTCTCGCGCTATGGCCCATGCCGATTGTACTGAGGATGAAGGTCTCCACCTTCAAGAAGGTCTCACTTGGTGTCGCATTGAGTCTGGGCTGGTTGGCAGTCGTTTGTGGAGCCATCAAGACATGGGCCATGTGGAACTACTTCACCGCCGAGGACAAGTACTTCAAGGATACGTACTTCTTCTGGAGCTTCCTCGAGATCAGCGTAGGATCTATCGCGGCATCGGTCCCTCTCTTGCAACCTCTTGTCTACAGGATCCGTCGCTCTTCGTCATCGAAGAGTGACAGCGGAAAGGTTGTTTTGGTGGCATTACCAGCTACTACACCAGCGCAACCGGCCCGCGCGCTTGTCCGTCGGCCGGTCATCACATGGACGGGTATGGGTTTTACTTCTTATCAAGGGGAAGATGACGATTCGAAGTGGGACAGCCCGGGGCAGAGTGGTTCGAGTACGCGGATGGATATGGAGAGGTCGGACAGCGGGACGATATATGTAGGATACGAGGGATCGAAAGCGTTCATTTCTAGAGCGACTGTTTAGATAAGCGATACATAACGACTGAAATGACCAAAAGTATTCATGATGTGCTGCAAGGCGGAGAAGGTCGGCGTGTTCGACTGAAGTGATGGGCGCGCCCGACCATGTCTATTGCCGACGTCCGTCTCCTGCAGCCAAGCTGCGAGTCGATTGATCCTGCAGGTTGCACCGCGTTGGCTTATACCCTCTGGAGTGGTGGTTAGGCTTCGAATTGCAGTTCCTGATTGCGACCGAGGAACAACGAGAGGCCCATCGCCGCATGCCGACGTTTCTCCGTGTTCTCGTTCATCGGGCTCATCAGTACCATGTACAGTCAATCTTCCCAGTCATAGGGCAACGAGACTCGATCTCCTCTGTGACGATACTCATCGCTCGCTGTCGCCATGATGGACCAGGAAGTCCCTCACAAGTCCCGTAGAGACATCGCCCAATCATATTACGAGCTCACATCGACATCTGGTTTGTCGCGATTTCTTGGCTAGACTTGCGCAAGTCTGCAATGAGTTGGACGATGCTGCCACGTAACAGCACAGTACCCAGATCCTGGATGGGTAGTAGAAGAGGAGGATATCGTGCACACTGGGCTCATTGCGGACCCATCATCTCTCCTTGAGCCGCCGGGCAGATGTGTCTTCAACAGGCGTGTCAATAACATGCCTCGATCAACGGATGTTACGAGACTATACTTGGGACTCTGATGGCCACGCGCTCGTCACCATACGGCTTGACACACAGAGGACGAGTTAGGTTCTGCTCAGAAGATCCTCGGGTCCTTAGTCTCCTGCGATTAGAATTGTCACGGCATGCACATAGACCCAGATGAGAGGTAGGGTGGGTAATCATGAATTCATTAAGATACATCATTGCAACATCTCAAGACATTGGAAAGTCAACAACGTCAGACCTTAACGTTTAACCTTGCATCTCGATACCACCGGTACCGTGGATGCACTCGCCAGTGAAGTACGAGCCAAGAGGCGAGGCCAATTGGATGTAGGCAGTGGCAATCTCAATGGGCATACCAGTTCTGTCCATGGGAGCCATACCCTTGCCGACGTTCTTCATGCCTTCAGCAGGTACGTTGGCAGTAGCAGGTTGGAGAGGAGTCCAGCTGTCATTGTGTTAGGAAATGGCTCGGTAGTGGCTGGTGGAATGGCTTACATGATTCCGGGTGCGACAGCGTTAATTCTGATGCCTCTGGGTGCCTGTTGCTTTGCGAGTGCGCGGGTGAAGGTGACGATAGCGCCCTTGGTGGAGCTGTAGTCGACTTTTGTGGCGTCACCCATGTATGCAAGGACAGATGCCGAGTTGACAATGTTGTCGCCACGCTTCATGTGCTGGAGAGCGTACTTGCTCAAGGCCATCATCTGTGGTGAATGTGATTAGCATTTACTCTGAGCAAGACGAGTTCGTGTTTCTAATAACGTACCTGGATGATGTTGGTCTGGAAAGTCTTTGTGACGACCGAGATATCAATCTCTCTGTGGTCCTCGCACGACTCTTGCATGGAAGCGTTGTTGACAAGAACATTGAGCTTGCCGAAGACCTTGATGTGCTCATTGATAGCGGCCTTGCAATTGGCCTCCTCCTTGAGGTCGTATGCCATACCATGACCCTTGCGGCCAGCCTTCTCGATCTGCTTGATGGTCCATTTGGCGTCCTCCTCTTCCTCGGGCAGGTAAAGAATTGAGACATCCGCACCCTCTCTTGCCATGAGGATAGCGACTGAACGACCAATACCGCTGTCACCACCGGTAATCAAGACAGCCTTGTCCTGGAGAAGACCTCTGCCTTCGTACTCTTTGAGGTAAGGCTTGCCATTGTCGTCCCAGAACTCGAGCTGTGTCCAGTTGGCCTGCTCCTTCATATCCTTGTCAAGACCGGGACCACCCTGCTGGTCCTGGGCGGAGATTTGCCATGTGTAGGCGGTAACGGGACCTTCTTGCTCAGACATTATGATATTTGTGTATTGCGAAAAAGTTGCAAAGTGTGCATAAGGAAGGAAAAGCTGAAGGAATAAGAGAGAGGGGCATAGTAAAAGTACAGCGAGAGTGGATACTTCGTATACATGAGCTCACAGAGCTGGTAATGCATGACATCACAGTTCGGTGTTGTTGAGGCTCAATTCTCGCCGCGGGGCGTGAGAGTAATTTTACCCGGGATCAGCTTCGATCGAACTTCGATCGCCCTTGAGCCTCCTGTTGGCAACATCCTCGCAGCCACAACCCTTGACTTTTCTTATCTGTGATGGAACCCGTGGTTATCTGGTTCGCAGAGGTTGCCGGTGAACGAGGAGGGAAACTCGACCATCCGCTATGCGGATCTCACCACAATGCGATCGTTGAACGTGAATGGAGGCCAGTGGCTGCGCGCTCGACAAGACTCTTGATCACTCGCTGGACAGCAGACTGACTTTGCAGCGGCTGTTAGGAAACACCTGTATGCTCGATCAGCTCTATAAACATGGGAAGTGACCTGGGCGAAGCTCTTTCGACAAAAGCTTTGGATTGCTTTCGGTGTGCGCGTCAACACGATTGAGTGCTGTCATTTGAAATCAAAACTCCAATTTTCTCCAGAACTGCCTGGGTGCAATGTTTGTTGACCTGACAGCCATAGTCTGGGAAGACGAAGACCTCGTGTCTATGCCTTGGGTCAGCAACCCATACACCAGTACATTCCTGGTTGAGGGTTCACTGCCATTGGACAGAAAGCATCGGCGAATGCTGACGACGATAACGAAGCTCGGTATTGCAATGCTCCGAGGGGGCTTCCTAGTTGGCAAGTGATAAAAGATACAACCTTAAACCAGGGGCTGCTAAGACTCTCATATATTCGGCGCTGCATTATTGCGTGGGGTTGTTCTGATGATCCCGGAGAGGTTGCCGGGGGACACCTGGACCACCATCCTGCACCGACCCTATAAGCGTCAGTTTGGTATACCGAGTCCTCGATATCATCCCAATGCGAACATGGGAATGTTTTTGACGATTCTCGAAGCGAAACCGAGGTCGAGCTGATCTTGCGACCGTTGAGGCTCTGCGTCAGTGTCACTCATCGGCGCGCCCGACAAAAGGTCCACCACGGCTGAACGTCGTTGCAACGACATGACAGTCATTTCAGCTCAAATCAGCTGCTGAAAGTTCTTTTTCCAACATCAGATTCGGTCGTTTGAACGCCTTCATCGGCCTACTGTCTGGTTTGCAGCACTCTTGCACCCATTGCTATGAGAGAGAGCGCAGGATATACTTCTCGGTCCGGATCAGCGTCGTCCGATCGCGGACTGACGGTGGAGGCAGCAGGACATGAATCAGGTCCTCCTTGGTACCTCGTCCTCTGCTGAACTTACTCGCAAACCAAAGCCACTTGCTGGAGAACAAGCCGACGGCTCATACGCCAAAAGGTTACGGCACGCTGTGGCTGCGTTTCATTGTTCCAACGGTCTGCTCTGGCCGCTTTAACTAGCGACTCATGACATTACTTCCAACCAAGTTATTGGGTCTAGAAATGTCTAGCATGTCACTGCGACGACAGAATTAGGCAAAGACTGTTTGTTCATTCTCGAAGAAAGTCGCAATTCCCAATAGACTCCCCATCGAAAGACGGATAGACGAGCTGTCAACCAGCCGTGTCTCTCCATCGCCGCTTTAGTTTTTGAATTTCTTGTTTGGGATTCTTGAATGAGGGCTTAACTCAATGCAGGGTCAAAAAACGTAGAACTGCATTGACCAGGAACATCCGCCGGGTACCTGGAGTTTCCTCGTGGCAGTGGGATTTAGGTCCACATCTCCCCGACTTCCTGACCGACCTTCTTCCTCGGTTTGGTTTGGTTTGACTGGGATCGATGGAGTTCAGTACTGCTATTGTAAGTCTGATAGGCTCTCTCCTACCTCGTGCTGTATGCTGATCGATTGTGAATCCAGATCGCTCAAGTGATACTACTCGCGTTGACACTTTCGATAACTCTTCTGCGATGCTTTGTTCGCCTTCGCATCGAGGCACGCGCTCTCACCTTGTCTGATTACTTAGTGTGGGTGGGCTATACATTCACAGTCGCTTTTGTGGTCTGTCAAGGTGTTGCTTTGAATGCTGCAAGGACGCATCCGTTAGTCGACGATACTTACACCGACTCTGTCGTCTATCTCAAGGTGTGTTTCGTATCAATCCGTCAACTATCACAGAGCTAATTGTATACAGGCTGTCTACGCGTCATGTTTCTTCTTCGATATCGGGTTGTTCATGCCCAAAGCGTCGATCACAGCCTTTTACTGGTGGCTTATACCGAAAATGTTCAGAAGTTTGAGATTCATGCTATGCGTCGTTACTGTCTATCTCGTCCTCGCAGCGATCGGCTCTGTCTGCCTCGACCTCTTTATTTGTTTCCCTGTTCATTACAACTGGTCGCTGGACTATGAAAAGCAAGGTCAATCAATCTGGAATTCATGGAACGACTTCTGGATTAACTGGATGCTGAACTTTTCAGCGGATGTTTTCTGTATGTTCACCTGCTCTCATATCATTTGTGTTTTGGTCTCTGTCAGATGTGGGTAATCAGGCTGTGGTCTTGAACTGACATTGCGTGTCTATGGTACCCAGTTGAAACCACTTTGGCAAAAACCAGTCACAATTCCATATGCATCTGCGGGGTCAAACTCCATACTGACGTGCTGTAGTATTTTTCATTCCCTTCTTCATCATCAAATCACTCAAGCTTCGCCAGAGACAAAAATTTGGACTTATCGGTGTCTTCTCGCTCGGCTTGATCACCATGGCCATCAGTTTCGCTCGTTTCATGATCTACACTGTCTCCAACTACGACTTGGGCGACAACGATGGAGGTAACTTGGTCTATCTTACCCTATTCTCCAAGATGACAATACTGATGTTACAACAGCTGTCATGTGCACCGCGGAGATGTGCACGTCCCTCATCGTCGCCTCCCTTCCCGGCCTCAAAGTGCTCATCACCCGTACAATTGCAAACCACTCCTCCTCGCGCTCCGGAACTGACGGCTACAACAAATCGTCGGATACACCACACAGCAGCCGCATCGCGAAGATCTCGGCTCGCCTGTCACGTCCATTACGACGAGCTTCTCTTGATGACGCTGGTTTTGAGTTGATTACAGTGTCTCCCTCGGGGAAGCAGAACCTTAAACAAGCCCCATCGGTGGGGAGTATGAATCTGGATGACACGCAGATTACAGTCAAGCATGACTTTTCTATCGAGCATGGGGTGGACAGTAAGAGGGGGTCATACCAGAACACGCAGAGTTTGCCCTTTGTATAGTACATGGGCAACAAAATTGATTCCGATGTACTTGACGCTGCTTCTATCTCAACGGACCCCAGACCTCATAGTGTCCGAACGCAGGAAGCAATCGCATGATCCATCCGGATCGCCAGTCATCATAGTCCCATCCAGAGAGCCAAAGGAGTCGCTTGGTATGGCCGCCTTGGATACCGCCTTCGTGTCCGTCGAACAAGTACTTCCACGCATCAGCCTGGCCATACTGGGCGGTCCTCACGACGTGCCCCTTCTCCTTCGTGACTTGCAACTTGAGAGCAGAAATGCTTCCGCAATCGCCATAATCGTTGGCCCAAGGCCTGTGACGAACTCTCCTGGCCTTAACTCCAAAGCCTCCTGCTGAGATCCCCCTTTTCTACCAATCAGCGCGCCGGGTTGATCGTCGTAAAAGACCTCGATACCGTCAATTCTGGCCCCTGCGTAGATGATCACGTTGCTGATCGGACCGTACTGCTTGATCGGCTCCTGAGGCCTGTTGATGCTTGGCGAGGTCAAATAGGAACACGACTTATCAACGCAGAATTCCTTCAAGCAGTGTTCATCCTCGCCATTACACAAGACGTCCAAGAATGATGGATGATATAGCTATCTTGTGATCCTGTGCGTTCCAAGAATGACTGCTTGCTCGAGAAATTCAACACAGTCCGCCATCCGGACGACACCTGGTGATCGAAGTGATTTTCACCCACTAGCACGTTTGAGAACCACCACCATTGCCCTTTGCGTAAGCACCGCTTGTGTCACCAAGACACTCCGCTATCAACAACGTTAGCTTGTTTCTCACGTATCATGACTTCTGGGATCATCAACACATACCAACAGTAACCATCTTCAAATTATTCTCCTTTGCCCACTTGATCAGTCTAGGCACCAAATCCCTGACTGTACTCGCATAAGTCTCATGCAACAGCGAGATATGTCCCTTGCCATCCGAAGTACTAGGCCCAGCACTGCGGAACTTCTGCTCAGATGCCGAAGCCGAAAGCCCATTCCAGTCTTGTGAATCCACGCTATCAGTGATCATTCTGTAGCCAAGATTCCTCATGGCAGTAGGCACATTGCCACCGGTTTTGAGATAAGGAGGACGCATGTAAGTGGGCTTGACGCCGATGATGTTGACGAGTGCGGTTTCCAGTTTCTGCATCTCGGTGGTGAGTTGAGCTATACTCATGCTATCCAACGTCTGCGGGTGTGTCCAAGTGTGCGAGGCGACTTGGTGGCCAGCAGCGTAGGCAGCCTTGACGGCGGAAGCGCGGTTGTAGATGCAGCCGTAGAGGGTGCCGGTGAAGAAGAAGGTGGCTTTTGCTCCGGCGTTGTTCAATGTCTTGATGAGTTCTTCGGTGTATTGGCCGGGTCCGTCGTCGAAGGCAAGGGCAAAGACGCCGGGTTTGCTGCACTTGGAGTAGACGACACCCGCTGCTGGGCTGCTTTGTCTGGACTCGATGAAAGGAGAAGGAATTGCCGATGCAGTGGCCATACCGCTGATGGCGAGGATAGCAGGAAGAAGAGAGGAGAAGTGCATCTTTGCCAATCAGAAAACGAAGGTGCCTGTTGTGTCAATTCGAAGTGAGATGTCTTGATTCCACGAGAGCTGGACACCATATTTATATGCAAATGTTGTCACACCGAAGCTCTCCACCTCGCCTATTCGATGATACAGACCATCAGTGCCACAAACGCATGTTCAGTGTCGAATAGATGCCGTTCAGTGCTGTATAGGCTAATCTCAATACCAAGAGTTTCGGAGGACGCTTGGCGTTTCAGCACTGGTATAAGCGATTGGTATAGTGCACTTTAGAGTGTATACCAAGACAAGTCCGCTGCTTGGCAGTTGATCAAACGCTCC
>Ga0058698_10001302_pt1 | contig 11439 bp, 9 predicted proteins | sample AgamicAsSfe_FD_67288 | JGI IMG/M metagenome (GOLD analysis project Ga0058698, IMG submission 67288) | Agave microbial communities from Guanajuato, Mexico - As.Sf.e | ecosystem: Host-associated > Plants > Phyllosphere > Phylloplane/Leaf | place: Guanajuato, Mexico | collected 2012-05-30
AGATGGTGAGCAGAAGTAACGATGATGATGCAGAAGCTGCTGCCGAACTTGTGGAGGTTGGGTTAGTCGGCGGGAAGAGTGCAGGCGCTAAGACGTCGCATAGCCACCTCGGATCTGTCGATCTTCACGACGCGTCAAGTCACGCGTCTTTAGCTGCAGAGCTATTAAGTACGCTGCTGTACGTTCCGAAATCATTAGCACAAGTCATTCAATCTTCGTCCCGCTTTGCGTAGCTTACGAGAAGAGATATAGCAGGAAAGAAGTATACGGAAGTGCGCGAGAGGAGCTGATGAACTGTAGCCACCCCGTCACACACGGATTCTCTGTATAACTGGCCAGATCAAGCTCCGCCATGTCTTCAAGCCGGTCAGGCGACTCGAGACAGTTCGTTTGTGACCGGCAGTGCAAACGTACAACGTGGACGCAAACTTGTTTCAATCAAGATCATCAAACAAGTCGAAGGTTAGAACAGTATAAGTATACTAACAACCTATGTAGAGACCCATCTAGCCTCGATCTCACCTTCTCGCTTGTTAATCCGGCCAGAGTATTATTGAAATAAGCGTCACGTCTATCCGAATGTACGAAGATTGTACATCGGGCCCGATTACGGACTGCAAACTCCATGTACGGTCTGAGTAAAAATACTGAAGCCTGGAGTCGAGGCTGGAATTTCTTTACCTAACTGAGACCATGTGGTTCGGGTACTGCAAATTTTTGTCTATCCAATTTCACTGTTGACTTTGAGTCTGAAATTATGTCTAGCACACCCTGTGCAGTGGCACTGGTCACGTTGATTGTTGACATACAATTCACCCTCAACGACTGTTGCACGGGCACTGGTCGACCCTTCCTTCTCTTGATCGTTGGACAATGCGCCTCCTTTATCCCCTGATTACCCTTACAGACCTTATATACATACACGAACGCACCAAACTCCAACTTTCGATATACTCCCTACTTGACTGCTACACAACTGACCACCAGTACTCATTGCTGCCAGCGGAATTCAAGACCTTCGTACCCGTCCTGCAGGCTTTGATACGTACGAGTCATCCAAATTCTGACAACCCGTCATACACAGCTACATATCATAGCATGTCAGACCGACCGCGCCTGAAGCATGGCACCAAGCACATCCAGAAGTATCTGGTGAAAGCATCGATCGAGTCGACTGGACACTTGTCTTGGATAAAGAAGTGTCGTACGGACCCAGACACTCCAACCGATCATATGAAGATCTCCGTCTTCTTGAGATGCGGAGAGATCATCGCCAACGACCTTCTCAAGTTGCCCTCATCCCGAACAGCGTCCTCCACCATCTCAGGGATGTCATATTGTTGAAGGACACCGAGATCGCACTCAGGGCACCTCTGGCTGAATCCGATCCGAAGATCAAGGAGAACCGCAGCAGGCACTTTGCATTCAATGCTGTCCTTAAAGACGTTCTCCGCATGTTGACAGTCGCTCTTCGCCGACTTTCCCAGCGGCAAAACGAATCAACCGTTTCTCCTGTGTCGAATAAGTACGACTCAAATTCATTCCGTCATCTATATATCGAAGAGCTTGACGACGCGGTACCCGAAGCGCAGAATAATAGCGAGATTTTCTCCGAATTGGATCCTGCAGTACACGATCTAGACATAAAAGAGGATGAGATCGACCAACAAGACATTGAGACTTTTCTAGGCCACAATGTCTTGCTCCTTGGGATACAACAAGATGCTCTCGACATATGGGAAAAATGCCATGCGAATGAGTTGTCGCCCGCTGCTAGCGGAGTCATCACTGGTTTCGCATACCAGTTAATTCGGGCAGAAGTATCCAAAATCGAAGTTACTGAGCAGGTTCCACTCGTCCGTTTTCCTGGCTGTCCTGATACTGGTATCATTGGTCTTCTCTACCTTCTATATGAGAACTTCCACGGTCAGGCGTTGAGGAAGGGCGGCAACACAGTTCGACAAGCGTCAACCCGAGATATTGCTAGGACTCTCTTCATGCCAACGTTGGAGAGTTACCTCACTGTGTGGACTCTCAAAAACAACGCTATGAGAATATACATGTCAACGACAACTGACATGCCTCCACTTCCGACACCTGATCCATCCACTAAACTGCGAACGGTTGAACAAATCGAGGCCTCAAACAACATTCAACGATATGAATGGCAGGCGTCAGGTGGCTTGTGTTTGGTGAAATTTTGTAAGACCATGGGTATCGTGGAACGCATCGAAGGCAGACAATGCTATAGCGTAACGGATGCGCTGACACGTTCCCTGCCCAAGACCTTGCAAACCGATAAGCCTGAGTTTTGGGAGGTGGTGTCTCTCGACTTACTGCTTCGAGTTATACTGAAATTGAACGAGAATAACGATTTCTTCCGCCAGGGTCAAGCGCTGCTTGACGTCGCCGACCACGTTGAATTGCAGAAGAAACAGTGGTTTGCTGGGAAACTCTATATACCCCCGCAGCTATGCGTTGCCACCGACATCATCGACACCGTCGTGAGGAAAGACTCCCTCACAGAGATAGGCAAGAAGTATGACCACAAACCTCCACCACAGCTGACGCTCCACTATAACCCTACATTGAACGGATTTACAAGTCAAGCTATCTTGCTGGAGCTTGGCGATGCTGTAGGTGTGGCTGAAGTAGGCGAGCCAGCAGCATTAAGTGTAGCAATATTCTACAAGGCAATCACATCTCTTGATACTTGAAGAATTTTTGGGCCGAGATGGACTTTCTGATCTCATTCTTTGGCTTGGAAGCAATTCTTGGCCAGCACACTCTACCAACGAGCTATCACGATTTCTATAAACAGGCAAGGCTGATGCTATTATCGGGTAGAGCTATAGAATTCCTGCAGCCGACAAGCTTCCAGAAATCCCTGCAAAGGTGGATCTCTGACTGCTCGACCGACAACTTCAAGGAGATGGTGAGCTTTCTCGTTGTGCATCTGAGGAAAGAAAAGAGTGCTTGGAGTGTCGTGGCTACTAGACCTGAGACTAAATCAGAATTTGGGATGACTTCTGACTCGATGGCCAAGTTTAGACCAGCTATAAATTTGGAAGAAGCAGGCGCCACAAACACGGGAGACTTTCGAATTCTTTTGCAGCCGAATGCTCCACAAACAGATTCGCAGTCAGAACGGGATTCGCCGCCGATCACACCGACTTCGAGCCGGCCCACCCATGCCTCTGAAAAACAGGACGAACAAGGGCCACAGGCTGAGAGAGATTAGCAAACCGACGAGTCGCTCGGCCATGACGAGTTTGGGCCTCGTGAGATTCTTCAAGCATTCGCGCAGCTGATGCAAGCCCAAGATGCGGTGGCACATCTTGCTAAGGGTACGTTCTGGCTAGAATGTACACAGCTTGCGTCTTACATAAAGGATGTGTACGTTAGCCTCACGGGAGATCAGCCGTATGTAAGTTCGACGAAGGACTTTAAGTACATACCCCTGCTTCTTGAGTTTCTTCACCGAAATGATGAGAAGCGCGAAGATGTGCTACGAAGCGGTGTGCTAGAGACATTCAGTCAACACATCAAGAAGAATGGTGGAAAGCACCTCCAAAGAGTGAAGGACATCAGCGGCGTGAATAGGAAGGGAAACTTATGATGTTAACCAGCTATTTGCTTTTTTGTTTTCTAGTTACTTTCTGCTTCGACCATACTTTAGCTCCGCTTCTTGGCTGTTGGATTAGTATAGTGTAGTATTAACACTTTTTGCTGCGACTTGATGGTTTATCAGACTCCCTATACGTGACAGCCAAATTGTAGTTATACTAGAAACTCCTAAAGTCACCTACCTGAAAGCGCCCCAAGATTCCGAAGCGTTACCTAGCGATAGGTGAAACAACTAGATCTAGTCACTAAAGGATTAAATCAACTGAGAAACATCAATCTAAGGAGTCGATATTGATGGGTTCGCACACCTCGCAAATTACGTCATGCTACCCGCTAGCCCCGTGCTAGCCCAGGAGTGGATGAGCTCAGGAGTGTGAAGTTAGGCAATACACATCGTGTTATGCAAGACTCAATCCATATATACGCAACCAAGACCATCTAAACAGCATTTCCTGCCATTTATACTACACCATTCTGCTTGATCGGAGACATAGCTGGAGCTTGCTGCATTCGATCTGTTTGGATAACATATGAGCCGTGCACAGGGCCCACAGCGTCTCCGACCACAGGGTAAATCACTCGATTTCTTATTTCCACGCATGGGGGTTTGGCGGCGACTCCACTCCGTCCCATCATGCGGCCATGGCAACGCAACAAGTTCAGTCGACCGGAGCCCTTGAACCAGGCACGTACAACGGTTCTTTGGTCGCAACGACGTAGCGTTCTGCCATCTCGGGCCGTCAGCCTCTTTTTCGACGCCCCTTGATTTACGACTAAATATTCCATCCTATTCTCGTAACAGTGGTGCATTACTTGGTTCCTTTGACTTGCGATGTTGACCGCTCTTACTGCGCCGCATAGGTGCGTCCCCCTCAGATAACTATGGAGAACTTGCCAGATACGGTACAGCTTGATTTCCCATTCCGAAGGATTAAGTCAAGATTTGCAAATCATGCGAATCACAGTCAACTCGTTTTCTCTTGCTGCAGCTGCTCTTGCGTTGGTTGTTACTGCCAGTCGATTCGGTCCCTCCGTTGAAAATTGGCCAGACGTCAACAGAGACCGATGTTATGTTGGAGAATGACCAGATTCCGGCTGAGGGTATGCAAAGCAGTGACCCGTGTGCGGAGATTTTGCATGAGGAGGAAGCATCGATGGCCAATGCGTTTCTCATGTAGCCAATGCTACGAAACCAACTGGATGGACGCCCCACAATCCTTCAGCGACCACGCAGTCCTTTCCTGATCTGTAAGGTTCATACATGGCCAAGCTCGCATCCTATACTTCGAGATCCACTATAAGACAGGCACGAGAGTTAGATTGCGCAGGGGAGGCCATCTCAACCGAAGCGACGGAGATATCTATCTAACATTCTGTATAACCAAGATTCTTTCCAGAATCAGACCTGGACCTTCTTCTTGATTACATCATGAGCAGAATTCTTATCACAGGTGCAACCGGGTACGTTGGCGGTACTGTACTTTCTCAACTTATAGCCAGTACTGCCCCAAGCATCAAGGATCTCACCTTCGATCTCCTCATTCGCGACGAAGCGCAGGCTGTGAAACTCAGAAACGCGTACGGTTCTCGCGTTAATACCATCAGATGGTCTGGCCTTGAGGACACGGCTTTCATTGAAGACACAGCCTCGAATTATGATATTGTCATCAATACTGGCTCTGGTTTCATTCCTGAAGGTGCCATTGCCTTTGTAAATGGTCTCGCACGCGGTATCAATACCGGTAAACCCGCACCGTGGATGTTGCACATATCTGGTTGTACAAACTTATCCGATCGTCCTTTGACGCAACCCCCAAGACCGATACGCGAGTGGAATGATGAAACAGACCGTGGAAGGATCCTCGACTTCATGGGAGCGCTCGATGAGATGGAGCCATACGCGCAGCGCACAACCGAAGTCGGCGTCTTGAATACGGCTGCTGAAACTGGTGTACAGGCTATCAGTGTCAACACACCTTGCATCTTTGGCGAAGGCACTGGCCTGTTCAACCGCCAAGGTCTAGTCATTCCTTTGATCATGATGTACGTTGTACAGCATGGCTACGGCTGGAAGCTCAACGAAACTGCGAATTTCGATTGGGTCCACGTCATCGATCTCGCCGATATATATGTTCTTCTCGTACGCACCATCCTTGAACGCGATGACCGCGGTGTCGGTTATCTTCCATCTGGCAGGAATGGCATCATGTTCTCAGCAGTGGGCCGCACCCTCATCAAGGAGATCAACCAGAGTTGCTTGGATGCAGCCTTTGCTGATGGTACCTTACCACGCGATGATACCCCCAAAGAAAAGGAAATCAGACTTGTACCACTGCATGAAATCGCGGACAAGCTCACCGCAGGCCGTCGCGATATCGCGGAGCGTGGCTGGGGCGGGCATAAGGCTACGAAAGCGGTGCAAGCACGCAAGCTATTAGGCTGGGAGCCAAAGCGACAGCAAAATGCTTGGAAGAAGGACTTTTGGGCTGAATTAGTCGCCCTAAAGGAGAACAGGCGGATGGTGACCATGGAGAGCTGCATTGGGGCCAAGGAGTAAGTCTTTGGTAACACATCGCTTGGAGCGTTTAGTTCTCTCGTCTCAACAAAATCTGTATTGTGCTGGGCGATCGAAGGTTTGAAGTCAAGACACCGTGAATCATGTTTTTCCTCAGAGACCATCAAAGACTAAGCCCAATACGGTATTCTTTCGGGGCGTTAGCCTAGCGTCAGGATTTCAGAATTCGCGAATGAAGTTGTTGTCCCTGGAGCCTTGCTTTTCTTCTAATAATATTCGTTTGCATCAAACAGAACGTTCTCCGTGGAGCCTCGGCATCTTGAGCTCTTCACAGGCGCACCATACACAATGTGAAGCTCACGACACTATGCCCTCAATGGGTTGGAAGAGAGGTATTAAATGGGGCTATCCCATAAGTGCGACTCGTTACAGTTCGGAACATGGTTCCTCGATTGAGACCTACAAAACATCATCTCCTGGGGAAAGACGCTCTTAGCTAATGTCCTGCTAGGGCTCGTCTACCGTCTGAAGAGCGATACATGATTAGCGGTACGATGTACCAACAGGTCTTGGCTGTTGCGGCGTTTACGCACTCCTCTTCTCTTTCCCACCGGCATGGCATCCCATTGGTGTCATATGCGATCCGAGGCAGCGGGTTCCTTGCGAAGGATCTAGCTGCGGCGTGGAGGCACGGGGGAACTACGCTATTGAGTTAGTGCTTTGAGGAGAATCATGCGTCCCTCTGAAGTATATGCCGAGTTTTGCATTATTCCCTTCCCCCCAACCTTGCTGACAGTTCAAACTTGGTTATATCCGATAAGACAGACTGGTAATGATGAGAAGTCATTTCGAGCTTCGGTGGCTGTGCGTAGCTGGCAGATGCTAAGATAGAAGCGAGTTCATCGACAACCAGAACCTTCGCATCGGGTCGACACGGCAAGGCAATTTACAGAAGACGTTATGATCATCTGTTTCTTTTTCCAGCCTCTGAGGCACAGTCGGCACGCCCGAGTGACCACAAAGATGTAGCTCGTGCCCCAACTCCTTTCGCATTTCCATTCGTTTTGGTGGTCAACGAATTCCGTCCAGTCTCCTGGTCTTACGCGCATGAAGAAGTCGAATATGTCTCTGCTACGAAGATTATCATATCACATGCAGTCTCGTGGGCTAGAGGCTGGAACTAAGCAAGGATCATTGTTCGCGGTCGGTATCTCTTTCATTGTTATCACGAGTGTGATAATCTTCTTACGCATCTACGTGCGTATACGCTTGATGAAATTACGTTTAGCCGTCGAAGACTGTAAGTCCACTGCCACAGGAAACCTTTGCAAGCTTCCCGCTAACATGATCAAATCTAGATCTGATGCTATCTGGTGCACTTTTCACGATCTCGCTTTCTATTGCCAACATGATTTGTGAGTCTCCTCTCCGGCAATGAAACTCTAGCTATTGAGCCTGAAACTAACTAATATTCCTATCCGTAGGTGGTTGGTACGGTGTAGGCACCCATAGTAAGTAACCGAAGTAGATCCATCCAGTCAGACAGCAGCCGACGATCGAATAGCGCTCGACATCCCTAACGAGGATTTTCCATCCATGCTGAAAGCGAACCTTGCCACACGTCTTTTGTACGTTGTAGCAATTTGCCTAGTCAAGTTCAGCATCCTAGTGTTTTACCGAAGACTAGACCCTCGACGGCGTACGAGGTGGATTGTATACTTTTTGATGGCATGGGTGGCCGCCCTTTCGATCGTAACCTTCTTTGTACTACTATTTGTTTGCACACCACCTTCCCTGTTTTGGAATCCTGTGGGCCAGGCCGAACATCCGGAGAAGTGCTTGAAGCAGACTACGCAACAGGTGTTCTTCAACATCAACGGCATCATGAAGTAGGTGTTGCGCAGTCTGATGATTTCGTTGATATTGTTTTGCTGACTTTCGTATCTCACAGCATCATCCAAGATTTCGCCATGTACATCCTACCACTCTTCATTGTCTGGAGGTTACAGATGCCACAAAGTCAAAAGATCGCTTTGTGCGCCATTCTCTGCGTTGAGCTGGTCGCAGTAGCAGCTGGCTGCGTACGATTCTATTATGTGCTTTTTCTTTCTAACGAAGCAGACATCAGGTACTATATGGCGGATTCACTGAATTGGTGTAGTATCGAGATATACGCCGGTGCGTCTCTTCCTTGCTGCTCTCAACGCTCCAGTGCTGATGAAACATGTGTACAGCCATTATTTGCAGTACGGCGTCCACTTTTAAAGTGCTTCTCAAGACATACCTTCCCAAGATTTGGAGTAGCGCGGGAAGCCATAAGAAGAGTTCTAGCGGACCTCGCGCACTGTACAGTCGATCGCACAGTGGACAGTTCGAGATGAAACCGTTTCGTGGGATAACAAACAAGTCAATCAGTAATAGGAAATACGGGGTCGAGGGTCTTACAGAGATCGAAAATGAGAGCGAGGGGGCTATCATGCGGTCCGAGAGTAATATGGGGACAACTGCCGCCACATCCTCGCCAAATCGATAGCGAGTTTGGAAGAGTCACTGTATCACTAGAAGCTGAGCAGCGCTCACCACAATCATCAAGAACTAAGAAAGAGGCCGCACCGTGATAAGTTTCATCTACCCCTTGTTGAAGGAGGCCATGCTGTCATCGTGCTGTCCTAGCGCATGTCCTTCTCTTCATCATCTGAATTCTGCTGTCTCTTCCTCCATTACACAACTCCGTGGTGCCCATACTCCGCCATATTATACTCGAAGATGTACAAACTGACCACTCCAGGACCACACATATCACGCCTGCTTCGTGTCGCATTTCAAGAGCAGAGGTACTTTCCAAAGTACGGCTTTCGAGGATAAAAGCAAACACAGTAAGGAATGCTTGAGAAATCTGAAGCTTGGTCGCTATTTCCAATGTTCTCTCTCCAGATCGCTGCCTAGTGGCGGAGATTGGTGGCGTTCACGCCTTCCCCTTCCGGTTCTAGGGCGGCGCGCCTTAGATTCACCCTGAGGCTGCAACCCTTTTTCGTCCAGCTTGTCAGTCCATAGTGCCTTGACTGCCTCCGTTCAATGATCACGGTGCAATTGACCCGAAACGCCTTGCGTACTGTAGCCTGGCGCACACCCGCTTGTGGTAAAGCTCGTTTTGCACCGTCGTCGTCTTCGTTACTATATATTCAAAGACACCATCCGAACATACGTTATCGACAAATTGCTTCAACATCAAAGATGGCTTCTTCATCTTCCTCTTCTACTAAGAAGGAAGAAATGGAGGAGGGTCTACGCAAGATGGATATTAATGCAGCGGAGAAGCACATGAAGGATTGGTTCGGTGACCATGCATCATGGAGTCACGAACAGCTTCTCAAGCTCATCTATGGTACGATGCCATCAAGAATCTCAACATTATATACTGATAGATATCAGAGGAGGACCTTATAACGTTGCGACATGTGCAGTCATTTGGCGATTACGTTTCTGGTGGTCTTCGACCCAGCGGTGGCCGTCCTTCTTTTCCACTCATGACGCATGAAGAGTGGGGCCTTCTAAATGCTTCATACAGCCAGTGGGCTCCAGCACCCTACAACAACCGACACTACAGTTGTATGGATCGGATTGCCCCATTGATCATGAGACAAGAGATCAAGGAACTCAAAGCCCCGCCACATATCGGCTTTCTTGCCCGTCTACGTCCTCTGAAAGCAAAGCTCTTGCTTGGTATGGTGCCAATCAGCGGAGACCGCTGGCTAGAGCGTAAGATGGATGACCCTGCGAACTACAGGAACCTTTTCGAATTGATCAAGGACGTCAATTACATATTCGAATGGTTCAATCATGATGAGGTTCAAAACCGGACAAGGAGCGCTTTCAATTGGATGGTTGACAAATATGTCGAATTCGAGCAGGCAGCTAACCTTCGGCGCGAAAAGAACGGCATTGGAGAGAAACTCAACCTGGCCGGTATGTGGGCAGAATACTGGAACGACTTGACAACCAACATGTCAGAACGGACGCATCGATGGATTGTAGATCGCGTGGATGAAGTTCAAGCACGCGCTTTTGTGCAATACCAGGATGCTCTCAAGGATGCTGGAACTGACGAAGCAGCTGTTGGCGAAGCAGGCAAGAAGTATTACGAGTGTGTACAAGATCTCAGAGGCATGCTCACCAGACTGGACTACACCATCGGCATCCCCATGACTGGCTTCAAGGGATACACAGCCTCCAACGCCTTCAAGGATCTCCCAGTAACACAGAGACATGATACCTGGAGAAAGATGATGGCGGCAAAGTCTTTCAAACATCAGATAGCTATCCTTGAAGCGCAAGACAAAGCCGATGCTGAGCAAGCTTCCAAACAACCGACAATGGAGGAACTACTCGATCCAATTCAGCAACTCACGAAGCCAGCACATCCACGATTTCGGGACACCGAAAATCTCATTGGCCACTACGAAGAAGGCAAGAGAAACCGCGACGAGATTCGATTAGTCCTCTGTGGTCCACCGAAACAGCCCACTCAGGAACATTGGATAACAATTCTACGTGAGCGCATGGACTTTTACGCAAAGAATCCGCGAGATGTAACTCGAAACCCGGATGCGTGGGGTTTTGTTTGCTACCGCCTAACTTACGATCAAACCGATGAGCAATGGGCGACCTTTGAGAAAAAGTTCCTTCAAGACGTCTCACGATCTGGAAACTGGATCGAAGGATTCGACAGCATCAACAGGAAGCATAAAATCATGGTCATCGATGGGCGAGAATTTGGAATTGCGGAAGGTGATGTGGCGGCTGCCAAACGACACTTCAAGAAGACCTTCACCATGCTGCCGACGCTCGGGCGTATGTGGACCCAAGACTTCCTTGTCATCGATAAGCAAGCATTTGCCTCATATGCTGAGTCGCCCAAGGAGGAAGTTCGGCCTCCGCCTCCGTATGGTCCTGGATTTGGTTGCAATGGCGGGCATGTGCGTCTTGTAGATGGGACGTTTGATCAGCTCTCGCGGGAACTGATCGATACCTTAGCGCCTGGTTTTAAGGGCGAGATGAAGGTGTTGTCGAGTCTACTTCTGGAAGAATTGTACCCACTTCTAGCGACGTTGAGCGTTCGACCTTACGGCTTGTGGCCATGCGCTCGATTGCATCCAAGAGAGGTGTACGTAGGGACAACGGATGCTGCCCAAGAGGGATGGTGGGAGTTTGGCCGCATCGATCAGGCTATGATGCAGGGATTTTTCGAAAGCATGAGGTCTAAGAAAGCTGACCTCCTCGCTAGGAAGACTTGAATA
>Ga0058698_10001303_pt1 | contig 11437 bp, 12 predicted proteins | sample AgamicAsSfe_FD_67288 | JGI IMG/M metagenome (GOLD analysis project Ga0058698, IMG submission 67288) | Agave microbial communities from Guanajuato, Mexico - As.Sf.e | ecosystem: Host-associated > Plants > Phyllosphere > Phylloplane/Leaf | place: Guanajuato, Mexico | collected 2012-05-30
ATCCCGCAAGATGTACGCCATCACCGCCATCGTGGTTGCCCTTGCCGGCCTCGCCACCGCCGCTCCTGCCGTTCCCGCCAAGGCACACAACTCCGAGGCTTCCCCTTCCAAGCTCTTCCATATCGACGACTACGCCAAGGGTCTCCACCCTCCCCTCGCACCTATCAAGTGGATCGGTGAATTGGAGAAAGGCGGTCCCACCGTCAACATCACTGGCTCCCACCACGAAGTCACCGCCAAGATCAAGTCCCTCCAACCCTGGTGGCACCGCGAAGGCACCTACAATAACGCCACCTACGAGTCCATCATGAACGGCAGCCTGCACGGCTACGAGCCCCACGAGGAGTACGCCACAGCCAACAGCTCCATCACCAAGCGCTCGAACCGTTTCAACCAGAACTGCTTCAACCAGCTCTACCCTCAAGCCAACTGGGGTCGCGAAGCCACTAACGTGCAGTACCTCACCACGCACTTCGGTAACGGCATGTGCGGTGTTGCTGCAAACAGTTGCGGCCGCTTCAGCTGTAGCTACGACAACAGCATCTTGTTTTGCAACAACGAGCCGAACGAGATTGTGATTCCGTGCCCGCTGTTGGCGCAGAATCATAACTTTGTGCTGCAGTACTGCAAGCCGCAGCCGCTGGAGGCGTTTGTGGGTCCGGATTACATACCGCCGTATACAGGACAGGCGTACTACCATAACCCGACGTACAATGTTATTCAGAAAGGTATGTTCTTGCTCTTTTCTCGCTCAATGATACCAATGCTAACATGACTCGCAGGAACTGACCCACACAAGGGATGTTAATCGCTCCTGCTGCTTCTACTTGTTTCAGGATATATACAGCATATGCTATCGTCGTTGGTGGCAGAACAACATATTCCAAATTTTTCATTTCTTCGCGTCAAAGCGTCGGACAGAGCCCAAAAAAGACATACAGGCGCCACCATCATGCGTATCGCAGCGCAAGAAAGAGTTCAGCCTACGAGCCCGAGGTAGTTGCAGTCTGGTGAGAGTTCGTCACCCAGTGTAAGGTATTTTTAGTCGAGTATTGTAGTTTCCATCGATTATCAGGCACAATATATACCTTTCAGCCCACAACCAGTGCCTTGCCGCAAGTTTGTATGCTCCATCTCGCAAGATCTGTTTTTCCTGTTCTTCCATCTCCTTGAGCTCCAAAGGTGCCTCATAGATAGTACTAGAGCATGAGTTTTCAGTAGAACACTCACGCGCTCGTCTCAATCTCGCCCCCGACTCCTGCGCTATGATTGTGTATCTTGCTTCTCAACTCTTTGAATTGAGACACAGTGTCGCCTTCTCCCGGGTGCCGACCCAAGCAAGCAAATAGCCCAACAAGCGATGAAGAGAGACAACGCCGAACAAACCATTATTGCCCATCGAGACGAACGTCGCACGCCTAGCAGCAGCGCACGCTCTCTCTGTAGGACCGACATAGCACCAGATAGCGCTCCATCCACTCCAAGTACGGGGTACTCCACACCATACACAATGAATCTCAAAGGCCACGGCTGCTATGTCCACTATGCGATTCGAGACAACTACCTGCCGCCAGCAACCCCCAAAGGCATAGACATAAGGAAAGTCACCGGCTTTGGTAATCGGCGTCCTATATCCGAGCACGTTTTTTAGCAAGGGGACGGGGGAGGGAAGTTTAAGCAGACAGAGTCAGAGTCAGCTGGGATCGTCGAAGGAATAGATGAGGGTTGTCGGTCGAGCGACGAGAATGGCGTAGTATAAGAGTTAAGAATAGCACGCACATGGGGAGTTCTACGAGCCGACGTTCCTCAATAAGAGGAGAAAGTGGTAGGACGGGATGTTGCTGCTCCGCCTTGACGAACCGCGTGATAATATTGATACGGGGAGGCGCCTGCGGCGGCGAGGAGGTGTGTAGGACTGATGGTAGCTGGAAAGATAGGTTGGCGCTAGGGTGGTAGCAAGCGGACTACGGCTATGGATAGCCCCAGAAGATGTCAAGCGACTAGCCAGGCGACGCGAGTGTACCATAATGGTTGTCACAATGTGAAGTAGGTTCGGAAATGTCATACTCACTATCCTCGGATTTCCCGACAGTCACAATCACTACCTTCGGAGTCCCGACAATCAACACCTAAATGCAGTCCACACAGCCGACACCCCAGCCTCATACTTACCACTTCCCCGGCCCAAAGGCTTCCCCCTCTCCAACACTCATCCACGTACACCCTCTCCAATCACAACCCCTCTTATACACCTCCGTCCCCCACCAGCTCCACCCCTCCAGCAAGCCCGTATACACAAACCCAAAGAACACCACCGTGACTCCAAACGCCACGCCCGCATCCAACGCCGCGCTCAGCGTCATCGTATACTTTCCCCACCACTCCGGCCTTCTTCTCTTGATCCCGTAGTTGAACACCGCGCACACGGCGGCCCAGACGCTGAAATTAAGGCCCGTGGCCGGCGGAATCCAGGAGAGAGCGCCAAAGACAACGGGGAGATTGATGCGACGCCATGCGCTGTTAGGCGGGGTGTGCCGCGCGTATAGCCAGATAACGATTGGCGCGATGAAGCCCAGCGGAAAGGCCCAGACGAGGTGCCGGTACAGTGCGCCTGGACCAAAAAAGCGGGAAGGGCCAACGACGCCCCAGAGGATGGAGCCATTGAAGTGGACGCGAGCGATGGGGCAGGTGAAGCCAGAGGTGGCGTCGGGCGTGCAGATGCTGGGGATGGAAGTCAAAGACCAGTTGAGGACGAATATTTGAGTTAGAGAGGCGATGGTGGTGGAGGCGAGTTGGAGGGTGAAGAGGAGGCGGGGCGGGATGTGCATGTAGTGCCCGAGTTTGAGGTCGGAGGAGAATTTGAGGGCCTGGGTAGAGGTTATCTAAGTCCGATTAGTCGTGGGCAGGGTGGGTGATGTGAAAGGAAACATACGTAACCGAAACTTATGAAGACCATGTTGGCGACGGGACGACCGGGGAAGAGTGCGCCGCAGACGAGTTGGCAGATTAGATAAATGCTGATTTGCTGGTTCGCTATGGCCATGACAATGCCGATCGGAATGAAAAGGAGGATGCAGATAGCAAAGGCCAGGAGTACGCCAAACCAAGGTAAGTGAACGTCGTAGCTGATGAGTATGTCAGTATAGAGACGTATTACGCTCCTGAATATCTTGACATACTATTCGACCACGAACATGCCGGTAGCGAGCATCGTCATGCCTGTCACCAGGTACCAAGACGCTGGAACATCAGAGTATCTCTCCATGAGCCTATTATGCACATCTTCGTACGCGGAGGGGCTAAGGGTGCGTTGCTGTGTGTTCTGACTTTTCCCAACATCATCTTGTTGATTACCAAGCAGAGCATCTGTGCTTCGTGCTGATAGTGGTTGATAGTCAATTGTTAGGGATGGAGACTCTGCTCGAAAAGATTCACGAGTCTGTTTGGAGATATCCTGACCGTGCCAGCAAATCGTGTGCGTAAGAAGTGCCGTTAATGAAGCAAACTGTAGAGCATAACTGAGGACGTATGTGATCGGTAAGAACACTGGACTGTAATCGTGGTACGCTTCAGCATCAAAAGTGAAGTCCCGCCTAAGTATCTTCCTAACATCGTATGCTTTGCCTTTGTTGTCGAATACGGAGGCTGACAGGATAGGCATATAGGAGCTGTAAAGTACGTTGGAGTAGTAGAGTATAGGCGCTATTATCCACATCACAACCAAGAGGCCCGAGAAGACATTCATAGCAGCCCAGAAAGGTGTGACCAGTGGAGAGCCAATGTAAGCTATTTGCGACCAGTCAAAGGATACAGGAAATAGGCCAAGACCAGAGGAAGTCCCAAACAGATTGGCAATGACCACGTTTTCGGGGGCGAACCAGGTGATTACATTAAAGTAACTCAGGGCAGGTATGAGCATGCCAGGCAGAAAGTAGAAAGCAAATGAGCCGACGAAGACATACAGGAAGAATCGCCAGCGAGACACCAGCCATCCATCTGCTGGTTTGTTCTCATTCTTGTGAAGTGTCGTAAACATCGCAGTTGACATGAGGATGCCAGGCCAGATCATGGATGGTGGTCTTACGAGGAATCTTCGCGTCATACCTGCTACAGCGTAGCCAAGGATTTGCGTAGAGAGGACGAGGAGAATCTGGTATAAAATTGTCGTTTCCTGCTTGTAGAACATGGTCTGCTCAACGATGACCTTATCATGGTCAGCGTTGAACTTATATTGAGGACATATACACGTACATCTGTCGCGAAGGCAAAGCCGAAGGCTACATTGCTACTGATATAGACACAAGCGTGCTCCTTTTCGTTCCATCGTCCTTGGCTCAGCCATAGCCGCCAGCGTGTGGATAGAGTCATAGCAGGCTGATCCATCACTGATTGGAGTGTCCCGTTGACGAACTCGAGTTCAGGATCAGAAACACGTTTCAGTAGTTGGTCCCAAAGCAATCCAAGTGGATGAACAAGCAGCAAAGCTATGACCGGTGTGATTGTGACACTTGGGTAGCGTAATGAGAAGAACATGTTCGTAGCAGAGCCCAGTATTGCGAACAACAAGCTCAATATCCACATTCGCGGCGTATTGATTGACAAGGTAATGTCATCTGAGGCAGAGACTGCGGCTCTGACTTCAGTATATACTGAATCATCTTTGGCCTCATCGTTGCTGTCACCCAAGCCATCGATCACAGTCTCCCCTGTCGGACTGAGAGGAGCCTGACTCTGCTGTGAATGATATGAATCTACCCGAGCCAAGTCATCAAACTCATGCTCGGGACTGTCAGTCTCAGCATCTGGTGGCTTGGACTTATTTGACCTCCATGTTCCAGACGAGGTGTGACGACTGATGCTCGAAAAGACGCCACTGGACCTTCTTGTACGCAAGCGAGTGGACATCAGCAGAAGGTTGTTGCTTCTAGGTCAGCATACGATGTCACGGCAGCAAACGTGATGCCATGACAGGATCAGCACAAGTCTAGTAGACGCTCCTGGATCCTTGAATTGTGTCGCGAGGAATCAGGTGCACTCCAGCAGGAGCGAGTATACTCGAGGAGAGAGTGTGGACTGATGCAAGTACTCTGCGGCGAGTGTCGTCTCCTCGTCATGTCATAACAATGCGGGGAAGACTGACTCGCATTGCATTGCGTCGACCTTGGGCTCCCTCGTTATCGACAGCAAGGTTTCATCTGTTCGCCTGGACCATCGACGTACTGCTCTGCTAGACTGTCTTCCATCCTGCTTCTCCCTACACACGACGAGGATTGCGTGAACCACGTCTGCAACCATGGCGACTGTGCCACCGCCGGAGGATCAGGCGCGCCTGCTAGAAGATGCATTGGGTACAGTGCGCCAACAGACTGCTCAGATGCGCCGCTGTCTAGAGTCGCCTGGCAAGCTTATGGATGCACTGAAGCATTGGTATGCAGACAATCTTCTAACTAGTCCTACCTCGACGCCCGCATTGCGCTAACACCTCCATCGCCCAGCTCGACACTCGTCTCAGAACTTCGAACGAGCAGCCTCGGTCCCAAGCAGTATTACGAGCTCTACATGGCAATCTTCGACGCCCTCCGGTATCTGTCAAGTCACCTCCGCGACTCCCACCCAACCAATCACCTGGCCGACCTCTACGAACTCGTCCAATACGCTGGCAACATCGTCCCCCGACTTTACCTCATGATCACAGTCGGTACAGTATATATGGGCATCAAAGACGCGCCAGTCAAGGAGATTATGAAAGACATGATGGAAATGAGTAGGGGCGTGCAGCAGCCTACGCGCGGGCTGTTCCTAAGGTATTACCTCAGCGGACAAGCACGAGACTACATGCCAATGGGAATTGGAGAGGGTCCGGAGGGCAATTTACAAGATAGCATCAGCTTCACATTGACGAACTTCGTCGAGATGAATAAGCTCTGGGTTCGGCTGCAGCATCAAGGACACTCCAGGGAGAGAGAGCAGAGGATGAAGGAACGACAAGAGTTGCAGTTATTGGTAGGGAATAATTTGGTCAGACTGAGCCAGATGGTGGACCTCGAAGCCTATAAAACGGTCATTCTACAACCCCTACTGGAGCAAGTGGTACAATGTCGAGATGTTCTGGCACAGGAGTATCTTTTGGAAGGTGGGTTGCACAATACAAGTATGCTTTGTTGCAACGACTGATATTTAGCGCCAGTGATGACACAAGTATTCCCTGACGAGTTCCATCTACATACACTGGACCAGTTCCTTTCAGCAACAGCTAGGCTCAATCCTCATGTCAATGTCAAGGCGATTGTCATTGGCTTGATGGACCGATTAGCCGCTTACGCGACACGAGAAGCCAAGGCGCAAACACCAGAAGAACGTCAGTTGGCCGAGGAAGAGGCAACTACACATCTACTGGAGAAGCTGAAGCTTGCCAAAAGTGCTGCGACAGAAACAGCAGAGACGAAAGAAAATAGAGAGACAGCGAATGGAGATGCTGCAGAAGTCGCGCCAACAGAAGATGCAGCGACTAAGATTGCGCCAGAAAAGCAAGAAAATGGTCTTGAAAAACAGCCAAGTGGAATACCAGATGATATCAAGCTATTTGAGATCTTCCACGAGCAAGTTATGAGCTTTGTTAATGCACAAAGACTGGCAATACAGGATACTATGGCACTACTCGGCTCATTGGCGAATCTTGCATTGTACGTTGAGGTATGGCAGTGCCGAAATAGCAAGCTAACGTTGACCTTAGGAGCATCTACCCAGACCGTCTAGACTATCTCGACCAAGTTTTGAGCTACGCCAATGAAAAGACACAGCAGCATACAAACAGTGCTGATCTACATTCGCAAACATGCCAGGCTAACATCCTTGCCCTCCTCCTCGCCCCAATCAAGTCTTATGTCTCACTATTCACCGCTTTAGCATTACCCAGTTTCATACCTCTGCTTCAATCACAGACCTATCCAACTCGACGGTCACTTGCTTGCGAGATAGCTCAATCGTTAATACGAAACGGTACAAAGATCAGTACAGAGAGCAATCTGGAGGCAGTATTCGAAATCCTTAAGGTTCTGATCAAGGAAGGGCAACAGCAGCCTGCGTACACTGGGTCAGCAGGTCGGCGAGGGCAAGAAAGTGATGAAGCAGTCGAGGAGCAGGGCTGGCTTGCGCGGATAGTACACCTCGTCTACAGTCCGGATAATGATACGCAATTCAAGGTCAGTCCATGCCTACAAAGTCTGATCATAACCACTAACGTCAAACAGCTCCTGCAAATCGTGCGAAAACACCTAGGCGAAGGTGGCGAACGTATCCGCTACACCTCACCAGCTCTCAACACCGCCTGCCTCGCCCTCGCCCGCCGTCTCAAGCAACGAGAACACCTCGAGGACAACTACAAATCAACCTCGCAAGCCCTCTACAAATTCCAACACTCCATCCTCTCCACACTCTACTCCCGTTGCGGCTCGTCCGGCAGCACCTCCAGCGTCTCCGCCTCAGGTGGCTCTTCTTCCTCTGTCGCCGAACTCACCCTCCGCCTTTTCCTCACCGCCGGCCAAATCGCCGACCAGACCGGCTTCGAGGAAATCAGCTACGAATTCTTCGCACAAGCATTTACTGTTTATGAAGAAAGCGTCAGCGATAGTCGGAGCCAATTCCAGGCTGTTTGCTGCATCGCCGGCGCCTTGCACAGTACAAGGGGCTTCAGCAGGGAGAACTACGACACGCTCATCACAAAGTGCGCGCTGCACGGGAGTAAGCTGCTCAAGAAGCCGGATCAGTGCCGTGCTGTTTGTGCGGCCAGCCATTTGTGGTGGGCGACGGAGGTGCGGGGACGGGAAGCCGACGGAGACCAGGAAGAAGGGAAGGAGGGTAAGGAGGTAAGTTTCCCCGTGAGTCCAGGTTGTCCTTTCTGCCAAACTAGCTTACTGATATACCTCCTCTTTCCAGCTCTACCGCGACGGCAAGCGCGTCCTTGAATGTCTGCAGCGTGCCCTCCGCGTAGCCGATGCCTGCATGGACGCCGCAGTTTCCATCGAACTGTTCGTCGAGATTTTGAACCAATATGTCTACTACTTCGACCAGGAGAATGAAGCTGTAAGTCGCTCATCTCCCTCACCACTAATTCTCTATTTCCTCTCTGGGCTTTGGTCAGCAACTGACATCTATCCACAGGTAACGACGAAATACATCAACGGCCTCATTGAGCTGATCCACTCCAACGCCGCAACATCGGATCCTACACCTGCGCTGGAGAACCCAAAGAAACACTTCATGCGGACGTTGGAATATATCTCGGGACGAGGATACGAAGGCGTGATCACCGAGGCGGCGAATGCAGATGCGAAGGCCTAGAGCAAGGTGACCAGATGACTTTGGACGCTTTTGGGAGGAGGAATGTCGTCGGGAAGAGGTTGTCTGTATACTAGGTATGGCGGCGTCAATGTACAGACAGCCGGTTGCGTCTGTCGCTCGCTTGCGTTGCGGGCTTGTTCGGAACGCGCCCACGCTCTGCTAGGCAACACCGCTTTTGCCGCGTGGGGCAGCGAGGAGGACCGGGCAGTACATACAGTAATATTCGATGCATCAGTGACGTCGATCGTAACGGTGATGCAAGCACGGCCGGCCAAGCGATGAGAATTGGCAGGCATACCAGTACACTAAACATGCACCAGTCATATCAATCGTGCTTTTGTCACCTCAAGCTCGTGTTGTTCCTCGCCACTGTTACCAGATCAAGCAGCAAAGACCAATTATTGTGGAAAAGCTTCTGTGATTGATTTTCAAAGCAAGAATAGCACCTATCCATTGCCTGTCGCTCAACTCCCACTCAGCCACACTCGCCAGCCAGAACGTCAAGCCTCCACTGTCCATGCTCATCAGAGCTCCTCCCAACGCACCCCCAATTGCCCTTCCTCAGCCCTGACCTACGTCCTAACATAAAAAGTCTTCGTCCCCTTATCCCACCTCGCAAACTCCTTCATCTTCGGAATGAACAGCGGATTCCTGACCCAGTTGCCCGGGAAAACCTTGACCAGCTCACTGAGGGGAAGCCCCTTCTCTGGAATCAGGGCGAGAATCTCCTCTTTCGACGGAAGTGCGGCCGCTGAAACTCCTGTTGCTGCTGCTGTTGATGCGCTTGACGCTGGACCAGGAGCGGGACTACCGGGCCGCGAGCCGCTGGGGGTGGCGGGTCGGGATGAAGCACCACCGACACCGCCGAGGCGGAGTTTCAGTTTCTTGGTCGCTTTACTGGCGTCGGACATTTCGGCGTCGCTGCCTGCACCTGCGCCACCCACACCGATGGGCGAGCTGGGTCGTGACAGTGTAGATCCAACATCCGACGTGAGCGCAGTGGTATGCTTCTTCTTCGTCTTCTTGACGCGCGACGATTCGCTACCACTGGCTTCGGAGAGGTTGGGCGAGCCGGGACGCTTGAGAATGCCTTTGCGGAGGGGATCTGTGGTTCTTGATGGTTTGGAGGGTGTGCCGGGGGTGCTTGTTTGTTTGGTGGTGGTGGTGTCGGGTTGAGAGGAGGAAGTGGGAGCTTTGCCTTTGTCGGCAGCGAGGGCTTCTTCTTCTTTCTTCTTTTCCTCGTCGCGCAGGCGCTCGGCTTCGCTGTCTTCGGAGTCGCTCTGAGATGGGTCAGTATGTGCCTGGAAGATGGTAAGGTAAGTCAATCACTTACTTCTGACGTGTATGGATTCTCCTCTGAATCATCCTCATACGCATAATTTTTCTCCTGCTTCATCAAAGCCTTCCGTGTCTTCTTCGCGAGTTTCTTCTCTTCTTGCTGCTTCTTCTTTTCGTCTTCCTCTTCCTTGTCGAAATCTTTTTGCTCTTTCACCTCGAAAATGTTGGCTTCTCGCTGGTTTCGCTTCGTCTTCTCCTCGGCTTCTTTGGTTTCATCTTCACCACCCTCGAATAGCGCATTCTCCTCATCGTCCGCGAATGCCTCTTCGTAATTGTAATCGAGATCGTCAATATCAGCAGCAACTCCTTCATTGTTGACCTTGCCACCCTTCTCTCCACGTTCTCCAGCTCTTGCGAACAGCTTCCTTCCCGCTTGTCGCGTGGCCTGTTCCTTCTGTGCCTCCGCAGCAGCCTTCTGTGTTTCCATGAACCATCTTGGCTCTTTCACCCGCTTAGTCATGCGCGCTTCTGCTTCATCGATGCTGAGTGGCTTGAATCGACTTTTAGGCGTGAATTTGTACCATTTCTCCAAAGGCACCATGCGGAAGCTGGTCCCACCCTGGCCATCTGACTCCTGAAGCAGCATGATGTGGCTATCAGACAGAGCACCCTCGTACACTCCAGCCCAAATATTTTTCGCGTCAAAGTCCTCGACCTGCCATGGTAAAGCCTCTTCATATCGCAATGTCTGATCTTTCACCTTGTTCGCCTTGTCCTCATTCACCTGGAAGACCTGCTCTGTCTTCTTCTGAAAAGCATTCTTCTTGCTCGGTTGTGCTGTCTTGGCAACTGGTGCTATCTGTGCTTGATTTGCCTCCCGTTCTGCACGTCTCTCCGCTCGTTGAGCCTCGATTCGTTCCCTGTCTTGTGCATCCATAACCTTCGACTTGCTCTCTTCAACCGGCTCCCCCTCTTCTCTCCACTTCTTTTCTGCTGGTGTCCGGGGATCGCGTCGAGATAGCTTCACAGGTCGTGAGAATTGACTTGTACTTGCTATGTCTACGTTGCGTGTCTTTGCGCTTCCATTCGGCAGGAACCTCATCACATGATGTCGCATCCCCTCCAGGATCTCACGCCTGGTGGTGTAGACCGGGATGTCTACAAACTGCTCATCCTCGACTTTCACTGCTGGTGGTTGCGTGGTTCGTGTCTGAGGCAGCTCTTGTACCTGAGCTGTTGTTCCATTGCTGCTAGTGGCTCCGTTTGCCCCAGGAAGGCCAATTCGTTGTGCATTTACTACTGGGAGTTGTGGTCGAGATGTCTGCGGGGGTTTCACTACTGGTCGCTTTCGACTAAGAAGAGGGTTCGCGGTCGCACGGCGAGGCAGGGGCTTTGGTGGTCCGCTAGCCTGACCTGCAGGAGACGGTGTATTCATTGTGTTCATTATGTTGTGATGGTAATTGGTAACGGATGCGCTTAAGCGCTACTGGAGGTTGGGATTTCCCAAGCTGGTATTATTCCTGCTTGGACTTCTGATACTGTGTCTCTTGGAGAAAGTTCGAGGTCACTGTTCGGTCCCGGCTACTTCTGGTGTCACTATAGATTGAAGCTGAGCGTGAATGACTCTGTGCAGTGCAAGGAGGGACAGAAGTATCCAAACTGACTCTGGGTCGTGCACGTGCCATTGAAGCTTCCTCCGCATGTTTCAGCCTCCATCGTTCCTGTCGACTACAATTCTCTGTCAGCATTGCGAGCTGAACCACACCCACTGATCTTCCTCTGCCTGCTGCAAAATCTGTGTGACATCGTGCTCATCTTT
>Ga0058698_10001304_pt1 | contig 11434 bp, 10 predicted proteins | sample AgamicAsSfe_FD_67288 | JGI IMG/M metagenome (GOLD analysis project Ga0058698, IMG submission 67288) | Agave microbial communities from Guanajuato, Mexico - As.Sf.e | ecosystem: Host-associated > Plants > Phyllosphere > Phylloplane/Leaf | place: Guanajuato, Mexico | collected 2012-05-30
GGGCGTCAAGCAGGGTTTTGGAGGGCGAGCGCTTGCCGGCGTCGGAGGCGGCGCGGCGAAGGGGGCGGTGCGAGAGGTCGGGTTGCGGTAAAGGTACGGCTTCGGGTGCTGGTGTAGGTACGACTTTGGGCTGTAGTATGTGGACGGCTTGAGGCGCTGGCGCGGAATTGACGTGAGGCCGGGAAATAGGTTCGACGTGAGGCGCAACCGCGGGCGTCATCATTGGTCGTGGCTCATTCGCTACTGAAAGCGCGAAGATTGTAGGTTTCGGCAAGTTGCGTGTTTCTGTGGCTTTCGCCGGTGCGGGATGTTGTTGTGTTTCTGATTGCGGTGCGGAGGCTCGTTGTGCAGGCAGCTTGGATACCGGAGCAATAGAAGGTGGAGGCAAATTTCGTTGAAGAGCTTGAGACATGGCAGCCTTGATCGTACGGTGTGCATCGTCTTTACTCGTACGTGGTTCGACGGGCGGAAGACGTGATGCTGCTACATCCACAGGGGTTTTGGCTTCTGGTGCTTGTGCTTGACCTTCTGGTAGCGGCGCAGCTACATGCTTGAGGGCTCGAGCTACTGGCTGAGGAGCGCCTGTTGCTAGCGTCGCTGTATTCTTGGAACATGGAGCTACTTGAGGAGGAACGTTGGATGCTGGCGTCGCTACATCCTTCGGACGTTGAAACACTGGCGGAGCAGCTTCTGTTGTCAGCGCAACCACATCCTTAGGAGGTCGAGCTACTGGTGAGTCGGCTTCCCTTGTTGGCGCAGCTACATCATTGAGAGGTCGAGCTACTGATGAAGGAGTTTCTGCTATCGGGCCAGCATGACTATCGATGATATCAAGTATCGTGGAGAGTGATTGATTCGACGTCTTGTTAAAAATCTCAAGAGGCTGTCCAATGATTGGTACTGATCGTGCTGACTTGAAAGCCTTCAGCTCCTTTATAGGAGGTATGGTTGGGCCATCTATCGCAGGGAAGCGAGAAGGTGATATGACAGGGTCTGCTCGTGGTTGTGCTTGTAGATTATCGCGGCCTGTCGTCGTTGCGCTCTTCTGGTGATCTAGATCCTTCCTTTTAGCTTTCAAGGTCGAAGGACATCTATAATCCTGCACAACGTGGGTTGAACCTCCGTTCGGTATAGACATCGGCTCATCAAAGTCATCTTGCTCAAACATTGTCATCTTCGGTTTGGCTTTTGGTATCTGTGGCAGGATAGCCGGTGGTCGGGGTAGTGTATTGAGGTCCATAGTGGAGAGTGCTGGTGTTGAATCTGCCATGGCGTCCAAGAACTCCCGTCTTCTCTGTTGTCTTTCCAAAGCGCGGGCTCCTGTCAAGGCTCCCGTCTTGATCTCGCTCCCACGACTACTATTCAAGATCTGTGGCGTCGCAGGCCTCGATGCTGGCATTTGTTGACACATCAACATTTTCGGACGTGAGCTCCCACCTAATCGCAACGGCTTCATGGGAACTTTGGGTTGTTCGTTACGCGTATCTGCACGCTGCTCTACCTCATCCTCCGAGGCATCAAGCGGCACTACCTCGACACCTGCTGAGATGTGGTTTCTGACGCTTACAGGTGGGGACGAAGGTAATTGCCCTCGCGATGTCGCCGCCTCCACCGTAGATCGAGGCTTCACTGGCTTGACTCGTTGTCTTGCTGGCTGAGCTTTCTCGGGGGCCACAGACTGCGACCGTGACTCTGGTTGTTTCGGCTGTTTCTTACTTTTGCTCAGACGCTGCTGGGCTTGTGTCTGGTCAATGAGATCCTGGGAATCAGGTCGTGTACTGAGAGGCTTGAAGGCACGAGTGACATTTGCATTTAACGGCCCTAATTGACGACCACCAATGCTTTTTGTGAGTTTCTCCTGGACTATATTGACCTTCTGGGGAGGTTCTCGTGCTTTCCGCGGTGGTATTTTGGCTGGTGATGAAGAGTTGAAGACACCGCCACGGTCTCGCGTTTGCTGTCCTGGTCCACCTTGGGCTAGTACCTCTGGACTTGAAGGAACATTAATCACTCTTTGAACTTGCAATTTCGGTTGTCCAGATGGTAGTCCAGTGCTTCCCTTTTTGTGCACGGCTGGTGTGGACGGAGTGTTCTTCGCTCGCACGGATCCTCGTACCATTCTCGAAGAGTCCGGTACAGCATTGTTCCTAAAAGTGGCACTGCGGTCGGGTTGTTTGTTTATCTTGAGTATGTCGTGAAGCGAAACATGCTCATCGTCATCTGTTCTCTGTCTTTTGGCGGCTCGATCTGTGTCCCGGTCTTTTTGAGTCGTGATCCCGGCCTGTCTATGCGCATAAGGTGACTCTGGTGGCATCTGAGCTCTTCCAGTCCAGCCGTTCCAAGTTCCCGGTGTTCGTGGTGGTATGCCTAGATTGGTAGATCTGGAGTTTGATTGTGAAACATGACGACCACCATCCTCTTTCTCGATCGGCTTTGGTGTCCGCTTCGCAATGACTTCAGATATGTCCGTCTCTTCTGTAGCTATCTTTTCGCTGACTTGAACCAGCACTCCCCGCCGCTCGAGTTCTAGCTCATCACCTTCGTCTAAGCCATTTCGCTGATATGTATCTCCTATATAGTTCCTAGTCGCATCATATACCATGACCCGATTGTTGAAGGTGTGGAACTTGGCAAAGCCATCCTGCCAGCGCTTGGCTTTTCGCCGGAGGTCGTGAGTAAAAAGGCAGCTGTATTCGAAGACTGGAGCAGTATTCTGACTTGGAGGAATTGCGGTGGAGGGTGTCGGCGCCATCTGACGCAATTTCAATGATGGGAGGCGAGTACTTCTGCATCTTTATTCGGTTTCTGCATTAATGCGTCGAGACTTGATCTTGTGGTAGTACAGTCCACGTCTTGACGCGGATCACGGCGGCGCCAGCGCGAAGTCACGTGACAGTTTCTACGTCGATGCTGCTTGAAACGAGATTGATTGACTATCTAAGCATTCTGGTCTCTACAATGAGCCCAGCCCTTCGGAGTCTGTCTACATACGCGTCACCGAGGGTGGCCGGAGTAAGGAGCCCGCCTTGCATCTTCCGAGCCGGCACATCATCTCCATCGTACAGTAGTGTGGCAGCAGCTTCAACCATGAATATCGCTGTGACATGATACGCACTACCATCGAAGCGGAGCTTGCCAAATGCTCGCTGGTGATCCTGATCATTCGCTGAAATGGCAAGACCACGATATTCCAGGAAGTCATATTGAGATTCTTCTTCTGTGGCTCCGCTGCCAGCTTGTGTCACTAATTTGGCGAGTAACCAACGAACAGGCGGGATGAGAAGGAATACAGATGATAGCGCAAGAGCCAGAGTCATGAGAGCACCGGTGAAAATGTTGCGTGCATTCATGTAACAAGAAAAATTGAAAGTAGCACCGTATGCGTCAGCCTGCTCTTGAAATTGGACAGCTGAAGTCCTGTAGAGGCTCCACGATCGATGAACCAGAGGACCATCAGCTGCCGCTTGGATCGAATTGACGAGCGTGCCCAGGGCGGGAACTGCGCGTACACCCAGCAGAGTTGATAGGAGTCCTCCGGATGGCATCGTAGCTATTGGTAGAGCACTCATCGAGCCTGGCTTTCCCGCCGCAAGTATCTGCTTCAGAGTATAGGTTTCGAATATGTTGAAGATAGTCGCAAGCGTGCCGCCAGATGGTGCTCCTTTCATTGAATGCAATGTCACTATGGACTCTCGAGTGGCCTGTGAAGTCTGTTGGTAGAGGAATTTTACCATAGCGTATGTGAGGATATCGCTCGGTGCAGACTCTACACCAATTTGCGGGATAATCTACAAGATTCAGCATGAAATCCCATTCCGATGGAGAGAGTCTCATACGATGGCATTCGAAGCCTTGGCTACATCATCATACTTGTCAATCATATCTTTAGTGTAAGGTGATTCTCCGGTCACGTCGAAGTAGTGCGTGCCGTTTCTAGCACAGGCCTCCACTACTGGCTCACCGTACAGCGCGTAGGGCCCGACTGTGTTCAGCACGATCTTGGTCTTCTTCGTCAAGACATGGAGTTCATCACGTTTCAGTTGCACGACCTCAATAGCTTGAGTTATCAGTGATAGCTCCAAGGACAGGGGACACATATCTCACCAGGCTGTTTGCGATCAGGGTAGAGCTGTCGCAATTCTTTGACGACTGCCGTGAGCTTCGCCTCCGATCTTCCAGCCACGGCCCAGGCGAGGTTGGTAGGCAAAGCCTGTGAGATATAATCACGCGCATATTTGCCAGTGTAGCCAGTGGCACCGTGCAGAACCAGATCATACACCCGATCACTTTGAGACATGACTTCAGCACACACTCAGCACTCGATAGTGCTAATTTATGGATTTCTCACATACTCGGGAGAGGGTCGCCAGTCAGCTTACACCTCTCACGACCATACTGCCGGACATAAATAGTCTATCTCCGGTCACCTCTTGCTTTTGCCTAGGTACTTTTTGACATCTCACACGACACCAACGACACTACCGCGCGCCTTCGTGCTTCGTGATACATTCGGAATCACGCGATATCCATCTTCATACCCAGACATGTCAGACTGAATACCAAACAATTGCGCACGCGCGAACAGATCAGATTGCCATGGCGGCAATAGCGCAAGAGCTGGCGGAGTAAGTTGACCTCGACGTCGAGCTCACTGGATTAGTCCAGCTTTGCTCACTTCGCGTAGCTCTTTGACTCAAGATGAGATCCCGATCAAGCTGAGATGCGCGCCCTGCAACCGTCTTACCGTGAACGCTTTTCGTCTCCCATGCTGCGATCAGAATGTCTGCGGAAGTTGTTAGTCATCATTCCGAGTGCAAATGAAATACGTAGAACTTACACTGCCCACAGGTCAGACAACTCTACCAGACACATGTCCAGTCTGTATGCATTCACCTCTATCTGCCGACGACTGCAAGCCAAACAAGTCGCTTCGCCTCACAGTGAAAGCTTTCCTGAAGAATGAAGAGAAGAAACGGGACAAGATGCGAGCCGATGCTGCTCTTGTCAAGCCCGTGGCCGTGAAAGATGAGGCAACCGAGCAAGCCGACCGGCCAGCATCTGCTCAGATCCCGAATCCAGCACAGGTGTTGAAGGAAGACGCGCCAAAGATCGATAACATTGTTGAGTCAATCGAAACCGAAGATGTCATTCAGCCTGGTCAGCAAATGTCGGCGGAACCGCAGGTCAGTTCGGTATGCTTTTCGGGTAATCAGCACGCTAACATGGACTAGACCACGAAGCCAAATGACGTTTCCTCGCTAGCAGAACAAGATCGTACTAGAGATAGTGCTTCCGTTGAGATTATCACTGGCGATGGTGACAATGGAACAATGGCACAATCAGCTGCTCCTGCGGCTACGGGCGACATAAAAGATCGTGACGACGCAGAGCCACAAACCCAGCAGCTAGGCCACGACATGAGCAATGGACACTCGGACTCTACAAACGGATATATTGCATCCAATAATATGTTCACTGGTAACAATAACTTCAATGGCGTGAACCCTATGATGATGGCAAACTCGATGGGCATGAACGGCATGAACGGCATGAATTCCATGAATTGGGGAGGATTCAACTCCATGATGGGTAAGCTACTTTTTGTTTGTGCTTGCGCTCGTCGCGGTCTCATTGCTAACAGCAATGTCAGGTATGGGCATGGATCCTAACATGATGATGTACGGTGGTTTCAATGGCCAGGGCATGGGTTACAACGGTATGAACATGGGCATGATGGGGAATGGTGGCAGTTACGGAAACTGGGGCGGACAGATGGGTGGTATGAATGGTAACTTTGGCGCAAATGCTGGCTACTATCCCAACAGTGGATATAATCAACAATCACACCGTGGTGGGCATTTCAATCACATGTCGCAGAGAAATTCTTCGCATTCCATGAATAATAACCGCTTTGGCCAAAGCCAAAGGTTTGCACAGAATGCCTATGATCGTAACCTGGATGTGCAGGGTCAAGCTGGGCATCACCAGACAAATGGTGGTAGCGTCTCACAGACCGAACAGGTTCAAGAACAGGTCGCCGGTGATGAGCCTAACAAATCAGATGAGACGAAAACCTCCACCGAACAAGCCAATCCGGACACGACTGCCACAAATGTTGGTGATGCCGAAGTCACTAGCAATACTGATGTTGTACGTGATCATGACGGGGAGCTCAGAGGTGCTCCTGATGTCAATGTCACTCCACATCAGGATGAGCAGAGCTCAGCCACTGCAGACGCTGAAGTCATCGAGCAGTCACAGCCTATATTATCTGCAGCAAACCCCAATAATGCTTCTGGCGAGCAACAAGGTGTGACTATTCTGGATACTTCTGATGCTTCAAATCACATGACAGGAGAACAAGGTGTCTGGTCTAACATCAACATGCTTCCCGCCGGATCATCGCCACATTTCATGTCAAATGGGTACAATGAGTATCCTGCCCGTGGTAGAGGTGGCTGGCGGGGACGTGGACGCGGCCGTGGAGGCTTTGGGCGCGGAGGGTATGGATTTGACGTCGTAACGCCCTTGACGCCCAGTGAACCACTCGGCACGGGTGTGGTTGGGGCACCGACTGGTCCGAAAGCGATGCGAGACGGTGCCCCTATCCCTGGATTTCGAGGCCGAGGCGGCTTCGCAGCAAGAGGAGGGAGAGGTGGTACGTTTGGCATGGCAGCAAGTCCTATGTCGACTGCGGAACCTGCATCGTAAGTCACCATGATCTCAAATGTCGTAATCATCAGAATTGACATGGTATACTAGACAACCCAACGAAACTGCTCACACCAACGATGAGGCCAGAGATTCCTCAAGAAGGTCACGCTCTGAGACACGCTCACCAACTCGTCACATTTCACACCGTCGTCGCCGATCGGAGTCAGTAGATCGAGATGCAAAGCAGCAAGATGACGATTCCCTCGATGAGTACGGCCGGACGAAGAAGCGTCGCCGCCATTCCATCAAAGACAACGGTGATGAGCAAGTTCCCCGAGATGAGGCGATCGTCGTTGAGCATGTCAACGTTGGGCACGAGAACGTGGATGCAGTGGTAGACCATGATAGCGAACGTGCACCAGAATCACGTCACCGCAGTCGACACCACCGATCCTCACGCCACGACAAAGACAGGTCGCGCAGTCCCGATCGTAGTCGAGACCACAGCCAGCATCGCAGTCGAGACCACAGTCGACGCCACACTCCTGAGCGCTCGGAACGAAGCAGTAGAAGACACAAACATCGCAGCCGATCTCGCTCGCCTCGGCGTGAAAGCCACGAACGTGATGAGAAAGACAGCAAACACCGATCCCATCGAGATCGCGACCATGATAGGAAGGACAGAAGACGTGAAGACAAGGATAGACGCAGTGATCGGGATCGGGACGACCATGGCAGAGACAGAGATCGTGACAAGGATCGTCATCACAGACGCTCTCAGCGGGATCATTCTGCTGAACGTCCGCACTCCTCGCGTGATGAGACGAAGCAAGTACGCGCTGACATGCCACCTCCACCTGCGCCGGAGAAAACAGTGCCGGGCTCGTTAGCACCACCAACCGCTCCAAAAGGACCTTCAGGCGTGCGAGAGTTCAAAATCCAGGGCCGATCACGAATGGCAGCAAGTCCTGTCGTACCTGCAGCACCTCCAAAGGGCCCTTCGTCGCGATCCAACTCATTCAGTAGCAATGCGGGCGCTGCTAAAGCCCCACTGAAGGAGCAAGTTCGTGCGGAACGCCCAGAAGTCGATGCCCACACTTTAGAGCGCGAAGCACGCAACCGCGATCGCATGCTGAAGGAGGCTCAGAGGATGAGTCTGCTGATGAACCGAGGTCAAGCTGGGAAACCTACTGCTACGAGCGAGCGAACAGCGAGGAAAGAGAAGGACAAGAAAAGGGATAGGAGAAGAGGGAGTGGAAAGTATGAAGAGGAAGATACAGAAGCTAGGGCTAGGCGTGTGGAGGAGGAACGGGAGGCCGAAAGATGGTCTTGAGGAATGGTTGAAGCAGCCAGTCCTAGCTCAGCGTTGTATGATCAAGAACTCGATCTCGCTGCACTGGCGTTTGCATGGGGCCTGAGGGTGGACATGTATATATATGATTGATGCATGACAAATAGAATCCTTGTGATTGCTCAGAGCTCAATGCGAATCTCCAATCTTCTGAATGATATACTGCTTTGCACTCCTTTCCAGATGAAACAAACTTGGCTTGCTATCCAGCTACAGGCAGGAAACTGCACCTTGTCGTTCACAGTGTCTCGATTGAGTAGTGGCAAAACAGTCACGTGAAGGACTAAGATCATCACGTCTACCTGTGAGAGAGCCAAACACGAACGTGAACAGACGCGTTCCACCTCGCGAGCAACATGTCTGAACGCGAAGACCCCCGCATCGGCGGCGGCGACGATGACGACGAGGAAGAGGAGATGGACGAGGCAGGCTACAAAGCCGTCAAAGACGCCGTCCTCTTCGTGATCGAAGTCAGCAACTCCATGCTCGAGATCCGCCCATCACCAGACGCGAGGAAGCCAACCACAGACTCGGCCACGTCGGCCGCCCTCAAGTGCGCCTACGCTCTCATGCAACAACGTATCATCTCACACCCGAATGACATGATGGGCATACTCCTCTACGGCACACAAGACACAAAGTTCCAGGATGATGAGAGCGGAAGCTTTCAGTATCCGAATTGCTACCTTCTTGCTGATCTCGATGTACCTGCTGCGTCAGATGTCAAGCGGCTACGGTCTATGATTGAGGATGAGGATGAGGCAAAGAAATTGCTTGTCCCGGCGAAGAAGCAGGTCCCGATGGCAAGCGTACTGTTCTGTGCCAACCAGATATTCACGACCAAGGCCGCGAACTTTGCGTCGAGACGTTTGTTTCTGGTGACGGATAATGATACGCCTCATGAGGAGAAGACGCTCAAGTCATCTGCGGTTGTGCGTGCGAAGGATTTGTACGACTTGGGCGTCATTATTGAGCTGTTCCCAATTTCGAAACCTGGTCATGGTTTCGAGCGCAGCAAGTTCTACGATGTTTGTGATGAATTGCCATCATTCGTATGAAGCACAAACTAACACTACCACAGGACATCGTCTACAACCAAAACATGCTCGACCCCGAAGCTCCCGCGCCCATCGTGTCCCCGAACAAATCATTCGAAGAAGGCGGCCTCTCCCTCCTCCAATCCCTCCTAAACTCTATCAACTCCAAAGCCGTAGCCAAGCGAGCCCTCTTCTCCAGCGTGCCCCTCGAGCTGAGCAAGAATCTCAAAATCTCAGTCAAAGGCTACATCATATTCAAGCGCCAAGTTCCAGCACGGAGCTGCTATATTTGGCTCGATGGTGAAACGCCGCAGATCGTGGAAGGCAAGTCTGCGTTTGTTGCTGAGGACACGGCGAGGACGGTCGAGAAGGTTGAACTGCGAAAGGCGTTCAAATTTGGTGGCGAGACTATCACGTTCACACCCGACGAGCTCGCTGCGATCAAGAACTTTGGCGATCCTGTCATTCGCTTGATTGGGTTCAAGCCATTGGATATGCTACCTATCTGGGCTAATCTCAAAAATTCCACATTCATCTATCCATCCGAGGAGGACGTCATCGGCAGCACTCGCACGTTCGCAGCGCTTCACCAATCCATGCTGAAAAAGAAGAAGTTCGCACTGGTATGGTATATCCCTCGGAAGAATGCAGCGCCTTGGCTTGCAGCTTTGATGCCTGGAGCTGAGAAGCTCGGTGAAGGTGGCGAGCAGGTGATCCCGCCTGGTCTGTGGGTAATTCCACTACCATATGCAGACGACATACGGCAGAAACCCGAAATGAACAAGCTCATCCGAGCATCTGACGACTTAGTAGACAAGATGCGACAGATCATGCAGCAACTCCAACTTCCCAAAGCTGTGTACGATCCAAGTCGATACCCGAATCCATCACTCCAGTGGCACTACCGCATCCTGCAGGCGATGGCGCTGGAGGAGAATCTGCCTGAACATCCTGAAGACAAGACTGTGCCCAAGTTCCGGCAGATTGATAAGAGAGCGGGCGCGTATATCCAGGAGTGGGGCCAGATCCTAGATGAGGAGTACAGACAATGGGAAGCCAACCACAGTCCAGCAGAACCGATCGTGAAGAAGCGCTCTGCTGCTGCTGCCAAGCCAAGCCTATTTGGTGATGGTGCCGCAGCGAAGAAAGTGAAGGCTGAGGATGGAGGTGCTGGCGGCGCGACTGATGAGGAGATGAAGGCTAGAGCCAAGAGTGGGCTTCTGGGTAAGCTGACTATCCCAGTATTGAAAGAGTGGCTTGTGTCTAAGCAGATTGGGCCTTTGACCGGGCTGAAGAAGGCGGAGCTGGTTGAGAGGGTGGAGGAGCACTTTGACAGTAAGATGCAGGTTGATTAGGTGTGGCGTCGGAACCTTGTAGCGCTGCTGATGTACGATATGATGAATCAACGAAGTGATGCCCAACGAGACCGTCCAGTTTCTGGTTCTTTCCTCAAAATCGCTGCTTTGACGTTTCCCTCAACTGTATCGTCCTTCGCCTAAACATGCCCCTCCGTTCGTTCAGCGATATCTACCTTCGCGATAGCCTGCTCGACGTCATCCGCAATGGGCACCGGCGTAGCCACTGCATAGCGTGACTGCACAACCGAGGACGAAAACGACTCGATCTGACGTGCGATATGTGGTCGATACGCCAGCTGTATCTCATGCACGCTTCGCTGCTGCAGGAAAAGGCCGGACAGGAACAGGGCAAGACTGCAGAGCACGACTGTCGGGGGATTAGATCTGAAGGGAGCTCGTGCTTCGCAGCTTCGCAGCTTTGGAGCTTGTGCTTGTAAAGCTCACCGATTGTGACGGAGATTGCCGCAGAGACTTGGGTTTGTGTGAGAAGCATTGTTTCCTTGGGAGCTGCTCCTAAGCGAACAGCAAGCAAGCAATGGATAGATATATCTTGCCTTTTCCATTCATCTATTCACCAAATATAAGGTACAAGAAGTTGTCCATGACGCAAATCCACCTTGTGAATACAGCAACTATCGATAAGGCCTCCTCAAACACGCCAAGACCCACGTTTGAAACACTTTCTTTTTCCCCTTTGCGCCATCACTCATCATCCATTCCTCTCCTCTCCCCCCCAAACAACCACTCCCACCATGTCCCACAAAGACCCCTCCCTCCGCGCCGACGCCTCCCTCTTCCTCGACGACCGCGGCTACTCCGGCCACCTCATCCGCGGGCAACCCCCGCACCTCCTCTTCGAAGAAGCCGTCCGCAACCGCATCATCGACTCCTACTACTGGAAAGAGCAATGTTTCGGCCTCAACGCCGCGACGCTGTGCGACCGCGCCGTCGACCTGACCTTCATCGGCGGGACCTACAATGACGGACAGCGCCCGACGCCGTTTCTGTGTCTGGCGTTCAAGATGCTGCAGTTG
>Ga0058698_10001305_pt1 | contig 11429 bp, 13 predicted proteins | sample AgamicAsSfe_FD_67288 | JGI IMG/M metagenome (GOLD analysis project Ga0058698, IMG submission 67288) | Agave microbial communities from Guanajuato, Mexico - As.Sf.e | ecosystem: Host-associated > Plants > Phyllosphere > Phylloplane/Leaf | place: Guanajuato, Mexico | collected 2012-05-30
CGAGGTCTTCATGGCGACGATGTCGAGGATGGAGCCATAGACGGAGAAGAGCATGTACAGAGCGCGCTTCAAGTCATCCTTTTGGAGTTTGTCGGGCAAGTTGGAGCAGTACAGGGTGTGGCTGGGGCGGATGCCATTTGCTGGAGCAGTCTTAGAAGCCATCTGGAGGTAATGCGACAAGGCGATTGGAGTGTTTGATGTGGTTCGGGCAGAGCGTCGTCGAACGACACAAAAAAGTACCAAGCAGAAGAGACCTGTTGGCGTCGCGAAGCGCAGCAGGAGATCGGGCTTCGAGAGCGGCCAATGCGGCAACTCCCCCGCGGTCGTCGTCACTGCCTCCTGCCGAGCTCCAAACACCCTCCCTCCTCTGCTATACCACCCAACAGAGACAGTAGAGAGAAACTCCTGTCTTCTTATTCGCCATGGCCGCTCCTCAAGTCCACCACCTCTTCCATCACCCCATCGCCGACCACTCTTTCTCGGCCGACCGCAAGACGCTAGCTGTCGCTAGAGACAACACGGTCGAGCTGTACTCGTCTAATGGTTCCCGCTTTGCCTTGAACGATGAGCTACGCGGTCACGACAAGCTCATCACCGGCGTCGACATTGCTCCCAACTCGGGCAAGATTGTCACCTGCTCTCAGGACCGCAACGCATACGTCTGGGAACCCTCTAACGGCTCCTGGCGCCCTACTCTCGTCCTCCTCCGCATCAACAGAGCCGCTACATGTGTGCGATGGTCTCCTAACGAGGCAAAGTTCGCCGTCGGTAGCGGTGCTAGGGTTGCTGCCGTCTGCTACTTTGAAGAAGAGAACGACTGGTGGGTGTCCAAGCACCTGAAGAAGCCCCTTCGCAGCACCGTCACCAGCGTCGCCTGGCACCCCAACAGTGTCTTGGTCGCTCTAGGCAGCACCGACGGCCATGCACGTGTTCTCAGTGCCTTCATCAAGGGCGTCGACGAGAGACCGGCTCCCTCGGTCTGGGGTGAGCGTTTGCCCTTCAACACCATCTGTGGAGAGTTCTTGAACCAGACTGCCGGTATGTCAATTTCTCACGTCCATCTGTTGCAAAGCAGACAAAAAGCTAACAACATGCAGGCTGGGTCAAGAGTGTTGCCTTCAGCCCTTCTGGAGATGCCGTCGCCTTCGTCAGTCACGACTCGACCATGACTGTTGCTTACCCTGCTGGAGAGGGCCAGCCTCCTCATGCAGTCATCAACATCAGCACTCAAGTCCTTCCCTTTGCCGATCTCCTCTGGATCGCTGAAGGCGAGATTGTCTGTGCAGGCTATGTAAGAAGGAGCAGCTTTCGTTATCTACCATGTCATTTCCTAACCTCCTTCTAGGACTGCGAACCTTTCCGTTTCTCAGGCTCGGCATCCGGATGGTCGCTTGTCGGATCCCTTGACAGCACCTCAAAGTCTGGTGCGGCCAACCAGCGCGATGAGTCTGCTCTCAACATGTTTAGACAGATGGACCTCCGCGGCAAAACCATCGACGACACTCAACTCAAGACCGTCCACCAAAACTCTATCAGCACTGTCCGCGCATACTCGGGTTCTCCTGATGCCGTCAGACAGATCAGCACCAGCGGCGTCGACGGTCGCGTCGTTGTTTGGAGCCTGTAAATACAACCATAACAACCATAACAACAATACAATAATGCTTCTCTTACATACTGCACCTGTCCTCGTCATTCCATCCTGCCATCCCTCAGCCTCGATTTTTGCACATCAACATCTCAGTCTCGTCCGTTGCGAATCAGGACTTGGCCCCCGTCGACACAACCTATCCTGTGCCATTTGCCGACGCTCCTTGAGCGATTCTCTGAACTCGCGGCCCTCATCAAGTTTTGCCATCCATGATAACTCTTCACAATTCTCAGACGACTCTCGATCCTCTCGATCTCTTCCTCGCGCTGGTCTCTCGTCCTCAGTGTCAGATATGTCCTCGTCGTCTGTCTCTGCTGAGCCAATAATTTGTCTTTGTACGGCTACAACTGCTCTCGAGCCAATTGCGCGTGGGTGTAGACTAGAAGGTGGCAAGACATTTTTGTTTGTTCTCGCATTTGTTCTCGCGCTGGAGTCGAGTCTCAAGTCTTTTCGTCGCTTTTCTTCGCGCAGGCGCTTGGCCTTGTGTTCGGCCACCAACTCTGGATGTAGTCTTGCGTATATGGCCAAAGGCTCCGCATACTCTGATTTAGGTGTACCGTTTCGCTGGAACGCGTATCCAGCATAAAGATGGCGAACCTTCGGCTGCTGCGCATACTGTATTTTCAGTAAAGCCTGAAGATCCAACCGTTCCCAAGTTGGGTGCGTGATAAGTCCGTCACGCACTGCCTTGAATTGAGAAGCTGTCGAGCAATAGTCGACCCGTGGCTCGACATAACTTCTGGATCCTCTCCGGACTCTTGTGAACGTTGGGACGAACGTACGGCCTGACTCCTTGATTTGTGCAAGATGTGGTGTCCCACCTCTCGGCCCTTCATAGCCCGGTTTGGGAATCACGCATTCTAAAGGTACCCCGTTCGAATTCCTTCGCAGAATGGCATGTCCGTACATTGTGCTTTCTGGACTGCTTGGGAGGTCAGTAAGGTCTCTATTTGAGTCATCGACAACTTGGCTACCTCCTAACAAGAATGTTGCAAGATCCGGACTTCCACTCGTTGCTGATTCCGAGTTTCAGTGTGTGTCCACCTGCTCCTCCTCACAGATCACCGCACCAATAGAGTCATAATGAATCTCTCGAGAGATCATTGATCTTGATTCGAGGTGGCTGGGGGCCGGCACTCGCGGTATGTCGCTTCAATATATTCGCAGACTATGATGTCGAGCGGGTCCTCAACTCAGAGGCTAAGAGCTTGGACAATGTTTTTACGCTTTGCGTTATAGCATACGATATTTGGACTTGGTGCCGCCAGCAACTTCCCAATGCCATCGCGGTCCATAGAACGCACATGCCGCTACTTGGGACCTTCTTTCAACAAGGTGCTGTGTTGATGTCGCGTGGGTATGTTCGAGTTCTTGCGTGAGAAGAGACCCTGTAAGCTTGGGCCAAGGTTCGCTTGATCAGGTGCGGAAAACGAGTCAGGGCCACTGCGACTCCATGATCTTCGCCTGCCAACTCCACTTCGACTCCATTCGAGACAAGAGCGTGCTCACCGCAATTGTTCCCAGATTCGCTTAACACAAAGCGACGGTGATGCGTGTCCTGCCACTATGGCAGATCACAGATTCACGGCTTCTGAGATTTCGTGCTTAACTTCACCGTGCGAGACCTGCTTCTCTTTGACCACTCCCAAGCCTATTCCCTTGACATCTTTCTGATCTATCCGGTATCAATAGGGAACATTCCGCCTTTCTCTACCATGGCGCAACAAGTTTCGCACGCCCTTCCATCCATGCTGCGTGACTCAACACTGCACGACCGAGATGCAATACGATTAATCAGTGAACTGGTTGTGTCACTGCAGAAAATGGAAGAGCGAATGGTCAGCATCTTAACAAACTTCACTGCGGGTATGAAAGAAGTTGTAGCCCTCCAAACACAGACGAGGATCCATCTGGAAGCTCTCGAGACCTTCAAGGCCCAGGCGCGTACACCACCCCGGTCACCACGCCGTTCAGCCCCTGTTCCGCTTTCTGAAGTCAATGGTACATCGCCTTCTACAAGCCCCGAAGGCCCACGCAACACGCTTTCCTCGACGGAGGTGATCACGAGGGATGCGGCGAGTAGATGCCGCACAAAGGGCGTGGCTGTGGTAGCCTGCTCTTCGGGACCAAGACTCTCAACATCTCGAGATCAATCTACGGAGCAACACTTCCCAAATCAGAACCATACGCAAGAGCTCTCTGGCATGTTTAATGCATCTACAGTTACTGTCGGGAATCATCCTCAATCTCCCAGGTCTTCGGCTGGAGCTGGACTTGGGCTTAGGAACAACATCAGTGTTGATGTCAGTATGCCCGATGCTGGTGGCAACTCTTCTAGGAGTGGAGGGAATCCCACATTTGATCAAGGCAATAGGACCACATTCAATAACGAGGGAAACGTTGGATTCGGGACTGGAGAAAGCTCTCAGTCTAACGGACATCTGGACAGAGTACACAGGTCGCAAGACGGAGGTCGCCGCATTGCTGGAGGAGTGCGAGCTGGTGCTGCTCGACCACAACAGTATCCTGTACCTCCTGCTTCTCCCGCTGCTGTTCCTGGCGGTGCTCGACCACAGGTGTTGAGTCGTGCCGTAAATGGCGATAGGGTTGTCAAGCCATCGAAGGATCCACGACGCAAGAAACCGCTTCTGGTCAACGGGAGGGTAACAATGCACAACTAGGCAATCTCTTGGATACCTTTGTGGGGACGTGACTTGTACGATGTATCAAAACTAGCGTTTTTACAATTCTTTATATGTTCAATGGTGGTTAGGTAGACAAGGTATGTGATAGATGGATTTGTCTCCTTTCGAGCTCCACAAGATCTTCGACCTGCCCGTCACGTAGCTTGGACTTGATCATTGCACGATAGGCCGGATGCAGTTGCTTCAAGCTCGTTACAGACTAGGAGTGTTCCCAGATAGATTATCTCAGTTTCCTTGGCTGGTCCAGTCGTGCGGTCGTTCGAAAAGCGTTGGTCGCTTTGAGTTCCTCCGTCTGCGCATGTAAGCAACCTTCTTCGCGCCTGCCACAACGCGACACCCTGCGCATGCTACTTTTCTTTGTCGCTCTGCGCTCATCACATCTTTCCCTTCACTCTTCAACCACCACAGCAAACCGTACAGTCCTTTCATCCAGTAATGCACAGTTTTTGACGCGTCGAAGATGGCCGTGAGACGACCCGATTCATTGCCTTATTGGCAGGTGACAGCAGGAGGCTATGATAGTCCAACAGAAGAGGTGTGTTCTCCATGTCTTGCGCTACCGCGCACCCAACTGACAGAACAGACTTTCGAGGAGCTGAGTCATGTTTACCCTCTGACAGAGTGGATCCAACGTGATCCTGAAAGGGCAACCAGGGTTCTAGGCAACAAGAATACCAAACTTCGCCTGCCAGAAGTTCGACTCGAGATATGGCCGGCACGAGTCCGTCACACAAACTTCCAGCTGAGGGCTATATGGAAGTACTGCAATGAACGTTGCTGGGAATTGGCTCCATACGGTAAGCTTTTTCCTCCTTCTGGAATCACAATCTCAGGAGTTCTTGGCTAACGAGAACAGCCTTCAACGCAGACAAGAGGCCTTATGAAGAGTTCAAGTGGGCTGTGTATCCGACAAGCGCTCGGTCTAGGGGCGACGCAGCCCGTGACATCGCAGAGCAGCCAGACCCAGGATTGCCTTCTGCTGCCAACACTGTCAACCAAACGGGACAGCCAGACAACCTTCCACCGCCAAATGCGCCTGGAGGACCTAGCGGCGGTTCGCGTAAGCCGCTTCCTCGTCCGTCTGATGGTTTTCGTCCAGTACCCGATGTTCCAGCCGCTGCATCAGGATCCGAAAGTTCTGCCAACCATATTCTTCAACCAGTCCCTGCTCCTGCTGCACATATGACAGTTCCTAGTGGATTGTCTAGAACTAAGGGTAAGGCCCCTATTCGCTTTGGAGAAGCTTCCTTCGGTCCAGCACCTCGAGCAACACCACCTCAACAACCAAAGGCTGTAGACACCCGCTTATCCGGCACAACTCCTTCTGTGTCGAACGCTCTATGCGCTACCGGTACGGTACATCCATCGCGAACAACTCTCATCGACACCACTAGCACTCGCAATGCTGTCACTCAAACGCATGCCCCTAAATCGGGTCCATCACAAGCCCCGAAAAGAATGCCTTTCCGCTCAAGCATTCCAGCTGATAGCGTAAGGCCTTCGCAGTCTGAGACTGGACAAGTCGGACAGCAGACACCATTGTCTGGCCCATCAATACGCATCAATCATTCCTCTGCCAAGCCAGCCCTCGATGCCAGATCTTCTTACAGAGGTGTAACCAAGACTCCAGGGTCCACTGAGAGCCAGAAGCAAGTGGCTCCGACTGAACTTGGAACTCCGAGCTTGCATTCGAATGGCAAACCCCTGCCTTCCGTTGAAGCTCAGCCCGTTGCGGTTCGAAGATCCTTGCGAGCAGCGGGAAAGCAGCCAGTAAGATCTGAGGTCTCTATCACCAATGCATCGTCGTCTGTACCTCAAGCCAAGACTAAGAGCCAAGATCAGTGGTGTGAGAGGTGCCAGACAGAACACTTCGGTAAGTGTTGGCCTTTGTGTAAGACGTGCAAAGGAAGACACTTCGGCGAGTGCTGGCCTCTATGCAGCAAGTGCGGCGAACGACACATTGGATTCTGTCGACCCTGTGTATGCAGCACGTGTGACAAACGGCACATGGGACCTTGTCGAGATATATCGCTGGTTCCACGCTGCAGCACGTGTAACAAACCTCACCGTGGTATCTGTCGAAAGCTTTCCAGTGCTCGTGCAAAGAACCTCCCTTCGTCAAAAGCTACGGCAAAGCAAGACCAAGCACTCAAAAGGAGCAGCAAAAAGCGCAAGGCAGATGACGCTGATGATGCGGATGAGTCGAGTGTGAAGGTTGAGGAATCTGCCCGTCGGTCGATGCTTCTCTCTCAACCTAAAAAGAAGAGAAAGCAGGAGACGAAGGAGAAGACGAAGACAAAGCCGAAGGAAAAGAGAAAGAGACCAGTCGACTCGAATGGCCAGTGGTATAATCCCATCCCTGTGGCTGATTAATTGCGAGACTACGCTGCCGGTGGAAAGGACGAAGAGTCGGCTCTGATGTTCTGGCTGTACTATGTCGTCTTTGCTGGGTCGGATTCGCTGCGATGAATCTTCTGTAGATGCTTGCTCTGACTCGAATCGTAGTGGAGATAATATGGCTATGAGCGAAAGATGGAACGGGAACGACCAGTTTTGTCGAAGAGATAGCTGAGCATGCTTCAGTAGCTATACACACATTACACAATGCTTTTTCTAGCTTCCTACTCGGTGACCGAGTCACACCTTCTTCTTGCGAGAAGAACTTCTTTCACAGAGAATGATTTGCTGTGACTGCTGCTCTTTCCTTGAAATGACTCGTTGCTCTTTGCCATGGTGACAGGTACGTACGGTGGTCGCCTCTGGAAACACATTGTTGATTTAAGATGAAACCTCCTTGAATTGGTCCAATGGAGAGTCCTGGGTTTTGTGTCTACCTACTGTATGTCTTCGGCAATGCTATAGGCACACTTTGCCATTTCGCCACTTTGGTCCTTTAGGAGAATAGCATGTGGCTATGCCGAAACCGTCCATACTTTAGTATACCTTTCTTTGCTGCGGATGCAGTGTATCGCCTGCTGCAGAAGCTGCGATCTGATTCTGCGCCTCAGCGTTGAGCTCCCATCCTGCCTCGTGTTTGCCATCCTTCATCATGCCACGGTTCTCATCATGCTACGGTTCTAGCTAGATTTCAATGGATCGTTCTTGGAAGCGATGAACCCGGATTGGAACAGATCTTCAACCTAAACCAATCCGTGATATGGCGACCATGATGGCCGGTATCGCTTCTCTGAGACATCAAGGACTTGCCGGACAGCAGAAGCTGGCCTTTGATGGAAAGATCTCTTGAGTCAGATAGCACTGATGGCAGCACGTACCGTGTTCGGATAGTCAGCGGCATGTCAGGCTCCTCCGTGTTGTCGAAATGTTCGGATAAGCAATAAAGTGTGTTGCTCTGTTCATTTCATGTAGAGCTCAGTCCTCTTGGTAAGAAGTGTCGACGCCCATCTCTTCACCGACTCTGCGGACGACGTGACGAAGAGCATCACATGCCGGACTGTCAGGGAAATTGTCAAAAAAGCTCTCGCCAAAGTCGCAAGCCATGCCAATACGAGGATCCAGAGGAACTGCTCCAAGGAAGGGGATGGACATGTCCTGAGCAAGTTGCCTGGCACCGCCAGTGGTGGCCTTGAAGATTTGGCTCTCATGGGTGCACTTAGGACAGACAAAGCCAGACATGTTCTCGACAATACCGAGGACTTTGATGCCAGCCTTGCGACAGAAATCAATCTCCTTTCGCACGTCCAGCAGACTGACTTCTTGTGGTGTGGTGACGACGACGGCACCATCAACACCAGACTCCTTGAGGAAACTGTTGACGCTGAGATGTTCGTCACTAGTGCCGGGAGGAGTGTCGACAACGAGGTAGTCCAGCTCGCCCCACTCGACATCCTTGAGGAATTGCTTGATCAGACCATTCTTCTTGGGACCACGCCAGATGACAGCATCGTCACGGTTGGGAAGCATGAACTGAACGCTCATGACACCCAGGTTCTCCGTGACCCAGACGGGGCTCCATCCAGCATTGCTCACATGGATGGTCTCTTGCTCTACACCCATCATCTTGGGAATACTGGGCCCACAAATATCGGTATCCATGATTCCAACCTGGGCATCCGGGTTCGCAGCAAATGCATGGCCCAACATAGTTGTGAACGTAGATTTACCCACACCACCCTTGCCACTGAGAACCAGAATCTTGTGCTTTACGGAAGCCAAGCGGGCAGTGATGAGAGGGATGTCCGGGTCAGGACCTTTGGGGGCTGTGGCACAGATCTGTTGGTTCGGGCATCCCGCGCAGGCATCGCCTTTGCCGGCGCTTTGGGACTCGGGGCCGGGACAGTGTTCGGGTTCGGGAGCGACGAGTTTGGGGGCGGCTTTGAGGGGCGCGTTGATGTCGGCGTTGTCGTTGCCTTCGACTGAGGCCGCTCGTGAGTCTACGCGTTCGTCCATAATGTGTTTGGTGTGTGATGTTGGTAGTCGAGGGAAGTGGCCATTGGTTTGTTCTACAGAGGTTGGTCTGCTGCTGACCAATTGCCCGCGCCCCGCCATCGGCGAAGCATGACGCAAATCTTTTGGACCCTCTCCTCATCCTTTGAGCACAGCATTTCAGCACCACTGCACTTCAGAAAGGCGGTCGTAGAAGACAATGAACTTTTGATAAATGCTACATACTTCTGTACGCATCGACTAATCACTGGAGCCTGGCTTCTTGTGTCGTATACGATGCTCAGGGAAATTCAGCATCTTAGGCCCGGCGTTCGGCCAATCCCTCTTACCAATAGGCTCGATCGTTGGGTTAGCATCCATCATGAGACTATCATGTCGCGACCTACGCCACGAATCCCAAACCCTCTCGCAGATAATCTCGTACGGTCTGCCGCGAGGATAGTCGAAAGCAGAAGGTAGCCAGAAGTGCCTGTCATCTGGTTGAATCTGTGACCAGATCACCAATATTTGGAACACTGATGCTTTGCCATACTTCTTGTCTCTGAACTTTTGGCTGTGCCTGTCCCTTGGCACCACGAAGTTCTCTTGTGCTGTTGAGTATCGTTGCATGTCCTACTGCATGTTAGCATTCGCCTGCATCGTTGTTCGATGTTGCTCGTTGAGACTCACTGCCAAATCATCTTCCTCTGGACTTTTGTCTGGCCATTCTTCTAGGCAGCTATCCGCGGTCGTACCAACGTCAGCTGGGTAGCTGCGGGACGCAGGTTCCTCGTCTGGCTGTGATTCATCTTCGTTGGAGTCTTGTGATGCGATATCCGTGTTTGTATCAGCCTCGAAACTGTCTCGAATGACCTCGTCATCCTCGCCGGTCAGATCGACTACCTCGCGGCTCGTGTCGATACGCTTGTAGCTCGTGCTTGCCATCACCTCGCTCGGCCTGATATGTTTTTCGCTTGGGCTGATATGTCTTTTGCTCGTGGTGACATTTCTTTTGCTCGTTTTAGCCTTTCTTTTGCCAGCGGTAGTAATCTCGTCCTCGCTATCCACGTCGCTCTTTGGGACCTCGTAGACGGCACCACTTCTGGTCGTACGTGGCTCGAGATGATTCACTCCTGGCGATCGGCCGTCGAGCCATTTCACCTCAGAGTCTCTGACATTTCCAGATCTCATTTTCGTGTGTCGCGGGCACGCAATCCCAGCAGCGGTGAGTCAAATGATAAAAGATCGAACCAAGGTCCAGGTAATTGGTTATAGCTGACAGCGTGAGCATCTGAGGGAATACCTCTATTTCAGCATGATTCATATTGATACACTCAAGCCTGAGAAGAGGCTGGGAGTGTAGAGATCCACTGATTTTCCGGGTGGTCGGTGGTATAGTAGGTAAAGCATGTAGTGGCCGCTCACGGACGTGTTGAACCAGCCGGCATGTTGATCACCTTGCACCCATATTTTTCGTAATTCATCCTACCTGGAGAACTGCTAAGTACATCAGTGATAATAAGAGAACCTGTATAAAGATATCAATTGCAAACCAAGAGTTCCTCGTACTTGGCGTGAAAAATGCTCCGTACTTATAGGGCTCTGTATGCGGATACACGTATGTTTGAATTCTACGATGAAGACTTGGGCCCGGCCGCTCAGTGACGAACCACCGGCAACGGCATTTGTAGAGCGTAATTCCCATTATTCCTATATCGCTCGACGGGTGGAGAAGAATTCGCGGGCTGTATCGAAATAGATTGCTTTGAGGTCGCATAGACCATCCCGCGTTAGCAACACGAGAGCACACCGCAAAAGCAAAAAAAAATTGATACTTGCTCCCAGCCATGCTTGCCGAAGCTGGCAGGTCATGGCGATAGTGCCTATCCTGTCATCCAGACCCTCTCAACGATTCGACCTGTCATCTTGTGGAAGCAGGATTTTTGACCATGAATTCGGTAGCAGCCCACTAGCGATGATACTGAAAACCAGGGGTCCAAGACTCCACCCATGTTGAGTCGACCAGCCTCGGAGGCTGGGAAGATCATCTGCCGAAGTCAGGTGAGTCGCAGTGGTATAGACGGCAATCTGCCTCATAGCGTATTACAGTCCTTGTCACACACCGCTAAAATTCCAATGGACACGCAATTGCAGCACAAAGCAAAATGGTCAGCAAACCCTCCAACGTTGAACGAAGACGTACCATTCACCGTACTGTTCAGCCCAAACGAACAAGGGAACAGTTCTGGATTGATAAATCGTCCCACATATGGGTGAGACTGTGCCGAAAGCAACCTGTAATCAGGCATATGTACTGACATTCTGGTGTTCTGATAGTCAGAGAAAGGTCAACGATGCGAGAACAAATACTACTGGCGCGATTGTGCCTGCCACAGGCCTATTCGCTGTATATACTACATTATCTGGAAGGGCGAGAAGTCCGTGGAATGCGATGAGGACGGCTGGCCGGCGATGACGATGGAGAGGAGGCTGTTGTGGTTCGGTGATCTTATGGAGAGATCCTCAGACGAGGCGCTTGTTAGGATCATGCTGAACCCCGGAATGAAGATTTTGGACAGGCATCTGGAAGCACCCTGGGCATTCAAGGTCAATGGTGATGTTTATGAGGAGTATGAGTACGTTGCTGCGCTCGCAAGGAGTCGAGGATATGGGAGCTCGACAGAGAT
>Ga0058698_10001306_pt1 | contig 11407 bp, 6 predicted proteins | sample AgamicAsSfe_FD_67288 | JGI IMG/M metagenome (GOLD analysis project Ga0058698, IMG submission 67288) | Agave microbial communities from Guanajuato, Mexico - As.Sf.e | ecosystem: Host-associated > Plants > Phyllosphere > Phylloplane/Leaf | place: Guanajuato, Mexico | collected 2012-05-30
AGTACTAACTCGTCATTTCACAGCTTCTTCCGTAGGCGCAAGAGGTATAATGCAGTGGGAAGACCTGCTGCACCCATGCTCGCCGAGCCGTACACGGGCCTTAACGACTATACCAACCAAATCCATGATTCCAAGTCGCCTAATGAGAATATTGCTGAGATTCAACGTTGATGTATTTCATTGCTACTGGTTTCCCATCAATTCCGAAAGTCTGTACCGCCGCACAATGCTGAGAATCCCTTATCGTTACGTCGTGTTTCGGGTAGTTGGCTTGCTTTCTATCTGTGTTCCTCTCACTGGTGTTGCCGGCTCGGCAACAGTTGCCGTATACCTTAGACTCTATACAATTATGTTTTTCTAATCATCTGGTACTATTGAGGTGCTCGCTGGACTGGCGGACCCCACATGCGGAACGATGAGGAGACAGCAAGCGGAACGGCATCCCCATCCGGCTTAGCCAACGACGTCATTACATTCGAAGCTCATCTCCCAACCTCCAGGATCGTCAATTCCGCGCTCAACGCGAAAGCTTCCCCATGAAAAGTGGATACATCATCCGGTGCAACATCGTTCAAGCCAGCAGCCAAGTATAGCCAAGACAGCCACCCCGCACTTTGCATGGCGGGGAAGTACCTTTGCAGGCTAATAAACTGCAAGAAACATTCCACGGGCAGCGGTTTATGTACTGCCCAGACGGTAGCATAGGTTCATTTTTCCGACCATCACGAGACATGCGCATGATACGGAGGGAGATGACCCGTGGTGCTGCTCTATCACATCACACATTTCTGTTCGTATACAAATCAGCTGTGTAACGATCGACTCCAAGTTTCACGCTTGCCATTGACTCCCAGTGAGCTCATCGTTCTGTCTGCTTATCAGATGAACCTTGTCTGAAGCTGGCTTCTATTTCAGCCTGTTATTGTCTGTCATGATGACGGGCTTCCTTCGGACACTGTACCACTCGTACAGCTTGTTGCTCGTGGGCGTTATATTATCGAACTACGCCGATGTCGCAGCCTCTCATGTGGTCGCGAAAAGGCAATCTCAAACAACTGGTCGCCAACGCACGTCACTCAATGCTGACTGGCGTTTTGAACGCTTCACCTCGGATCCAGACGGCCTGAGCTACGAGGGCCTGAGGCCGTGGATCTTGCCTTGTGCAAACGACTTCATCACCGGACAAAAGTACGAGCGGCCATCCGCTCCTGCCCCAGGCGCCAATATCAGCTATGTCTCTTCCAGTTTCGATGACGCAGAGTGGGAGGCTGTCGCCCTTCCCCACGACTGGGCCATTTCCGGCACTTTTGATGCCCCTGGAGTTGATGGAGGTCTTGGTAAACTGCCAATCAATGGTATCGGATGGTACCGACGTACGCTCTCCATGGATGCCGAGACCCTCCAGTCTGGAAAATCTGTCTTTCTCGATGTTGATGGCGCCATGTCGTATGCTGCGGTATGGTTGAACGGTCAGCTCGTTGGTGGATGGCCTTACGGTTACAACTCTTTCCGCCTTGACCTCACTCCATATGCGAAGGCTGGAGACAACACTCTAGCTATTCGTCTGGACAACAAGCTAGACTCGTCGCGTTGGTACCCAGGCGCTGGAATCTATCGCAACGTTTGGCTCGTCACCGTTAACCCAGTTCACGTCGGACAGTGGGGAACCTACGTCACTACCCCAAGCATCTCAGAAGCAGAAGCCACTGTTGAGATAACAATTGAGGTCGAAAACAAGGGTAACAGCAGCCAGCACGTTGAGGTAGTTACGGAAGTCTTTGAGCGTGATGCAGCTTCCAAGCAAGCAACCGGCAATGCTGTCGCAACATTTCCATCGGCGAACGCAGATGTAGCAGGCCATGCAAAGCAATCAGTACAAGGATCAGTCACCGTTGCGAATCCCAAGCTTTGGGGGCCACCACCCAGCCAGACACCGAATGAATACATCGCTATCTCTACCGTCTCAGTCGGGGGTCAAGCGGTGGACAGCTATGAGACCGTCTTTGGCATCCGCTCCGTCGCATACGACCCGAATCAAGGTGTTCTCATCAACGGTGAGCGTATCTACATCCAAGGTTCTTGCAACCATCACGACTTGGGTGCTCTTGGAGCAGCCTTCAACACCAGAGCTGCAGAGCGTCAGATCCAGATTCTACAAGAGATGGGCAACAACGCACTTCGAACGTCGCATAACCCACCCGCACCTGAGTTTCTCGACCTTGCCGACCAGTATGGCCTTCTAGTTATGGATGAGATCTTCGATACTTGGAACTTCCCCAAAACTGAGAATGACTTCCATCGCATTTTCCAAGAATGGCATGAGCCGGACACTCGCTCGTTCATTCGTCGTGACCGTAATCACCCCTCTATCATCTCATGGAGTGTGGGCAACGAGCTTCCCGAACAATCCAACTCGACCGGTACCGAGACTGGAAGGACACTCCAGAATATCGTCCGTGAAGAAGACTCAACGCGCCAAGTGACTATCGGAATGAATGAGGCTGATGCCGACACGGAGATCGCTGCTGTCATCGATATCGTTGGTCTCAACTATCAGGGTGAGGGCAAAGGAGACTCCTGGGTAGCAAGTTTCCCCGGTTTCAAAGAAGCCTTCCCAGAGAAGATGATCTGGAGTACTGAGTCAGCATCTACCCTCAGCACCCGCGGCAAATATCTCTTCCCTGTTACTGCAAACAAGAGTGCTATCGTCGGTGGCGGGCCACTGGAAGGCGGAGATCCAGAGACCAACATCGTAAGCTCTTATGATCTTTATGCACCAGAGTGGGCCGCATCACCCGACAAGGTCTTTGAGCAGCAAGACAGACACCCCTACGTTGCTGGCGAATTCGTCTGGACTGGCTTCGATTACATCGGTGAGCCTACACCTTATGCCAACGAAAGTCGTAGCTCCTACTTCGGCATCATCGATCTCGCTGGTTTCAAGAAGGACCGATTCTTCCTCTACCAAGCTCGCTGGAGACCAGACTTCCCAATGGCACATATCCTTCCACATTGGACGTTTTCCGAAGACCGCATTGGCGAGATCACACCCGTCCATGTCCACACATCAGGTGACGAGGCGGAGCTGTTCGTCAACGGCATCTCAGCTGGCCGCCAATCCAAGGGTAAGTACGATTACAGACTCCGCTGGGATGGGGTACAATACCGTCCTGGAAATATCAGCGTTGTCGCATACAAGAACGGCGAGGAATGGGCTAGGGCATCGCAGTTCACAGCTGGTTCCGCTACGACACTCAACGTGACTGCAGACCGCACAACGATCGCTGGTGATGGCTATGATCTCTCGTTCATCACTGTGTCTGTGCTTGACGAGAACGGTATCGTGGTTCCTGACGCGGCCGACGAGATTAGTTTCGAAGTCACGTCTGGGCAGGGCGTTATTGTTGCTACAGACAACGGTGATCCCACAGATATGAGGCCGTTCCCAGAATCGACGAGGAATGCCTTTAGCGGAATGGCATTGGCTATTGTAAGGAGCGAAGCGGGTGCTAGTGGGGAAATTGTTGTTGAGGCAAAGGCCGAGGGACTAGAAGGTGGCAGAGTGGTGCTCACCGCTAGCTAGATATGCCATTATGATATAGGATACTACTATAACAATAATACAGAAACTTTCCAAAGAGAAAACCCAAGAAGCAAGACTAAAGTTATTCGTCATCTTCGTAGTCCATCTCTTCGTCTTCGTCATCTTCATCATGGTCGTAATGATTCTCGTCCTGCAATCCCATGTTAGCATTCTTCCATATGCAATCAAAGGAAGAGCAAGATTGTGATGCTCACGTACCTCATCCCCTTCCATTCCACTAGTATTCTTCAACTCATCCATATCCCACACACTTTCTGGCAATCCTGCGATCCCCACATCCCTCTGCACAGTAATAATTCCAAACTCCTCAACGCCACAGAAGCCTCCACCCCTCTCACTCTTGCCAAAGAATCCCACAATAAACTCATTAGGGCTGGGCGTCAACTTCACAATCTCCGAGTGATGCCTCGTGTTGAGCTCGCCCGCGCTTGTGCCGTTGCTGAGATGCATCCTTACACCATCCCTAGGGTTGACTTCGATAGAAGTAATCTCCACTCCTTCGGGGAGGCGTAGCTTCTCGGAAGCGTGACCACCGAAATGGTGTTTGCTGCCATATGTACGCATAGGTCCCCAATGGCTTGTGTGGCCATCTGCATACTTCACCACACCTCCATCCCATAGACATCCTACTCTCAGATCGATGGACACGGCGCGGTGCACTTTTCCGTCCTTGCCCTTCTCGTGAAGGAGCTGTGCCCATTCATATCGACGAGCGTTGTTGGACTCATCAGGGAAGGCTAGGCGCTTTACGAGTCGAATATTGGAGCCTGGGATGCGGATGAACGTTTTGCTGGCGAGGACCTTCCATACGTTGCCGATGCTGGTTTCCTTGCCGTTGAAGGCGAGTATATTGAGTTGTAGGGGTTTAGATCGGTCAAAGCGCTCTTCAAGAGCGGATTCCATGTACTCCATGCGCTTCGGTGCGCTGTGAATCCAGCCAAGGGGTTGGGTTGTCTCTGTGTGGTTGAAGGTGATGCGTACGATACCGCTGCTTGAGCCGATGACGAGTTTTGATGGACCTTCATCATCGATTTGCTCAGCGTAGGCCTCGGGGGATGCTTGGCGTTCTTCGTCGCTGATTACGGGATCAATGGGAAGGCGGAAATGAGGCAGCATGCGGAAGGAGAGCGCATCGGCTAGATTCCAACGAGCTTTGTTAGGTGTGCTATGAGGGTCGACAAGTACGCCTTCTGCTTTGAGGCGACCAGAGTACGCGGTCTTGGGGAGAAAGTTCTTGGGCCAGTCTTGTGCATATCCGCGCTCCATGATGCCTGAACGATGAGGCGATCCAAGTGCATGGCCGACTTCATGGAGGAAAGCGCCTTGGCCAATGGCGCACGCTTCCCACATGGTGTTGCATTCTCCATTGTCATCACCTACCTTGTCTCCAGGTTTACGGATATCTGTAAGACAACCTGTGACTTCCTCTAGGAAGCGCGGCCAGGAGTAGGCCAGATGGCTACCGAACATGCCCAGCGAGATTCCATCGGGGTTGTGGCAACCCAAAGCTGCGTGTCCGAGGATCAGCTTCTGCGACACATTGTAGTGTGAGTCGAGAATCAATCCAGCAACGATGGGATGGGCCTCAGAAGCAAACGGTCCTCCCTTTTCCTTGAGCGCTTCCAGAAAGTAGTCGAACAAGCCATTACTCCGACGGGCGGAAGGATTCTGTTGTGCAACCTCCTTATCGCGGATTTCTTTGACGGTTCTAGAAGAGCGAATGATGTTGACTTTGGCCGTCGATCGCATGGCACCTTCGCCATCGAGAGCCCCGTCAACTTGCGCATTGAGAAAGTCACGACTGATCGTGTCAGCTGTCCATTCCTCATCCAATCTGAACGATCGGCGTCCAGCTCCTTGCAGCCTCAGGTCTTCCGCAGTCATAGCTTGCCACATATAAGCTGCCATGCGGACCTTGGCGATTGCTGCGTCGAGGTCTGAGTGTGCCGAAGAAATCCCAGCGGCCTTTGAAGGTGGGCAGTCGATGATGCATGGAGAGTCTGCGGCAACCATTATGGCGAGGTGAAGAGGTGGACATTGCAAGAGCGGAATGTAGTTGACATTCATCTCGATGGTGTGTTCGAGGCAGTCATTGCAGACGTATGCAAATTCGAGGATATTCTGCCCTGGCGAGAGCATAACAAGAGCCTTGAAGTTACCACCTGCTATCGGCCACGTCTGCTCGGGAAACGATTGGGCGTTGTTGGCACCTTTAGTAGCGACATGGATGTAACTGCCTTCAGCGACGGGAAGCGTAAAGGTACCTGTAACCAAGAGGCAGCGCTATGATATGTGTTAATTGTAGCCTGTCAACCCAGAGAATGTAATGTACCTGATGAATTGTTTCCCCGTCCGTCAGATTGGTGATGTGGAGAGGGCTTGCAATTGGCGCCATCTTGTTGAAATCGTAATAATATATTGCTGGTAGCGCGTTTCGATGATATTGTGTGAGCGATGTGAAAACAATGTAAAACAATGTAGAAAGAGTTGGTGATGTGTGTAAGTTGTCGTCTTTCTGTGAGTCTTATATGCCATCTCAAATAGCCGTAGGCGATGGTCAGTACTCCCTAGTATATATTAGCGTTCAGGCAGCCGTCCCGAAACGGCTAGTCTCAGGGTGCTGCCTCACCAATGACGCTTGACAACATCCCCAAATTAGAGTCACAATCTAGACTGCTCGGATGCTAGAGAACGTGAGATATTTCAGGCGCTCCACCAATCGACGCGACACTGAATTGCGCTGATAATTCGACAATATCTACCAACACCCATTACATCACCATACATTCCTCGTTCGCACCTCCCAGAGCGCGACCCATCATCGATTTGAGCGCCTGAGCCTTGAACATCGCCTCTAAATCGGCGTCTCCAGTCGTGCCCTCAGTCTGTGTGACAGCGTCCGCGAGTGCATCCTTCTTCTGTTGTTTCTGCTCTGCCGTCCAACCTTTGTACAAATTGTCGATACTTAGGGGTCCATCATCCGTAAGCAATCTTGCGGCTCTCTTGTGGTACTTCACCATGTCCATCAGGCATACCTCGCTTCGCGGGCATCCCAGCCCGCTGTCTTGCTGCTGTAGATATTCAAGCATTGCCTTGCGCGCTATGTCTATGAAGTGAGGGTACTTTCCTTCGATCACGGACGTGGAGATGATGGCATTTGCTGCACGTTGCGCCGACTTTCCGAATTTTGAGAAGGAGCTGTCCCAAGCTGGGTCACGCTCGAGCGCTTTGTAGATAGCTTTCCATGTATCCGAACATTGCCGCTGCATCAACGCTCCGTTGAAACAAAGGTCTGGCATGTCGGCCTGCAGCCAGAAAGCAAAATGTTGCAAGATGGCAATAGGAGTTAGCCCTTCTTTCCCGTTCAACGGTTCTAGTTTCAGTCCCTGCTTCTCCTGGGAAGCTTGCATTGCGCGAGCGAGACGGCCGCGAGTTGCATCGGGAGATGATGCTGCAAGAAGTGCCTTGGCAATGGTGTCGATTTTACCGTTGAAAGCTCCGCCAGGTTTTTTATTGATCCAGGAGGCAACTGCACCGCGTGGCAAGTAGACAGAATCCCCAAACACGCTTGCATCTCTGAAAAATCGTGTCTTGTTATTCGGATCATATCTAGGCTTGCCTAGAAACTCATCGCTGAAGTTCAAACGATCGAGAGCATATGACCCCACTTGCTTGAGAGTGGGCTGGCCAGTAGCTATATCGAAGAGTGTCCGTGCTTCCTCAGGCGACTCAGGCGGCCTTTTGAGTAACAGGTATCGAGGATCTTGGCTGAAGAGCATGAACTCCATGTCGGGCCACACTGGATCGGAAGGGCTTCTCAGCTGTGTGCCCATGTAGACATGGGCCATGAAAAGGATAGAACATGAGGTTGCTTCATGTGATATGCCAGCCGCGTGCCAGTGGACGAGAAAGTGGTACTTCATCATACCGCAAAGCAGAGGATTGTGTCTATACAGGTAGAAAGGCTCGCTCTTCAATTTCCTGAAGATTGGATGCCCACCGACGTTTGGATCTTTCTTGAGCCTTTCCCATTGTTCATCAAATCCGTCATAGTTCGCCCATGGACTCTGCAGAGGTGAAGATACAAAGTTAGTGTACCTTTCTGATGGATTTCGTACACGCACAACTTACCATCTCATTGTATGCCTCTTTGAAAGGATTGTAACATTCATACTGGGCTTCTTTCGGCATCATTGGATCTTCCCAGTCCTCTATAGTTTCCCGCTGCGATCCGCTCAAGTGGTTCAGGTAGACCTGAAGTTCAAAATGTGGTCGGTGAGTTCTTTCGCCCAAGATATCTTGCGAATCAAAATGGAGCTGGACGCCATATGTAAGCCACATTGGGATCGTGTGCTCGCTAAGCATGTCCAAAAGACCTCTAGAGACCATGTCTAGGAGTGGCGGGCGTTTAACCGCTTTTGCAATGATCCGCATAACTTGCGCGAGTTCGATCGCTCTCAACGTTCGACTGTGGATGCTGGCATCACCGAAGTCCTTCGGAACCACTTGTGGAATTGAGTTCGTCTTAGTAATGTGCTTGTGGAGATAAAATTTCAAACCAGCGAACACTGGCCAAAAGTCAAAGTACGCTTCACTCTGGGCATCGGCTGTAACTCCAAGCTTGGCAGAAGGCTTCGCAATCTCCTCGAGGGGCCATTGGTGCATATCTTCGTGGTTGTTGTAGAAGAGAACAGCGGGGAGAGTCCAAACCGGATATTCAGCCTGTGAATATTTCTTTGGCCGCGTTACTAACAGGTCAAACTTCGCTTCCGCACCCTGTGCAAGTTTGATAGCAGTATCCGTGGTCATGGCCGCCACAACCAAGTCGACTTCACCGCTCCTATATTTCTGCCAGTTCTCACGTACCACCTCTCTCATGTCTTGTTGCTCTTGTAGCATGAGCGCAACAGCAACCCAGAAGTCGTCTTCTTTGTCCTCCTCGACTTCCTCAAACTTGACGCTGGAGAATTCGGAAAGTGTGTCTTCAGCGATGTCTTCCTCATCGGCTACCGCTGCAAGCTCGTCGACGGTCAATCCCGCAAAGCGATTGCGAGACGACAAGCCCGACGTAGTAGTATCGGAAACGTTGTTTCGTGCAGGTTCTAGTCCGCCCGTTCCGAGAAATGGTTTGAGAGATGCGAAGGTGTCCTCAAGAACCTTGATAAAATATTCGTGCCGCAGATCACTTTTCGTGTCTCCATTGACTCTCGCCTTGTACCACTAAGATACTTCTCGACGTGTCTGAATGGCGCGACTGAAGTGCCGGCATAAAGCAACGGGAACCATGATCTCAGATTCTGCTTGTTCTCCAGCTTTTGCGATCGCTTCTGCCATGGGTACAAAATCCGACACTCCAAGTTGATACACTGTGCTACTGCTTCCACCTGTCGCTTTCTGTTTGCCTCTCCCCTTCGCACCCTTTTTCGACTTCGATTTCGGCTTCTGCTGTTTTTGGTCTTTCGTTTTGACATCGAAGCCGATGGACGCGGCGGTTTCGGCAATCCATCCTGCGATTGTAGAAGTGGCTTTCTTGTATAAGTGGTACTTGGCGAGAAAGATCTGTGACTCGTTGAGACCCGACATGGTGTGAGTAGATTGGAGAGGGGGAGTAGTGGGTCCAGTCCTCGATCCTTCCAATCTGTGATTGATGCAAGAGAATAGCGGTTCCTGACATGGCGGGTACGAGGTTGTAAACGGCGGGGAAGTTTTAGCGTATACGACTCGTGACGGCCCGTTGCGACCCACAACAATCTAGATGCAGAACCACTCCCCAAAACCATTGGTGAAGTCTCCGATAACGCTGCCCTGATCAGCCAGATGCGGGGCACCTGGCGGCGCCTTCATGATCGGACGCGTCGAGATGATCGGAGCAATTTCCTCAGGTCGCTACCTAGGTACCCGGATAGTCCGCCCACCAGAGGGGATCCGTCCTGAAATGTGTCGCTTGCACCAGAGAAGTTCAATGATGGCTGGAAACCTTGTAAATCAGATTGTCCGTTAGAAGAAGTTTATTGTAGATCTGCGCAAAAAGCGTGTCGTCGTAGGTTGGTGCTACCTGGATCGGTAACCGCGTGACGTCACGCGTCGAAATTCTGAGGTCTCCAGCTAGCTTCACGAGCTTCGCAACCATCGTTCGTACATTTCACTGCATAAAAGTGTCCCACCGGATTTCAAGAGTGCTTGTCATGATGCAATACTCGCTCGTAGTATTGCTCTATGTGCAGCATTTGCGTATCACCCCTTGTCCAGCCCGTCCACGACGCGCGCCAGCTCAAAAACACATCATCATTCCAGTACCCAGCCTTTAGTCAAGGTGTCACTACCACCACTACTGCCCGTGTGGGCCAGCTACGAGCCACTACTCAAGACCTCCCACTTCTGCGACACAACTACCGAGCGCAGCGTCAAGATCTTGCACCCACGATGCGCACGCCTTCTCCTTGCAGTGTGAGCCTTGAGATCTTTCTGTGTGTTGTTGGGCGGTGCCATCCTCGCCTTCTTCTTCGGTGGAGGAGGGGCGACCGTGTCTCTCTCTTGTCTTATCGAGCTTTCTTCGACATTGGCCGCACTGTGCTCGACGTCTTCTTTGGTAACCATCCCTGTTTTCACTGCAGTAACAGATTTCTCGATGTCTTCTAAGCGACACAAGCCTAGCTTTGCTAACACCTCCGCCCCTACCTCTGGTCCATACGCCATGCGGAACTGGTTGTCGAACATGCGCTTCACGGCTAGGGGGTCGACATGCATCATCTTGCATGTTGGGAAAATTGCGAGCTCGAACTGCTGTGCCATCGAACGCAGGAGCGTATCGTCGACTTCGTCGCGGTCGATGATAGGAAGCTCATTGCGGAGCTTGCCGATGATATCGTGTTGCTGGTCGATGTTGAGGTTGGCGGCTTTGTACTGTTCGAATGTGTAGTCCGCAATACTCGGTTCGAGCTTTTCAGATGGGGTGACAACAGGTGGCGTAAAGGTAGGTGGGTGTGCAGGAGAGCCGAGCCTGATGTCATTTAGACCGCCTAGGCGCACTACGATCTTCCCTCTTTTGTCCCTGCTAATCTGACGGTTGAGCATATTGATATGGCGCGCTATTGGTTGAAATATCGAAATGACTGGTTGTGGAGGATCTAGGTAGCCGAAGATCTTTATAGACAAAAGGTGCTTTGCATATGAAGAATTGGCTTCTCCTTTCACCTCCATCTCCATGTGCGTCTACTTCTTCGCTTTCTGAAATCTTGAGGATTACGAATGGATCCGGAGTTGCACTCTTGTCATGATGACCGTTGCAAAGCACGATGAATCAATGTGGTTCGGCGTTTAAGTCCTGCTTCTGTACAGGTATCGCGAAAGCCGGAGTTGAAATCGTTGCATCCTACACTGCAAGCTAGATGTGATGAGATAAAGTGAACAAATACATGGGGTAGATAAGGCAGCATCACATCTTATCAATGCATGTGAGATATATATGTGGACAACATCCGGGTTTTATGAGCGCACTATAGGTCTTGGTAGCTACTCGCGGGGCTAAGGAATCAATAGCCGACATGCAAGGAAATAATTAAGTGAATCTGACAGTGTATGCGGTACAGGGTGCGCCTGAGCTACGTGCATTCCAGATTTGATAGGCTATAAGGTGCGCTGAAGCACAATCTTAGTTTGCTATCATTGTCAGAGATCAGACGAGATGACCACGGCTGGATGGTCAACATGATATTTTGGTTGCGTATCGTCTCATTATATCTTCACAAGTGATCACATCAACAGCATTCAGACCAAATGACGCGTCTAACAAGTATGTACATG
>Ga0058698_10001307_pt1 | contig 11406 bp, 16 predicted proteins | sample AgamicAsSfe_FD_67288 | JGI IMG/M metagenome (GOLD analysis project Ga0058698, IMG submission 67288) | Agave microbial communities from Guanajuato, Mexico - As.Sf.e | ecosystem: Host-associated > Plants > Phyllosphere > Phylloplane/Leaf | place: Guanajuato, Mexico | collected 2012-05-30
AGGAAGCCGCGGGCTGGACTGGGTGGGCGCGTGGTGTAACTATAAGCGTGGGTTGCGTGCTATCAGACGGCGCCGCAAAGAAGGGAGAACGCTCCCCGAGGATTTGCGTAGGCTGTGTGACGTAGGTGTCTCGGTCCTCGTCGCTGTGGGGAGAAGCGCGCGATGCGACTGGCGGCGGTGAAGACGAAAGTATGGGATCGCGGCGATACATTTTGTAGCAGTAACTATGGCAGGCGGTTGAGCTGAACGGCGGACGTGGTGGTGGTGGTGACGGTGGTATCGCAATCGACTTTTGCCGCCTCGTTCGCACAAGTAGTAGAGCAGAGCAAAGGAAGACGCAGAAAACAATGGCTCAGGCGAACAAACAAAGGCGAAGGGTACTGGACAAAGCAGAGGGCGTAGCCGTACAGACTAAAACACCTGGTCTCCGGAGCGCAGGGAGGGAAAGAAGGGTTTGCCTTGTGACGGGCATGACCAAAAACAATTCACGCGTTCCGAGAACCACTTTACGCGTTGAGAGATTCTTGAGCTTGGACCTCCCCTGCCCTGAGCCTGTTCAATTACGTTACTCGATTCGGCTCAGGCAGGGCCCTGTCAGTCACTCACGGACAGAACACCACGACACATCAACGACTAGAAAAATGACGACCAGACGGATTGTCAACGAGGAGAAGTCGTCTCTAGACTACGATGGGAAGGGCGCTCCCGAGCCGTCCAATACCTCTCCAGCAGTGCCATCGTGAGTCGCCTTTAGTAGAGACTAGTACTGCGACTGACAAGAACCACAGATCGGTTATCTGGAAGTTGATGAGCTTCACCTTTGCCATGATCACGCTGCCTATCGGCACGTACTTCTTCACTGTCAACTTTGTCTTCCAGGGTGAGTTGTTCCTGTGTGTCGTGAAATAGGACGTATTGACTTTCTCTAGGCAACGCAACATGGGCGGGTGGTTTGGCAGCACTCATGGCAAATGTTGTCTTGATCGCATACGTTGTCATGGCATTCAAGGATGACCAGGAAGAGATGCGGGAGGAAGCGGAAAAGTCCAAGAAGAAGTTGTGATTCTTGCTGGTGCATGGAAACCAGGGTTGCAATGCATGCTAGGGGAAGCCATTCCAAGGAGCTTGTTCTTGCGAGTTGTACTATGAGTACCAGAATCTACTTTAAAGATACACACAAACTTCTGTGTCACGTCTCACGAAAACGAGCTCCTTGTTATGGAAATACAATAGGAGACTTAGTGTGAGATCATCACGGCATCACCACAATCAGATGAAAATGTCAATGTTGCTCATCAAACCATTATGATTACCACATTACCAGCCACTCAAAGAGCAAGCTTCTACTGTAGCGGCACCTTCCAAACCTACAAGGAGTGACAATCGCGGTATATACCCTTCCCGCATCCCCAAAACGCCGTAGAAACGCCATCATGCTGTATACGCAGGGTGGCGTAACAGTGGTTCGACCAGAGGACTCCAGAGCCCATGGTGAAGACATTCATTCATCATCATGGCAAGCCCGCGTCGTAGAAGCTAGCCGATGTACTTCTTCCACCTGGCCTTCAACTTCAAGGTCTACTCTTTGCTGAATCGCCTCTTGAACCAGCTCTTGCGCTTGTCGCCTGCATCGCTGCTCTTCTTAGACAACATGGCCGGCCTCGTGTTCTCCGTAGCTGGTGGCCCGCCGCCGCCGAGTTTGATTGGTGCTGCTTGCGCGGCATGTTTCGGGGGTGGTGGTGCCATGCCGTTTTGTGAAGGCATGCCGTGGGCTGGCGGTGGTGGCCCCTGTGCATACTCCTCCATAATGGGGCCTCTTCCGAATCCATTGAATCCGTATTGTGAGCCCATATCTTGTTGTGGTGGTTGCACGGGGATGCCTCTTTCGATGGAACTGTTCTCGCTATTGCTTGGATCGTTTGAGTATGGGCCGTCGCTGTGGCTTCCATTCGAGCCGTTGGTGTTTACTGTGTCGCGCGACTGTTGGTAGCCGTTCATGGGGTAAACACCTTGCTGGCTTTGTCTCGTGTTCCATCCCGGGTCAGACTGCATGCGATTGCCGTATCGCAACCGCGGTGGTCCGCCCACAGGTCCACCCTGCCCATAGCCATCGGCGTAGCTGTCACGTTGGGTTTGTCTTTGGGGAAAGTAGCCGCTGGCGGTCGAGAAGCGGTTCTGGTCGTTGTATCCGCCGCCGCCGCCGCCGTAATAGCTGCTCCGTCGGCTTCCGTAGCCGCTCATGACATCAGTCTGGTCGGCGCGCATTGATTGGGCGCGTCGTCTGTATTCGCCATCAATGGCAGCCTCGAACGAGCGGATTGTGTCGAGCGGGCGCTCCCATCGCGAACGTGTGGGGTTGGAGAGATCGGGATCGGCTGAGGACGATTAGACGACGATGGCATGGCATACAACGGGGAGAGGACAACTTACCAATGGGGTTACCGGCCGTGTCGGTATGCTGGAAGGAGCGCAGAGAGGCGAGGGTGGGCTTGGTGAGGGCCTCAGCGACTGGGCAGGCGGTTAGCAGAGTGCATGTGAGCGCGGCGATAAGCATGACTTACTGGGCTGCTGCTCATTCATGGCGGCGTTGGGGTTCGCCTTTGAGTTTGGATCGTAGTGGTCGCTGGCCTTTCTTTCGTGCTTGGTTTTGGACGGGCTCTTGGGGGTTGCGTTGTCGCGGCTCTTGTTGCTCTTGTTACTATGAAAGCTGAGACCGCGCGGGCGCGATTGCTGCTGTGTCGCTTGCTCCATTGTCACAGCGTCGGGCGATACCCAGTTTTTTCTGCGGAAAGTCTAACAAGCTACGGCCAACGAGGCTGGTGAGCGGGTATTGCGGAGCTTGGTGGGAGCGCGATGTGCACGTAGCGCGCGGCGTGGGTACTGCAATGAATAGCTGAGACGACGGGCGCGACGTCGCAGAAGCAAACAGGTAGGATCAAGAATACAGTGACGATGCAAGTGATGAAGATGTGGAGTGAGACGGAGAGTTGAGCGGGTTAGAACGGAATAAGCTCGAGTGCGCAGCTCGACGCGCGGTGGCCTCTTTCACGTTGGGCACTCTTCGTCATCAACGGCGCGGGCTATGCATCCCGATTGGACTCTTAGCCCATGCACGACTTCTGAAACGCGCAAGCTGGAGACCTGCCAGGACACGGTGCAAGCCTATCTCTTATCGCCCTCTCTGCTGCTGTGCATATGCCATCTGTTTCCCAGCCTTCACCACCCGCTTCACACGTCAATTGACCTGCCAGGACGTCGACAGCTACATGTTCTGCACAGCCTACCTCGCCACCAAACGCCCTCGTATCCAGGCAGCTCCCGTTAGCATTAGCAAATTTAGACAGCTTCAATAGTCTTGCTGTTCTATGCGGTCTAGCTCCCCGCCAGCGCCAGCCATCCCCATCATCTCCAACCACAACACAACACAGCAGCACAACACTACACCATTCACTCTGCTGCATCCCACACACTTCAAACAGCCACCTGTCAACTGACTGCACTGCACAGTCTGCCCACGACTGCACCGCATCTGCTTACATATAATACTCGTTCTGCATCTCGCACCAAGTACAGCTTCCCACGAATGCTAGGTCCGGTACACTAGCTACAAGACTAGCCGTATAACCGGATGCTGCATGAAATCGCATTGGCAAGCCTGCATTCTGCCGCTTTCGAAACGCGTAAAATACCACTCAAGACATGTTAGAGATCTGCATCTATACAAGTGCCACCTCGAATGCAAACATCATTATGACATGGGTGATGCGCGGGTATGTGGCTACTGTCATCGCCCGTTGTTCGGAACCCTGTTCCAAGCCACACGGCGGGTTTTGACCGAGATTTCGTCCCGGTTGAGACTCATCAACATAGCCCTCACGCGCTGACATGCCTCATTTATTCATGATTCCGACTTGGTTTTTTGTGCTCCATGATATTCGCTAATTCATTTCTCTCTGTCCTGTCATCTAGCTGTGTGTAGGCATGTTGACCGACGCCTTCGTCGCGACAGCATCTTCACTCCTCCACAGACTTGTCACAGTCTTCTGTTGTGTGTAGAATTGTAGACCAGGCTTGCCGTAAAATGTGTTCGCACCACCGCCCGCAACCGACTTCTTGTTACCAGTGAAGGAGAACATGGGGAGCTGGCTAGTATCAGTGTGTGTGCCTAATGCTGCTGATTCAAGAGAAACTTACAGGTACAGGAATGGGCACGTTGATGCCAACCTGACCGGCCTCAATCTCACGCTGGAAGCGGCCAGCGGTCGCACCCGAGCGAGTGAAGATGGCGGTACCGTTACCGTACTCGTTGGCATTGATCATGTCAATGGCTTCGTCGATGGTCTCGACGTTCAGGCAGACAAGGACAGGGCCAAAAATCTCTTCAGTGTAGCACTTCATATGCGGCTTGACGTTGGCGATGATGGTAGGACCAACCTACAAAGTACTGTCAGTGCAATGTCAACATCACACTTTCAAAAGACTTACCCAGTTGCCGTTGGCGTACTTGTCAGACGGGGGCTTTTGACCACGTCCGTCAAGGAGGATAGTTGCACCCTCCTCCTCGGCGCTCGCAATAAGGTCTTCAATCCTTTGCTTCGACTGCGGGCTGATAACAGGCCCGAGATCCGCACCCTCCTCGAAGCCACCGTTCATGGAGAGTTCTTTTGCGCGCTCGGCGATTTCAGGGACCCAGTCCTTGGTCTCACCGATCATGACTAGAGTGCTTAGAGCCATGCATCGCTGACCAGCAGCACCAAAGGCAGCTCCGGCAATAGCGTTCAACGCATGGTTCTTGTTGCAGTCGGGAAGGACAGCAGCGTGGTTCTTCGCACCCAAGTTGGCCTGAACACGCTTGCCTTGAGCCGAGGCGCGCGAGTAGATGTACTCTCCAGCCTTGTTGCTACCGACGAAGCTAATCGCCTTAATGCGAGGTTCGTCGATGATGAAATCAACCGTCTTAGCCGCACCATGTACAATGTTGATGACGCCCGGAGGGAAGCCAGCCTTCTCAGCAAGCTCTGCAAGTATCATGCAAGCACCGGGGTCGCGTTCCGAGGGCTTGATAACGACAGTGTTACCGGTAACAGCGGCGATGGGGATGGTCCAGAGGGGAATCATGGCAGGGAAGTCTGTTGTAGCACATTAGTACAAACCTCATCTACCACCAGTCGTGTACTCACTGAATGGGCAGATGGCAGCCACAACGCCCAATGGCTCTCTGTAGCTGCGTGTCTCCATGTCCTTGGCGACCTCGAGGACTTCGCCAGTCATCTGTGTCGTGATACCGCAGGCAGTCTCAGCAACCTGTAACCCACGGAGCACATCACCACGTGCATCCGCAAATGTCTTGCCCTGTTCCAATGTAATGCTAGCAGCCAACCGATCCCAGTTCTCGCGGATCAAGTGTGTGTATTTGAACAAGATCTGCTGCCTGTGAAGCAAGCTAGTCTCCTTCCATGGCTTGAATGCTTTCTCAGCGCTGTCCACGGCGGCCTTGAGCTCCTCATCTGTGCTCTGGGGCACGCGTGTCACCAGGTTGTTGGTCGCGGGATCATGCAGATCAATCCATTGTGTCGCTTTTGAAGCCACGAACTTGTTGTCGACAAAGTTTTGTGTGTCTGCAGGCGATTGAATTGGCTCGTGGTTCATGGGGTACGACTCAGTCGCTGCAGACGATGCTGGCTTCAGGTGCTGAGCAGTGGCGTGCAGCCGCCGTGCGGCAACTTTACTTTGGTTGACTGGCGACGACATTCTGGCACATAGAGGAGCTGCGCGAGGAAGAGACGAGCGGGCGGTCAGTCTTGGGAGGCGTGCGAGCGCTGTGCGGGAGAACATGGTGCAAGTCAATTGCCGGGTGTGCGGAGCAACGCAAGACGCAATTGAAGTTGGACAAGTTCTCTGGGTAATCAAGACATGGAAATTGAACGAGATTAGAGAAGAGTCCACGTCGCTTGCGGCTGTTAAGGGAAAGCGATTCCGAGCTGCCTTTTGGGAGCTGTTGCCGGAGCTTTGGAGCTGGGCCCCACTCCCCCTCCCGAGGTCTATGGATATCGAAGGCTTATCCACAACGCCCTCTTCCGCGGCGGCGTGTACGGCGTTTGTATGGCCACTTCTCCTATGTCCGGTTATCACGTATATACTCCATCTGGATTAGCTCATATACATGTTGGCACGTAAAAGGCTTGTTGATGAAACTGAATGTATTCTTTTACTCCCATCCTGTACCCCAGGTGCTGCATATCCCATTTTAAGGAGCAAACGCTCAATACATAGTCATAGCGCCGTGAATCTCAAAATGATATGATACTACAAATCAGGAATCCAATTGCGGAGGGTCGAGGTTATCCTCTGAACCGACCCTCTGGTATTCTGTTCCCAACCCCTACTTTCTTGGTGGGATACTTTACTTCTCACGTCATGGTTGCGACTACCTATGAGGCGTTTGATCGAGTGGTGCGCTTGTTGACCTCAGCCTGAGCCTTCTCAGCTCCAGTAGCGACAGCCTCAGCAGCCTTGTCCTTGGCATCAACGGCAGTCTTCTTAGCCTTGTTTGCCTGGGCCTTGAGCTGTTCCTGCGAAGGTGCAGCGCCAGAGCCAAGAAGGACAGAGGCGAGGATAGCGAAAATGGTGACAGCGATAACACCGATACCGCCAGCGACCTCAGGAACGAACTTGACAGCCTCAACGGGGTCGCGCTTGGCAATCTCGATGAAAAGGTTCAGCTTCTCCTTGACGTAAAGAACTGGGTCATCCTTGAAGACAAGGTCGGAGGGCGACTTGGGTGTGTCCTTGGGCTTGGGCTTGTTGGCCTCCTCTTCGGCCTTCTCGGCGGGGTGCTTGAGGTCGAACGTCTCAGCCTTGAGCTTCTCAGCATCGTCGATGGAGTGGCCAATGTAGATGTTGTCGAAGAGAATGTCCTTCTGCATGGTCCAGATCTCGAAACCAATCTATGGCACGTTAGCAAAGGTTCTGTGAAATTAGGTTAATATCAACTTACAGCACCGATGGGCTCAAAGTTGGCAGGGGTCTTGTCCTCGAAGTAGTCGGGGTTGGCAATCTTCTTGGGAGCCCAGACACCCTTGTAAGCCGGGTTGTCGATGAAGGGAGCGGTCCACTTGCCCTTGTAGGCAGGGTTCTTCTTCATAGGAGGCTCCCACTTGCCACAGCCAGAAACTTCATCGCACTTGGGGTTGGGAACGGTGGGAGGAACCCAGTCACCGTCTTCCTCGTCATCCCAGTCCTCAGGCTTCTCAGCCTCGGGGTCGGGAATGGTGGTGGGCTCATCCTCAAGCCAGTCCTCAGGCTTGGTGGCCTCCTCGTCGACAATCTCAAATGGCGCGTCCTCGTCCCAATCCTCGGGCTTGGTGGCCTCGGGGTCGGCAATGCGAGCATCGTCAACCCAGTCTTCGGGCTTTGTGTCGTTGGGGTCGTCAATCTCTGCCTCGGGGTTGACAGAAGGGGTAAAGTCCTCCAAGAGAGTACCGTTGCGAACGGACTCGCCGTCAATCTTCATCTCGAAGCTCTGGTCGGGCTTGACGATGAGGGTGTAGAGGCTGGTGGTCTTGACGATACGGGCCATGGGAGGGTTCTTGAGGTGCTTCTCCTCGTACTCGCCGGTCTTGGGGTTCTTGTGGCGGAAGATGAAGTGGACCTAGAGAGTCAGCTTGGTTTGTTGAAATGTCAGAGAAGCCGTACCTTGTTGGTAGCACCGCACTTGTCGGGACCGAACATGATGATGTAGGGAGACGCGTTGGAGAACTCCTCAGCGTGGAGAGCTGCGTTGTCCTGGAGGAGCTTCATGTACGCACCACCGCACTCGAGACCGTCTGTACTCTTGTTAGAACACTCGGATGATTCAAAGATCAGTGAGTAACATACCCTGAAGCTTAACTTCGTACTGAACAACGAGGGTGTCATCCTTGTTGTCAATGGCCTTGGGGAACTTGGCGGAGATGGCATGGTGGGCAGCCTTGTCCTTGATGACCAGTCCCTTGTCGCCCTCCATACCCTTGAGTACGGCAGGCTCCTCGACGGACCAAGTACCAACGTATGCCCACTCCTCGTCGTCGGCCTTGACGTCCTTCTTTGCGTGCGAGGGGTTCCATCGGGACTCCCAGTCGTCGGTGAATTGTTCGAGGAAAGGTGCCTTGAGCTCTGTGGGCTAGATTGTGTTAGTGCGATGGCTTGTCAATTGGCTATCCCAGAAACATACAGTAAAGGTAGGCTTTGCGACCGAGGTCGAGGAAGACGCGGGTTCGGAAGAGCTGGCATCGTCTGCGCGCGCAACGGCGGCAGCGAGCGCAACGGTAGCGCCAATTGCAAAACGCATCTTGCTTGCCTGCTGTCTAGGGTAGAGCAGAGGTCTTGGGTGAGGTTAAGGTGGAGGAGAAGGGTTCACGGGTTGATGGGTAGGGCAAGGTCCTACATAAATATGCTAGTACTGTGAAAGCCAGGTGTCTTTAGGAAGGCGTGCGGGCACATGCAGCTCTCCACTAGGGCCGCAGGCGCGCCTGCTGCCCCATGCTCAACGGCTCTGATAGATGATTCTGGAATTGCTTCACACAATTGACAGCTGGCCTGATCTGATACACTTTCACTCGGGTGTTCTGCTGTATGCTTTCACGTCGAGTTGGCGCTCATTCTTGAAGCACTTGCTTGAGTCTGTAATCGCTCGCTCCTTGTTCTTTCCGGGGCTCTTAGCACTGTCACTAGCGCACAGGGCAAAAGAACAACGTACTATGTAGTCGCAACCCCGGATCCACAGTTTCCAAAGATAACAAACTCTATTCATTGTGATTCTTTAGATTTCAAGGTGGGCGTTCCAGACATTCCACGATGTGAACAACAAAATCCACATTGATCACGCTCATGCGCTGTACTACCGGCACACGAAACTCGCATCACTGTATAATGAGTACTGCTGACTAACGTATGTGGTATCGATTGTAGGTGAGCTATATCCATAGTCGCACCAAATGCATGTGGCCAACGGCGCTTCAGTCAAGGTATCCCAGAACTCCGCCGCCTAGCCAGGCCGTAAGATATGATGTGCGTATGTATGCTACCCGTCCAAGTCCTTCCCGTAAGAGTAGTACAAGCCGCGAACGCCATGCGCTAAAGTCAAAGTGCTAATTACTCCATGCCGCATTCCAGATGACATGCCCTATGTCTCGTGCAGTATTTACTGTGTCAACAACTCTGCCTATTAGAGTGGGTGGCAGAGGCTCTTCTTCGTCGCCTTCGAATGGCATGAACATGCCCGACGGTGTTCTGCGAAGGCCTCCACTTTCCAGTGATGCCGACGACCCACTGCGTCGTAATGAGTAAGGATCCGAGGCAGTCGGTGTACCGGGCCTATTCGTGCCATAAGCGCTAGAGGGCTTGAGGTATTCCTCGCTTTCTTCGTCGTCCTCCTCGAGCAGGAAATTTCGTGATGGATTCGACGGCTTCAGCGTCTCGGACGAAGGCGATGGAGACAACCCACTACGCGATTTCCATATACCAAGGGAGTGCGACTGTTGCGTCTCAGTGACGTCGGGTGAATCTGTCCGATACTTGAGCGTCGTTGATGGGAGTTTTGCGATGGTCTTGTTGTCAGTGCTGATGCTGACAGAGGAGGGCGTGCGTGAGAGAGGCTTCTTCCGGCGAGATCGCTTCATCATGACGACGCCTTCATCGGACGAAGAATCATTTTCCTGGTACTTGGCCCAAGGGTTGTGGTTGCAGTCGTCCTCTTCATCGTCGGCGTCTTTGCACTCGACGGCAATACACTGCTCTACCTTGTCGTCGAAGCGAATATGCCGTTTTTCTCCGTGATCGGGCGTGTGCAGTCCAGATGTAGATTTGGAGGAAAAGTAGTCCGTGCCTTCCCAAAGCAAACCTCGGGACATGGTGGAAGATGTGGGGAAGTCGGGGGTGACACGGCCGATGATTGGTCGGGGCCTCCGCAACTCCAGCGTCACACCGGTTGTTTGCTGGGCCTGCACCGACTCGGCAGCCTGCTGGATTAATGATGATGACGATAGTGACTTTTGCAGCATCGCTTCTGACATGCTGCGCTTCTTGAGGATAGGCTTCTTGACGCCATTGACGAATGAATTGGTCTTTGACAGGCGGCTGGCTGGCTCAGAATTTTGCTGTGAGCAAAAGCGATTCGAGGCCGGCTGCATGGGTCCGTAGAGCCATGTCACGTCGACATCTTTTAGCCTGCAAGATTGGTTAATACAGCCCAAGACCAAAAAACCTGCAAGATGGTGCACGGATGGGGGTGATCGGCACCCCTGCCGAAGATGCAGATCGAAATATTCGGGACTCACCAATTCAATGTTTCGGGCGACACCGTCTTTAGCTTAAACTGGGCCTTGGCCCACGTTCGCCACGAGGCATTTTCGAGCCTGGAGCGCTCGCCGTAGACGCTGCGGTGCTCCACAATGTGCCGCCACGATGACCAGATGTCCTCTTCTCGCCATTCGTACGAGAGGTAGTCGACGTGGTGCGAGGGCTCCTTGCGCACAGCCGTGTCGTCTTCGGATATGGGCATAGGGTCGGGTGTGGTCATGGGCGTATCGGCGGTGGGGAAGGCGTCGGCGGGCGAGGGCGAGGGAAGGGAGCCCGGTCGCATGGCTGCACCTGCAGGCTTCAACGAGGCCACGTCGCCAGGCTTGATGCCCTTTTTATACTGCCGTGCTGAGCTGTAGTTGGGAAACGACAGGCCATCGTCGTCGCTGCTGGACTCGTCCGACTTGTCGAGAGAGACGCTACTCGAGGGCGTCGAGTGCATTGACGATGTGCGTGAGGAGCTGCTCAGCGAGGGCGAGCGCAGGTCGGGCAGCGAGTACTGGTTCTTGCGGATGGGGCTGTACGAGTCGTAGGCGAGCGACGAGGACGAGGGGGAGCGTTGGAAGGGCGCGTTGTCTCGCGGGAGCGACAGCATGGCCGTCATGTCGGGCGGGCGTGGGTCAATGCCTCAATATCTATCACAGCGTGTGCCAAACGGCCTCGACGAAAGTTGGCTGGTGGCTCGGTGTCGACATGCGGCTCGTGGCGGAGAGTGGCTGCGGATGCTGGCTGTGTGTATATATGGGGCTGCTGCGGGGGAGCCACTGCGGTGGTGCCTTTGCACGGGTGACGAGGGACGAGTGACGACGCAACGGCGTGGGTGAATGCAGTTGTTGAGGGCAGACTGGTCGTAGGAGGCGCGGCGGAGGAGATTGTCGACAGGCTTGGATGGCGACGGCGATGGTGCGAAAGCTTCGACCTAGAACCATCAACCGCAGACCCAGTAGGCTTGCGGGGTTGCGGCTAGCCTGGGAATTTCACGACCTTGGAACCTTGCCTGAGGATCCCCTGCAAACTGCAAATGATAAGCCGCCTGGTACCGTCGACGCGGCTTTCACCACACACCCC
>Ga0058698_10001309_pt1 | contig 11380 bp, 7 predicted proteins | sample AgamicAsSfe_FD_67288 | JGI IMG/M metagenome (GOLD analysis project Ga0058698, IMG submission 67288) | Agave microbial communities from Guanajuato, Mexico - As.Sf.e | ecosystem: Host-associated > Plants > Phyllosphere > Phylloplane/Leaf | place: Guanajuato, Mexico | collected 2012-05-30
CAATGCTCGCGCACTGTTGCCCACAACTTCCGATGAATCATGACGCGCCTCGTATCGTGGTGATTTTCATGACAACATACATGTTGTCGTTGAGTGGATGTGCATAAGTGGACTTGAAACGGTCAGGATCGGCGGCAGCGGGAATGGACGTTGGGTGTTGTCGCTCGACGCCTGCCTCAATCTGCTTAGTGGGCCCCACTACAAGACAGTTTGCAGTCCAGAACAAATCCTACTCCAGTCACCGAAACTTGTTCCTGCGCTGTACCTGAGAAGACAGCCAGCTAGACATGGGTCTTGCCTTAGACACCTCCAACGTCCCTCTCACAGCACACTACTAAGCAGGTTCTTCTCGTGCATATGCCGCGAAAACCAACGTGGCTCCAGCGACTCGGCGACCGACCATGCATCGTCAGCACCGTGATTTGACGGATTCCCGAAGTTTAATTTCCACACAAGCTTGGCCCCTACAGCCCTACCAAGGTTGACGAATCGCCAAACCCCAGAGCCGGCGCCGTCAGACCGGGCTGGCGGGAGATGTGCTCCATAATCTTATCGCACGTGGATTTTCGGAGTTGGCAGTAGTCTTGGGTGAAACACTGCAGAGAAGGCCGAGAAGGCGACGCCATGCGCTGTTCTGCACATGCTGTGGGCCTCAGGCGCTAGTTTGACTCTGTGAAAGGCGCCTCTTAATTTCCCAAAATATAAGTACAGCGTGGAACGCACGATGAATTGGGCATCTCACTCCTTTGAAGATCCAGCTCTACCACGCTCTCTAGCAACCCCACAGTCATTCCTTTGATCAACTGATCAGTCATTCATTCAGTCATTATGCTTACCACCACCTTCATTATGGCCCTTGCTGGCCTCTCCACCATGATCGAGGCATCTCCTCTCCAGGCACGCGGCGGTAGCAAGCGCGGTCTTGCCTTCCCCAAACAGCACAACGGTGTTGCTGGATCTCAGTGGACACACAAGTTCTCTGGTTCCAAGGTCTCTTGGATGTACGACTGGGAGGCAGTCATCGATGGAACCCCCCTCGACCTCGAATACGTTCCTCTTCTTCACTCCAACCAACAGTGGTGCACTGAGGGTTGGGCCAACAACATTGCCAACGCCAAGAAGAACTACAAGGTTTCGCACGTGCTGAGCTTCAACGAGCCCGACCAAATTGGTGGTGGAGGCTCCAACATCGATGTTGCTACTGCTGTCGCCACCCACAAGAAGTTCGTTCAGCCGCTCGCCGCACAGGGCCTTAGGATCGGCTCTCCTTCAGTCACCAACGCCGACGAGCCCAACAAGGGCATCAACTACCTCAAGAACTTCATGAACCAATGCACCGGATGCCAGATCGATTTTGTCGTTGCCCACTACTACGCCTGGGACAACGCTCAGGATTTCAAGAACTACCTCGAAAAGTTTCACAAGACCTTCAACAAGCCCGTCTGGGTCACCGAGTTCGGCGTTACTTCTGGCGACGCGAATGCGTTCCTTAAGCAGGTTCTTCCCTGGATGGACGCTCAGCCCTGGATTGAGCGTTACGCTTACCACATGGTTGCGCCTTCCACTGGTACTTCCACTGACAAGAAGTACCTCATCAGCGCAGATGGAAACAGCCTGTCGGATATTGGCACGACCTTTGCCAATGCGTAGACGTTTGTTGTCTTGAGAGACGCTTCATGAGTTATGACTTCTTTTTCTTCTCCTTCTTGATACCACGTTACCTTCTTGTCTATAGACTTGTCCGAGACTTCGATACATACCTATCATCATTCAACCATTCATCATACACCATCGTTGCCTGTGATTTGTCTCATCGCGTGAAACTCAAAGTGAAATTACTGTCTTAGTACGATAACTATTTGAGTGACGTTTCATCCATCATCTCGCTTAGTCACTGGCAAAAATTCTGACCTTTATGATCAACAGAGCTGATGCGTGTCGACAAAAATGTCTAGTGATAGCCAATGGGTGTCACCTCAATCCGCTAACAATTCGGGGGTCGCCTGCTTGTAAGTTGTTGACCTACGACGCGCAACATACTACCAAACACCGTCCTTGGTCTCGCTCCCGCTCACCTCTTTAATTCTTGCTAGGACACCTAATCTGCCGCCATGGTAGTAAGCCCTCTCTTTCTCGAGCCAGTATCCTGCGCACCTGTGGAAACTCGCCTCGCAGCTATACGCGCTGCTCTATCTGAAGGCTTCTCTCCCAACGAACTGGACCGGCGCCCCCGCGGCGTAGGTCGCCCACTGGACTGGGCGATCGAGGATGGCGCTGCCGCCGATTACGCCCATCTCAAGCAAAACCTCCCAATTGTCCATCTACTCCTTGAGGCCGGAGCTGATCCCAGGCTTCCTTCTAGGCATCCTTTTGGCTGGTCGCCGATTGATTCCCTGGAGGCTTGGTTCAAGCAATATAAGATCAGACCGCAGGACTTCCCACCGGAGGTTTTGGTGTTGAAATCGTTCTACGAGAAGGCACTGGAAGCTATGAAAAGGGTTGCCGATGAGCTTGACGGTGAGTTTGCGTTGCTATCGTGTTGTGTATGTTCGTTGTTCGTTAGCTAAGCTAAGACGCAATTAGCAAAAGAAGTCGCTGAAGCCGCCAGAGAAGCTCAGAAGGAGGGCTCGTTGTTTGGTAGGCTGAAATTTTGGTGAAGCGATCGATGTAGCTACAGTAGGTGGTCATAGATTTATCGCAGGAGCATCTCAGTCCTGCTAATCGAATTTTTGGGTTCTTTGTTATGGGAGTGATCTTTTACCCAACGTCTTACTCGACTTCAGCATACCCTACGATGGTCACATCTATGATACAGATTTTTGGATGATCTTTCAAAATGACACGTCAAAACTGGTTCACTCACTCCCTGGCTGCTCTCTTCATTTCATAATCGTGTAGATGATCTGCTAGACCCTGCTCGATTTCCAACGCTTCTATAGTCCTCCCTCTGACCATTGTCCTTGCTACCTCTTGGGACGAAATTCCGGTTGGTACCAAAGTCCTGTATGTTCAAGTCTAATTCCAATAGAACATCTTCCTTTTCCTCGGTGCTCACGTAGCTCAAAGCTGCCAGAAAGGAACGGTCATCTAGATCAATCGCTCATACCATAGTTTGGCGATCAGTGAAAGTATTAGCATACATCAAGAGAATGCAGTGAAGAAGTAGAAGTGGGAATTGTACAACAAGATTACAACGTCGACTTACCCTCCTTATCTTGAAGTCGAGACCATGCCGCTCTCGTAATCGCTATTCTGTAGCTAACCACGTCGAGTCTCATCGTTGAGAAAGGTGGTGGAAGGGAAAGCAAACCATTGAGCAATCCTAGGGTGTGGTCATTATACCTTTGATAGAGGGCGATATGGATGATCATCTGTTTCTTGGTTTCCCCTAGCTACCAAAGAATTGTTTTACGGCAGAAAAGCAGCTCAAGGTGTAACTATTTGCACACTGGCTTCGTCTATATCATTCACCGTGAGCTGATACGATCATGAAGATAACCGTGTTCACGCCGTCGTTTATCGCTGGCCAGACCTCAAAGTACAAGGAGCGCCTAGCATTACTCGTCTCATCCGTGGCTGTGTCAATGTCGTTATTAGAGCCTGATATCAATATTTGACTATATGATGCATCAGTAGAATACAATTATGCGAGCAGACACCAGAGAGTCCAGAACCTTGAAACAGCAAGCGGCAAGATCATGTTGACCTACAACAACGACATCTTCAAGGACGGAAATATGGCTGCATACCAAGTTTGGGCCAGAGCGCAAGTAAATGACGGCGTGAAGCCAGTCAACAGCGCTATCAACTCTGCAATGGAGGGTATGGATTTTTGTTCCTTGATGCAAGGCCTTGTGTTATATGCTGATTGTAGTCTTCTAGGATACATTCAAACCGACTTTCTCGAGGAAACGTGCGATTTTGAGATGCTTGGACTGGGCTTAAACGAACTTTTCAATTCAATACTCGCGTACTGGGCTTTTCAGATTGTGTTATTTGTTTATATATACACATTACAAGTAGACCGATGGCTGCTCTCCACCATAGCCGTTGATCAGTCTTCAATGTCGTCATCGCTCAACGTGAGACCGGCGCCTTTGTCTGCTAATCCAGAAATGGCCGATTCTGGCTCTTGTGCTCTGCTTTCGAACTTCACTCGTCCCTTCCTTTTGGGTGTCTCTAGGGTCGGTTTGTCTGTCGACCACTGCTCTTGCTCGCCGGGGCGGGCATCCTCCTCCATATCATCTTCTTCAGTGGCACCAGCTAAAGCATTCCCAGTAAATGAGGTAATCTTCTTGATCTCACGCACAGTGGCTGCTGTAGATGGAGGCGGCATGCGTGACCTTCGTAAAATAGTAGTCAGGTAAGGAAGACGTTCCAAAAGCATCTCGTTCCGAGCCGAACCACCACTTCCTAGGAGAATTGAAGCGGGTGCATCTTCTTCCGCATCTTTCGAGCCTGACGCTGATGTGGGTCGTGAAAACGAGGCATTGCCTCTCCAAGTCTCGACTCCCCCACTTGAGAAAGTCGGTTTTGATGTACCTGACCCCATCGAAAACAGTTCACCGCGTTGCGCTTTCGATACCCACATCTCCAATAAATCTTCAATCTCTTCCTGCTGTTTCCATATCCGCAGCGACGCCGGGTAGTACATGACGAACGCGTTCCCTCTCGCCGCGCCGCCACTTGCTCCCTGGCCTTTCGCTTTGATGCCCATTGTGCCCGGGGGTGGCGCCATTCGTTTGACAGGATATGGCAGATTGAACAGGAGTCCGCGCACGCTCGTCTGAAAGCACATCTCGTCTTGACGTAGATTGTCCGCACTCGTTCCTTGAAGATTCCGACGGCCAGCGCCTGCGCCAAACCGATCCGGCGATAAAAGATCGGCATCCGAAAGACCTTCTATACATCCCTCAATAGAGTCCATTGTTTCTTCACTGTCTGCTCCTCCACAAGACAGGACATAGTTTTCATGTAGAGCAGCAACAAAAGTTTGTGTATCGGTGCCTAACTCGTCGATGAGCGTGTCAACATTGACCTCCGAAGCCTTTGGCCTTCGCCTCTCGGGAAACCAATTCGGTGGATGGGCTACAGGTGTGTTAGGGTCTTCCGGTAGACGTTTGTTGTAGACGACCCTCCCAACGGCGTGGAATATACCGAGAGTGCTTTCCCGTTGCGTCACCATCTCAAGCGACTCTTGTTCAATCTTCGTTATTGGGACATCTTTAGGCCCCTTCTTCTTGGTAAAGTTGACCTTTGCGCCCCAGCCTTCCGCGTCGTCGCCCCGTAAGCATAAGAACTCGAGTGATGAGACTGCGCTTCTGATGTCTCCAAGCTCCGCAAGACGCTGGATGGCTTGTGGCCCGAGAGTCTTCTTACGTCCAGACTTCCGTGCCTCTTTGACAACGATTGTGTCTAGCGCTTTCGTCATGAATGTAGTTGCGATTGGATTGAACTCGATAACATCCACTCCAGGATGGGTAAGGATCTCAGGACCTAACAGACGATGTGCAGTGAAGCTGTCTGCTGCTGCTGTATTGGTAGACAGCAGAGTCTCTGAGATGATCATAACGATTGGAGTCACGGGCTGCTCGGAATCGACTTGGGTGGAGAAGAATGCAGTAGCTGATTGTGTGTTGGCAGCAAGATAGTTGAGGACGGAAGAGCGAAAAGATTGGACGGCCGAAGAAGTACGTGTAAATGTATTCGGAAACTCCTCTACTAGGACCAGTTGCTTCTGCCTTGCAGCATGATTGCTAGGCGAAGCGGACTGAAGACTCATTGTCGGCTTATCGAAGGCCAGACTACCAAAGGTTCCAGTTCTCCCAACAAAGTCGTCGAATTGTGCAGTAGCAGACACGAAGCTGTCAGAAGTGGACATGGAACCTATAGGGTTCTTCCACTCATGCATTTCAATGTCCAGTTCTTTGGAGAGCAAGGACATGGTCGTGGTCTTTCCACTACCAGCGGGGCCTTTGAGGAGCAGCAATCTCTTACGTGACTTGCCGCTGAAGACGTCGGCCAGCCATGTCCGCACGTCTGTCACCTTCTTCTTATGTACAGCGAGCTCATCGAGCGACACGGGGCCGTACTTTTCAGTCCATGGCCGCCGGTCATCTGTGTCCTGCTGCGCCGGCTGAGACGACGATGGAGTGACACTGCGGGCTCCGCTTGCTGTTCGTAGGAACTTCTGTCTACTGTTCACGGTACTGCCATGGTCACTTGGCGCTGTCGCAGCGATCGGTCTCTTGCGCACGGGGAGAGGTTTCGAGGGTTTGAGCGGTTGCGCATCGTCCGAGGAATCAAAAATGTCGTCGTCGAATATATCGTCTACACCCTCAATGGACGCGGCAGGTTTCTCGGGACTCGGCGTGGGCTGTAGCGATTGCGGCCGCGGCACACTGCTGAAGAAAGAAGTGATGGGCTTGAGGACGGGCTTTGTCTTGGCCGGGGATTTGGCTGGAGACGTGGTAGTCTTAGTAGCAGCTGTTCTCGATCGCGTGGGAGAGGCTGCACGTGTCTGGGATCGGGTAGCCTTGTTCTTACCATGCGCCCCAGTCGGTACGCTTGTTAGTGTGCCCCTCTTGGAACGCGTGGGAGGCGGTGTGTGTGAATCATCTGCTTCAGAGTCGGATGAGAGCACAATCGGCTGTTTCCGCGTGGCTCGAGGCTTAGCCATGCCGCCCCAAGTTGCTGGACCTGGTGAAGACTCGACTGCAGAATGACATACTCAGTGCTAGCCTGGTTGGAGTTGCAAAGCGCGTGATGGGAGCCTGTGCAGCCCTGACGATTTCACGTCGCGTCGGAAGGCGGAGGAAGTTCCACGCCTCGGGTCAAAGCGCGCTAGGTCGGGTGGGGCTAGCAGCTACTAAACTTGTTGACAACGCATCTTCCTTCTGCATCTTCACACACACCGCTGCTCTTTTACCGCTAGCACCCGCTGTAGTGCACTCCTTTCGAGGCTGATATGCAGCTAACACGTCCAACCGCAGTATGCCACAACGCCCTCCCTGTCGCTTCTGCATCGAGGCCAAATTTTGACTTCCCACGGCGTCATCGCGTGCATATTGGTTCGTTGGATCGTTTTCCTACAGTAAATATCAACAATGAATTCGGGCCATGGTCTCCCGTTGATCCACTGCCGATGGCTGCCGTTGTGGTACAGAATGAGAAGCACAGCGCGACCATATAGACGTAACTGTACCAGACACGCGAAGGCGTCTGCCATGGCTGGAGACGTTACGCTCGGGGCATATAAATTAGGCCGCTCAAGTTTGCGATGAGCTGGCAGCTCCCTGCCAATCTCCCATTGGGCGGCATGGCGTTTGCAGCTTGTACTATCCTCTTTCATCATTTTCACTGCCGCGTTCTTTATATACTGATTCTGCGCTTGCTCATTGTTTTTTGACCTGTTTCCCGCCGCCATGCCACGTTAATAGACAGCTATTCTAATCTCTGCAACCATCTGAGCTCAAAGTGAGAAGCGCATGCTCTGTTGTAATTTTTAGGTGTTCTGGCGTCTTTAACATTATATAAAACGACCATCGCACTTGGCGGCCGCCGTTATGGTGAAGAAGAAAAGCAAGAGCAGGAAACCGGTGGAGACCGTTGCTCCACCTGACAACGTGCCAACGAATACTGCCGAACCATTTCTAGATGCGCCTGAAGTTCCATTGACAGCAGAGCTATCAGCCACAGAAGCAGCGTCCGGGGAGCAGTCAATGCCAACCGCTTCCGAAGTGGAGACAGACGAGGGTACGGTTCCCACGCCGGTGGACGTGTCCACACCTGCACCCTCACAACACTCTGAGAGCATACAGACTATTCCCGACGAGGCCACAGAGCCACAGGCCATCGAGACCATACCTGCTGCAGACCTGGAGCCGCCAATGGAAGAAGAGCGGGAATCTGGATCGCAAGCGGACCCTACCGAAGCCACGGTCTTAGCGACTGCCGCACAAAGCGCTGAAGATATGCAGCATACTACAGTGGAGGAAGAAGAGTTACCATCAATCGAACCAGGAGAAGCGAATGATCCAGAACCCACTGTGGAGCAAGAGGATGCGTCAGAAGAACAACAAATTACAATCCAAGGGTACACATATCAACCAGCGCTCCTCCCCATCCAAGAATCTGTTCAGCATACAGCTGAAGACGAAACGCCGGTTGAAGTCACAGAACCTCTACAAGAATCTGCAACCGAGCCAGCGCCTGAAGCAGAAGCAGAACCTTCCGTACAGACTGCACCTACCACTGCAGAAGAAGCCGTCGAGTCGGCAGAACCAATGGAGGGTACTCTCAGTGGAGAGGAAGTTGAGCTAGACCCAATAGATATACTCCAACTACCCGACGCTCCTGAAGCTCCCGAAGCACCTGAAGCACCTGAAGCACCTGAGGCGCCCGAAGCACCTGAAGTACCTCAAGTACTTGAAGCTCCTGAGGCTCAATCAGAAGAGTCAGCTGACATAGTCGAGGATGCCACCGAAATTGTAACAGAAGAAGATCCAGTGGTGTTTGCACAAGAACTCGAGACCTATCCAGCAGCACCCGAACAGCCGGTAGGTACCGAACCACAAGATGTACCCATCGATGAAATATCAGTGCTAGAAGCCCCGGAGAGGCCGGGTGTTGAGAGATTCGAGACTGCGCAGGAGGGGTTGGTAACACTTGCCGCTGAGCCGGAGGTGGAGCCTGAATCTATACCTGAAGTTCTTTCTGTCGAGGCTGCCACGAAACCATCATACGAATTTGCTGCGCCCGCAGACGAAGAAGCACCAGTGCAAGAACAGGTGCAACTTGAGGAAGAAGCAACGACCACTGCGGAAGCCCAAGAAGCTGCTGAGCATGTGCAGGCTATTCAAGCTCAAGAAGATGCGCCGCATAAAGAGCTGGACAGGCTGGAGCAAGAAGCTCTCGAGCACGAGCGGCTGGCGAAAGAAGCACTAGAGCAAGAGATGTCACATAAGGAAGCCGAAGCCAGCAGATCATTAGAGAATCAACGTGCAAGAGAGGCCCAAGAAGAGATGGAAGCTGCCGAAGCCGTCAAACGAGCTGTAGAAGAAATGAGGGTCAAGAAAGAAGAGCAACAACGAGAGTCTGAAAGACTCGAAGAAGAGCGACTAGCCCGTGAGAGGCTTGAGCAAGAGAAGCTCGAGCAGGTTTCTGAAGCGAGGAAACTCCTAGCGTTAATGGAGGAAGAAAGACGTGCAGAAGAAGCCCAGGAAGAGATCGAAGCTGCAGCAGTTGCCGAACGTGCTCAAAAAGAGAAGGACGAAATCGAAGCTGCTGCCGCCGCCGAACGCGCTCGAAAAGAAAAGAAAGAACTTGAGGAAGAGCAATTACGACGTGAAAAAGCGGCCCAGGCTCGAATTGCAAGGAAAGCTCGAGCAGCAGCAGAGGTTCTCGCAGAGGAGCAAAGATTGGCAGCAGAGAGGCATGCTGAAGATGGGTCACGTGAACAGGCCGAGATACCATTCATCGCACGTCGATCAATGATCGAGTCAGCACGTGCTCCGTCACCTCTTTCGGGAGTACCTGATATGCAAGATCGTTCTCCGGTCTCTGATCGACCATTTCGATCGTATCGATCTTTCGCGCCACATGCACCGAAGCTTAGAACACACGAAGCGGGTCCAAACCATGCGCCAAAGCCTTACGCTGTGGCACAGCTCATTGAGGATAATAGACCTTCGGCACCGAGCCCGCCAATGAGTAAAGTACGACCAAGGTATGTAAACTCGATTCAACTGCTCGATGAGCGCATAGCGCGGGTCTTCTTCGGCGCGACCGTAAACCACTACACTGGGCCCAAAGCGAACATGCTTAAGATACATAAGCTTACTCACCGAACTCTTACGGAATTATTGTACTGACTAGATGTTTTCCTTTAGATATGCTCCTACTTTCGATACAGACGACGATTCAGATTCTGCTCTAGTACAAAACAGGATAGCGTCGAGGCGTCCATTTAGCGGTGAAGCACATGAAGTGTCGCGGTCCCACTTGGGCCCACATCAACCACGTAGCGCTTTTGCATCCCGAGTGCCTGTTGAGCCCACCTATCCGGCCCCTCCACCAAATTATCATCCCAGCTACTATGCCCCGCCAACCCAGCCGCCTCACCAGTACCCAAATCATGCATACGGCATGAGTCAGCAGGGTTATCCCGCGCCTAACCCCAATCCTTACGGCCCTTCGTCGCATTCTTCCTCCCCTCCCTACCAGGAATCATGGAGCCAATACCCACCCGGGTACCCTCCTTATGGCAACTCATCGCAACGACAGGACTCCTCGGGTTCTAGAGACTATCATTCACACGCTTTAGAGAGTCGACCTGCAATCGAAAACGGGTCTGGTGACGCTTTCTCACGCATCCCGCAGACCGATCTGCACGTGCTACTTGCGCATTACAAAGAGAATCACAATCAATTACGTATTAGGGAGGACTTGCTCCGTCGGCAGAGTGCTGAGCAAGAACAGCAACTGCGAGCAAAGGATGGTGAGCTTGGTGAACTGAAGGACAAGATTCGCAACTTGGAAGACAGGCATTCTGCCGAAGCAAGCAGACTACATTTTCAGATTGGTAATCTGGAAGAGCAAGTTAGAGAGCTTCGAGAGCTGATTGCCGAAACCAAGAAAGCCAAAAGAGACGCTGAAGAGTCCAAATTGGCATTGAATGCAGCTATGAGGTCTTGGGAGGACAGGTACAGGGAGTTGGAAGATGTGCATCGCACCTTGGAGAGGACCTCTGCGGAAGAGAGGGAAAGGGCGTGGAGAGATTTCGACGAGTGGAAGTCCGCCACAATCACGAAACACGACGCCGAGAAGATCGCCCTTGCTATACAGTTCGACAAGAAGTTGAAGCAAGCTGGTCAAGATGCCGAGAATGCATCTGAGCTGAGGTCTCAGCTCCAGCAAGCCCTTGAAGAGCGCGACAACTTACGGAAGCAACGAGATGAAGCGGAAACGAGAGCCGAAGAGGAAGCAGCGAGGGCCAATCAGTTGGTGAGAGAGAACGATGAGCTAATGAACCAATACAATCAACTCAAGGCCGAGAGTCAACAGGAGAAGGAGGTCATCAGAAGTGTTGCCAACAACCTCGAGTCGGAGAAATCCAGACTGGAGAAGATGATGGAATGTTATGGTGACATTGCCGAAATCAAGAGCAAGGGCGACAGCTACTAGTAAGTGACCCAGTCTTGCACATTTGTTTATGATATCCCCACGGTGGTGGCAGAAGCGCATCGTGGCTGATGTTGAATCGATTGCGAACGGCTTCGATTTGCTTCCTCGTCCCAAACCTGGGTAACGAAGAGCGCACCGAGACCGTCCAGCGAATCTTCTGGCCGACGGCTGTGATGTCACGCTGGAAGCCACAATG
>Ga0058698_10001310_pt1 | contig 11369 bp, 12 predicted proteins | sample AgamicAsSfe_FD_67288 | JGI IMG/M metagenome (GOLD analysis project Ga0058698, IMG submission 67288) | Agave microbial communities from Guanajuato, Mexico - As.Sf.e | ecosystem: Host-associated > Plants > Phyllosphere > Phylloplane/Leaf | place: Guanajuato, Mexico | collected 2012-05-30
AACCTGGACACGATGGGGACGTGTCGGTGATCGTGGTCAAATGAAAATGCTCGGAAACGGAAGTTTCGACGACGCCATGAGGGAGTTTGAGAAGAAGTTCAAGGACAAATCTGGTCTCAGATGGGCAGACCGCGGCGACGAGCCAAGAGCTGGCAAATATGCTTATGTGGAGCGATCCTACAACCCTGACTCGGACGACGACGACGAAGATGATGCTAACGCTGGCACTGCTTCCGGAGACATGGACACCAAGGATAGCGCTCCACCTGCTGAGAGCACCTTGTCTCGTCCTGTCCAGGATCTCATGAAGCTTATTTTCAATCAAGTAAGGCTACAACATCCTTCCTACTTTTGGTAATAGGCTGTTCACAAAGACGTCAAGCTAACAGTGGCAAGGACTACTTTAACGCAACCATGAGTGCACTCAACTACGATGCCAACAAGCTCCCACTAGGCAAGCTGAGCAAAGGTACTATCGCTCGTGGTTTCCAAGCACTGAAGGACCTTTCGGTGTTGATTGACAACAACGATGCCACGTCTAGAGATGAGGTGGAACGCCTGTCAAACCAATACTTCTCCATCATTCCCCACGCGTTCGGTCGTAATCGTCCACCAGTTATTCGAGACATCAATCTGCTTAAGAAGGAGATTGAGCTACTCGAGAGTCTTTCGGACATGAAGGAGACGGCTGCTATGCTCAAGGATCAATTGAAGGACAAGAGCGACGTCAACAAGCTTGACAAGCAATTCCAGGGATTGGGCATGAACGAGATGTCGCCTCTGGATCACAAGAGCCGCGAGTTTGTTGAGATCGACGAGTATCTCAACAACTCAAAGGGCAAGACGCACAATGTCAGCTACAAGGTCCAAGAAATCTTCCGCATTGAACGTCAAGGAGAATTCGAACGCTTCGACAAGAGCAAGTACTCAAAGATCGCCAGCAATCGTCGTCTACTCTGGCACGGATCCCGTGTTACCAACTATGGTGGTATTCTGGGTCAAGGTCTCAGGATTGCCCCACCTGAAGCTCCTGCCACCGGATATATGTTTGGTAAGGGTATCTACCTTGCGGATATGTCTTCCAAATCCGCCAACTATTGTGCTTCGTACAATTCCGGAGGTACTGCTTTGCTTCTCCTCTGTGAAGCTGAACTTGGTAACCCTATGCACGAGCTTACCGATGCATCGTACACTGCCGGAGAGGATGCTATCAAGAAGGGCATGTACAGCACGTTCGGTATGGGACAGACAGGTCCGAGCAAGTGGAAGGATGCAAGTTGCATGAACCCAGCCTTGAAGGGTTGCATGATGGTAAGTACACTCTTGTCCTGGAATCTGGATTCACAGCTGACCATCATACTAGCCTGACGTATCAACACCGCCTGGTCCTACCAACGTACCCAACGCGTACCTGCAGTATAACGAGTACATCACCTATGATGTCGCGCAGGTCAAGCTTCGCTACTTGCTCCGTGTTCAGATGTAGACTCGCATTTCGTGCAAGTCTGGTGTTTTTCCAGGTTTATTGTCATGTCGCTGTTATCTTCCGTCTCGGCGTTCAGTCTTTTAGGGGGGGCGTTATCGGAGCATGGAGCCAGACAAAAGCGGCATCGTGTTATTACCTCTCAGTCATGCAATTCAATCTTTCTCACTCGCATGGTCTCGATTTTGCGCGTTATTGTGTGATGCTACTCCCACAGCCGTCGAATGTATCGAATCATTGAAAAAACAAGCATGGTATATTCGTCGTTAATCAAATACAAGCATTGCATAAGGCTGCTATACACATAGAGGCAGATCATCAAACACCAGGTCAAGACAAAACGACGGACTCTACTCGCGTCCACCGACCCTCCTCTCATAGTCGTCTTCGAGCCTGGAAGCATCGACAACTTCGACACCCTTGCCGAGACCGATCATATCGCTGCGAACCTGCCACCACCTGACGGTATGCTCACTTTCCTTGCCCTTTTGCATAGGGCCCTCGTCGTCAGTGTCTACAAGCCCGCCGAGACCAGTACCATCAGCGCCAACAACGACGATGGTCTGTGCGACCCACTTGCGCAGGTCCTCGATGTTCTGACCGTTCACGCCGCTCAATGCGTCGACTACGTAAACAAGTTCAGGTCCGAGGTGTCTGAGCATATGCACGAATCCTGTGGTGGTGTTGAAAGGCATGACCATGGCAGGGTCCTCGACTAGACGGAGCGCTTGCGAGTGGAGGGTGTTCCAGAGTGTATTGTCAGACCCCCGAGTGCTTGGTGCTGGCGTGTAGACAACTGGCTCAATGGAAGATAGTTCCTCGCCCGGTGTGCGTGCAGGTGTGCTGATGGCAGAGTATGAGTCGCCAAGCGAAGACGATCCAGTGCGAGAGTTGGATCGGGATTGTGGGCGCGAGCGCAGGGATGGGGAGTAGATAAGTACGAAGAGCTTGGTCCTGGAGAAGTCGGTGTCGGGGAGGTGGGATAGGATGGTCTGCAAGCTGTCAGTTTTTGAAGTGCGACAAGGGATACGGTATGGGGAGCTTACAGCGTTCTCTTCGCGGTACGAGCCCTCATCATCATCAACTCTGTCCATCAGGCTCTCTGCGCTGACGACCAGTACCACCGTCTTCCTCTTTCCGCTGTATTCGCCCCTCCCTTCAGCTTTGCGCACACTGGCCGCAAAGCTCCGTGCCTGCGCATCCACCGCAGCATTGCTATCTCGACTCTGGGCCTCGACATTCCTCCTGATAGTGGCCTCCTCGCTCCATCGCGAGTGATCGCCAAAAGCCTCGTCTTTGTCTTCTTCGCGAATCGAAGCAAGCGCCGCACCAGCAGCTGCACCTGCGGCTGCCCAACCCGCCGCCGTCTTCTTACTCACAGTATCGAACAGTTGCTGTGGCGATGGTGTGCGTCTGATGACGCCTTGTGCGCGACCAAGCAGTGTGCTGTCGCCGCCCCCGTATCCATAGCCTTCACCGCCTCCCTCCCCTACGGGAAATCCAGATGCATCGCGTGCTGCAGGTGCCCTGCCTTGTCGCTTCTCAGTCGAGTCTTCGCCATAGGACAAGTCGTCGTCGGATGAGTAATCCCGACTATCCTCGCGCGCACTCCATACCCAGGCTGCAAGACCTGCGGTCGCGACTGTCACGGTGAGGATCAGAGGAACGTAGAAGCCGAGGGCGCTGCGGTTGCGCGAGTTGTTCTGGCGACGGTCGTAGCGGTCGTAGTTGAAAGAAGACATTGTGGCGTTTAGGTCATGATAATTCGTCGATGTTTCGTGGCGGGTCAAACGCTGTCAGGAGTATGAGATTATTGTTTTGGTTGTCAGCCGCTGCCGCTCGGCTCCAGGGCAGCTTCCCTGTTGTTGACGCCCGCCGGTGGCTGGGGGAGCTGATGCGCCTGCTTGACACGTGCCTGCCTGCCGAGGCGAGGGTGTGCGAGTCAGTCTGTGAACTTTTGGCGGCGGGGTGACTCTTACACCCCACACCCACGTCTTTGTACCTGCAGCTACGCTCGGCGGACGCCAATACCATCACACAAAAGACGAAGCAAGGCATCCGCTTCACACCACCAGGCCCGAACCGGCAGTCTATACATCCCAGACCCGCGTATACGTCGCGGCAACCACCTTCCATTCTCACAATGCCTCACGCGACGAGTCTTCCCGCGCCAGGCTTCCAGGCTCTCATCCTGTGCGGGCCTGGAGCCTCCTTCAGCACTTTCACATCTACGCCAAAGGAGATACCAAAGGCCTTGTTGCCCATTGCGAACAGGCCCATGGTCTGGTACCCCCTAGAATGGTGCTACCGCATGGGAGTCACAGGTAGAACATGGCGCATGTCCTCTTTCTGTAATTTCTGCTCTAACAGGCTGCAGACATCACGGTCGTGACACCGCCAGAGTCATTAGAAGCCATCGAGGCTGCCATGTCGCAGAACCCACACCTCACAACCCTCCCTTCACCAAAGCCAGACATCCTTGCGCCAAAAGATCTTTCACACCAGACCAGTACTGGCGACCTCTTCAGGCTACCAGAACTACAGAGCGCGATCAAAGGCGACTTCATCGTACTGCCGTGCGATCTCGTATGCGAGTTGGACGGCACAGCGCTTGCAGACGCATGGATGGTCGAGCAGGGTGGCTTTGCTGGAGCCAGTGGTGGACTAGATCACAACGGCGGCAAGATCGCATTCGGTGCTGGTGGTGAGAAGCTTGGACGAAGAGGCGGCATGGGTGTATGGTATCAGACCAAGGGAGAGGGAAGCAGGAAGAAGGAAGAAACAGACTTCATTGCAACAACACCACTACCCACACCCATCGTCCCAGTTCCAACAGACTCGCTACGCCGCAATATCTCGAAGCTCGTGTACTCAGTACCCACCGATACACTGAACGACATAACCGAAGAGAACAAAACATTTCCTCTGCGGCATTCGCTCATTCGCAAGCACGCGCGGATAAGGATGCTTACGACACACCGCGATGCACATATATACATCTTCCCATACTGGGTCATGGAGATGATCAAGAAGAACGAGAAATTCGAGAGCATCAGCGAAGAAGTATTGGGATGGTGGGCAAAAGCAGGCTGGCAAGAAGGGCTCGGAGATAAATTAGGTCTGCGGCAAATACTGCAGGGCGAGGACGAAGAGTCGGATCACGGCTCGCAAGTCGTCGAAGAAGAGATCGATGTTTCCAGGTTCAGCACCACATACTCGGACAGCAACACAGAGACAGAAACATCGGCACCCACCACACTCGCATCACGAGTCACAAAATCCTCCAGCATACCCAACTCGGCCAAATCACTCACCTCGAATTCTAAACTCACAGTACCACCAATCCTAGCCTATGTTCAACCCTCAGGCCCGAACGAACCGCTTATCCGCCGCGTAGACGACTCGCATCTGCTCCTAACTGTCTCCCTCCGCCTCGCCAAGCTCCCCTCAATCGAAGAAGTCTCCAAGGAACTCGCATCGCCATTCGCGCATCAGTCTAAGATTGTCCACAAAGAATCCATACCCCGGAAATGCCGCGTAGAAGCCGAGAACTCGTTACTTGCAGACAACGTTATTGTAGAAGAGAAGACCAACATCAAGGAAAGCGTTATTGGACCGAACTGCAAGATCAGTGAAGGCGCGAGACTGTTACGCTGTCTATTGATGGATGGTGTGGAGGTTGGGCCTAATGTACAGCTTACGGATTGTATCTTGGGAAGGAGGTGTAGGATGGAAGGTGGAGATGCAAAGGATGGCGACAAGACTGTTCTCAAGGACTGTGAAGTTCAGGATGGGCAGGTTGTGGAGTGGGGTAGTAAGTTTCACTTGACCTTTTATGTGGAGAGAGCGGTGCTAACGATTATGCAGCTGAAGCGAAGAACGAGAAGTTTATGCGCTTTGACGTGGGTGACGATGTAGGCAGTGAGGGGTTCGGCGGAGACGAAATGGATGTCATGGATGGTGAAGATGGCGAGGGTATCCCGCTGCGGTAAAATCGCTGCCGAAACAAACATGAGTAGCGTACATGACGATTACGAGCACACGATCTCAAGACGAGCTTATCTGAATAGAATAGATGTGACTTTGGCTGAACGCAAGACATGCAAACTGTTCCTTCTCGTATCAATTTCAATTTTCTGGCTGGCCAAGTACGCCCTAATATCTTCTATCCGTCATTTCGCCATATATTCTGCTAACGTTCTAGTCTCGAGGAAGACATATGCAGAGTTCACTGGACGCTCTCACACTGTTGCGAGGGCGTATCGGGAGGATTTCCACTGCAGTCAATCATATTGGCGGTGACGGTCAAGACGCGTTTGCTATGTTGGTGACACAGCAGCTTGGCATCACAGATGACCGCGTCTTCCAAGCTTATCATTTCCCGTCCTTGTCTCGTCCTCTTCAATGTATCGCTTGCTTCAACTCCATTTTGTTCTGTTACTCTTCGTCTTTCTCGGGCTCACTCATCATATCCAAATCCTGGCTCTCATTCATCATGCCTCAGATCAAGCGCGGACACGATAAAGCTGCTCTACTACAGCACCTATGTAGCGACTGTAAGGGTAATACCTCTTCCAGAATGGATTGCAAGAACCTTGAGAAGCTCATGTGCTTCTCCTGCTCAAGGCAAGACCATTACAGCGGCGAATGCAATGATACGATGCGCAACGGCACCCCGTCACTGAACAAGACGCCCGTACCACGCAAGGAAGTCCAAACACAAATTGATGAGTTGAAAACTCACTGCAATCACAGTCTACGTCTGTTGAGATCCTGCGGCTTCGTGGAGCACGCCGATACCCTTGAAACACACAAGCCTGACCCACACGGGCTGAGAGAACCCTGCGAAGCAAGCATGATGGACTTGCAACCCACATATTACGATTCATCTCGTAAACTAACAAGACTAAAGCAGCAGTTCGATGCATGGAGAAGGTATTGCCTCGAAATTTTTGAAAAAATCGAACAAGATGGTCTTGCAGAAGCAGGTATGACAGTCTATTTAAGTCTTCTTATATTTCTCACGTCGCCATATACCGACCTCCAGCCATAGCAATAGATCCTTCTCTTCGCTGGCATATTGATCCAAATTCCCAAGCCATCGAGAAATTCGGCAAGAAAGTTCTGTCCAAAATTTCTACGACCGTCCGTGCCACATCTTCATCAGTGAAGGTTTTCCTAGAGCGCATGCACCATGATATCAAAACCATAGGTGCAATGCGAGGTGAAACGCTCTACTAGAGACACACCATAGCAATAAAGCTTATCCACAATGCCGTCCGATGGAGAGTGGCCAATCCCAATAATAAGCAACAAATCTCACTAGTTGGATATGAAGATATAGAGAAGGATACGCTAGACCATTTGAGGTTGCTTGACAAGCAATTTCAGAAAATACTTGAGACGGGGTTGATTAAGAAGGGGACTTTGCCGTATGATCGGACCCTGTGTATGTTGGAGACGCATCAAGTGACGGATTTGTATGCTGTTTCTTGGAAATGGCTCAGGGAGTTATTTTACGAAGAGTGTAAGGATGTTGTGCTTCGAGGTGTAAATAATACAGCATTTGCACAGAAGAAGGGAGAAAAGAATGGTGAAGCCAAAGGACGGACTGTGAAGAGAAGGAAACTCATTAGATAACCGATCATTAAGAAAATCAGTGGAAGCGAAGCACTGGGTGAGCTACAACAAGAGGAGCTTATTACGCGGTTGAGTGAATGAGATGACGACGATGGCTCAAATCCTGCGCTAGCGCCACTTTGTTTCTGTCTACCTGCACCACAGAACTTACCTAACTGCACCCTATGCGTGCTAGCTTTCATCCGGGTCTCCGGTCGGCTTTTACTTCGAGATAGAAATTAAGCTGTGTCTTACGAAAACAAGGTCAAGTTGTCTACGCTAGGCTGCCCGGCACGACTTACCCAATGCGGACAAATATCACGGCGAGGAGAAGAAGGGGTAGACAGCAATCAGTACTCAACAGAGCCATAGTAATCGCCGGTCGGTGCTTTCCTCGTACTGTTGCACATAGTTCAATGATCTTTAAATATCCAACAGTCCGTTCCTAAGTTTTCCGATCACAGCATCTAATCGAATATCTCACATCACCAACCAGTAAGTCTATGCATTGTTTCGGAATTTGGAACTTGATTTGAGAGACACTTATTTACCAACTGCATAGTGTCTCAGAAATACGTACCTCTTACCATCATCAAAGGCGCAGGCCAGGAGTACATCCCCATCCCAGATGGCGAGAGCGCGATGGTCGCAGACTTCCACTCGTACGTCGACCGCATCATATTCGCCTCTACATCTCTCCACCCTCGAATTCCTACCATGCCATTTTCTCACCTCCACTAGCATCCGAACTCAAACCACCGACTCTCCCACCTACATAACGTCTGGCTTCTACCGCGTTCAAGCGGGCCCCGTACGCGACATCCCTCAATTTGAATCTGAAGAGTCCAAATATGTTCTCAACGGCCAAATCGACGTCTTGGACGAGGCAACAGGTATCATGCATCACCTTGTTGCAGGCGACTTTGCTTTCTTCCACAAAGGATCAAAGGCGCAATTTTCAACGAAGTCCGGGGGCACAGCGTTTTTCGTTGTGACTAGACCGATCGTCGCTCAACACCCTGGGCTGAAGGGTAGGGAGGAGAAGGTGCAGTCGAAGCTATAGGCTGGTCGACATCTGTTTTGTCTGAGAGCAATAGAGAGTAAGCGGGAGGCATAATTGTTCATCGTGGGCAAAGGGAACCCAACGGAACGTTATTGATGTATTTAATGGCCTACACATGAAGTCTTGATGAAAAATAGACTAAGATTCCCAAAATCATCCTGGCGCTGCTTCGTGAGATGGGTGAACCCAGGAGTGAGATGTTCGGCGCGTATCTTAAGTTGGTAGATATCGAGCGACAATCCCGAGATATCTCCAGAAGACCATCGTCGCGGGGCTGGCGTGCCGCTAACGTCATCTGGATGGACCCTTCGATCTCGACATTTACATGTGGGCGCCACCATCTCAACCCATGCATCGTTTATTCTCAACACCACGAGGATGGCGCAGTCGCCTCTAACCGGCGTCATGATGCCGCCACGCTTCAATATCGAGCTGGACCGGACAGATCCGGATGTGCCCTTCCGCGCATCCCAGTCGCACATTCACCACACATGGGCGCGGACGTTCCATTCGCGGCCAGAGCTCTATGTCCGACCGCAGAGTCTCCAGGAGGTGCAGAAGGTTGTGAATCTTGCGAGACGCATGCGAAGACGCGTCGTCACTGTGGGATGTGGACATTCACCCTCGGACATAACGTGCACGTCGGCGTGGATGATCAACCTCGACGACTACAAGCAGGTGTTGAGCGTGGACAAGGAGCGCAAGACCATGACCGTGCAGGCTGGAATACGCCTTCATAATCTCAACTTGCAGGCAAAGAGCCACGGCCTGACAATGCCCAACCTCGGTTCCATCGACGACCAGTCGCTCGCCGGAGCGATTGCGACAGCGACACACGGCAGTTCATACAGCCACGGCCTTCTCTCCGACCGCGTTCAGAGTCTCCGTATTGTGCTGGCCAACGGTCAGGCGGTACGATGCTCGCCCCAGCAATCCCCAGACCTCTTCCGAGCGGCCCTGGTATCGCTAGGCGCACTGGGCATCATTGTCGAAATCGAGTTTCAGATGATCGAAGCGAACAACGTCGAATGGGTTCAGACTATACGGCCGATTGAAGACGTTTTGGCAGATTGGAACAACGGGCTTTGGACATCGAACGAGTTTACAAGGGTCTGGTGGCTGCCGTACATGAAGCGCGCAGTCGTATGGCGGGCAGACAAGACAGACAAGGAGCACCGGCAGCCAGAATATAACTGGTATGGTGGCAGCGTCGGTTTCCACACGTATCACATTCTTCTCTGGATATCGCAGTATGTCCCGCGCTTCCTGCCTTGGGTAGAGTGGTTCGTCTTCGGCATGCAATACGGCTTCAAAGATGGTGCTGTCATCTCTGCAGTTGGCGAGCAGCGTACTGAACTCTTGATGAATTGCCTTTACTCCCAGTTTGTCAACGAATGGAGCATCCCTCTTGACAAGGGCCCCGAGGCTCTGACACGACTGACAAACTGGCTTCACGGCGACGAACAATCTTCTGGCATCCCCTTCAGCACAAAAGGCCTCTACGTCCACTCCCCCATCGAAGTCCGTATCGCAAACACCGTCAATCGTGAACCACGTCCGTTCCTCGATACCTCGTATCCTGATCAACCCGCCCTGTACCTCAACGCTACCCTGTACCGCCCCTACGGTCAAGATCCACCCTGTCGCGAACGCTACTACCAGGCCTTCGAACACCTGATGAAGGAGTACAACGGCCGACCCCACTGGGCTAAGAACTTCCAATCCGTTGACAACGCTTACCTCTCTTCCGTTTACGGTAACGACTTGGACGAATACATGCGCGTACGCAATGAAGTAGACCCCGAAGGCATGTTCCTTGGTGCCTGGCACCGCCGCACCATCCTCCCATCCAAAACCGATCTTCCTCTTTTGCCCCTCGAGGAAAAGGAAGTCATACGCCGCGACAGACGCACTGGTGGTGTAGACTGGATCGGAGAGCAAGGCCGGTTCGATGGCGGTCTTGATGTGTTTGAGAAGGCGGGTAGTGAAAGTGAGTCTGGAGAGAGTTTTGATTACATGGCAGGCGCAGAGGCGGAGAGTAGTGTGCTTTTGGAGGGGTTAAGTGATGAGCTTGTTGTTACCGAGGAAAGTTATGAGAGCCATACCGAGTCGAGGCGAAGAGAGGGAACTGAGGAGTACATTACGGGGACGAACGTCTTCAACAAGATGTAAATGTATATAAGAAGAGGGAAATCGTGCGACATGAATGATGGGGAGAAACGCTACTCAATGAAGATATGATCGTGCTGTGTCATTGTTGCAATACTTGCAAATGTTTAGTGTTCTGTGTTACATTGACTACCAATGTTGCGCAATTTGCTGTAGGGTAACACTCTTGGGAATATGCAGGGAGGCTTTCGACCCAAACGTGGCCAATCGGGTAAAGTGTATACACACGTCAACATTCCGAATTGCGACTTCCCCTCCACCGGTTTCCACTCGTCTCCTCTCCCTCACTCCGCGAGAACGGAAAACATGCCATTGTGTCTTCTGGAGGCCAATTTGTATGGCAATGGTCTTTGGTTCACTTGCGCGTCACCGCAGTGAAGACCAACGGGGCGGATATGGGGTAAATCCTCGTCGACAAACCGCGTATGCATACTAGTGAGAACGAAGAGGCGGAAGTGGCAGATGTGTGCAAAGTCATCCTGATTCCATCAACTCACGATGATGGGTGTCTTTGTCCTCCAGGAACACCGGAGTCATGCATACCCGCCTATGCTATCTCATTGCGACGATCCAGACAAAAGACGCGACTGACGGAAGCCTCGATCTCTTTCACCATCACAGCAATCAACGACAGTATCACAAGCGAATGTTGAATGAGCAACAAGTTCGCTGGAGGCGTCAAGGCAGAAAGCGGCATCGTCACTGACTGATGGGCGCGGCTTGAGTCTGCAATCCTTTGTTAGAGTTGCTGTGTTTTATGGCTACTCGACTACCAATATCTCAATGGCAAGGTCATCATCCATGGAGCATGATCGGAATTACGTCGATGAAAAGTTCCATGCCACGTCTGGGCCGCATCGTACTCCCTTTCGGCTAGCCGGTCATCCTTCCCTTCTTGAGATGGTGACCCGCAAGTAATATACCTCCTACCTTGGCACCCCCCGTGCTCGCCTTGGCACACAGCCACCACGCGATGAAAGCTTGGCCGCTTCTAGAAGGACGTTGATCTGATTGCCTAAAATTGATTACATGCAT
>Ga0058698_10001311_pt1 | contig 11363 bp, 15 predicted proteins | sample AgamicAsSfe_FD_67288 | JGI IMG/M metagenome (GOLD analysis project Ga0058698, IMG submission 67288) | Agave microbial communities from Guanajuato, Mexico - As.Sf.e | ecosystem: Host-associated > Plants > Phyllosphere > Phylloplane/Leaf | place: Guanajuato, Mexico | collected 2012-05-30
GGTGGGTCTGTGCACACGGTGGGGCAGACTTCAAACCACGTGCTCGGAATTTGGCGCCCGAAACCCCGACAATCATGCGCGTGAACGCTCCGTCCACGAGCGCAACAGTCCCTCCACGGTATCGACCAGATCATATATTCTGTTGAGCTTACAGTGTCATCGCTGCACACTGAATGGTAGAAATACATGAGCTGCATAGTCATGCACCCAGGCAGAGAAATTTTCATGAGCACGTTTTTTATTTCATTTGCCCTAGCCCGGTTCAGTTGAGGCAGCTACGTATGCGAGCTACCATGGACCGCAATGAAATGCTAGCTTTGCATCTCACACTAAGGTGTCGTATGATATCGACGTTCATGCACTAATGCACCCATGCAAGCAAGTTCCGGTCGCTTGTACTGGCATATGCCCATCGGCGCTTGGTGCAAAAGATACATGTACCGAGTCCGCACAGGTGCAACAATTAGTATTTCACATCTACCTTGGATGTTGAGACCTATGCGGAAGAGGTTAGTCGTGCCAATGACTAGCGCTTTGTGAACGTACCAAAGCGAGAGCACCATATCTCGCGAAGAAATGGCAGCTGGCCAGCGGCTTCTACATATCCGAAGGATTCGCAAACCAGGTGATCAAGTCGCCATGAAGTGCAAAATTATGTCCAGTATATAGTAAGTGCTGGAAGTGCTGCGGGTGGTGAAGAAAGCGGAAGACACGGTTGCAGCAAGAAATAACTACAAGGGACAACGCACTCGACTCACAAAGGTAGGACTTGAAGGGGGTGACGAGTCGTGCTTTCCAACGATTTTGTGGTAGCCACATGCGATGCTTTGGTGTGAAGCTGATGATCAGGCTGGTGTTAACCGGTTGGGTCTACCCTGCGGATTACGTTGGCCGCTTTCGAAGACACTCCCCACTTCGTGAAATTCCGACATCGCGTGGAACGTTCGAAAGGGAGACTGAGCCATATTGCTGCTCAAGTACTTGATAGGCGGTTGTGTTATTCGATGAAGTTATCGCGGAAGATCCGGAGGATCTGGACGATCGGGCAACTATTCCATGTTTTCTTGATGCAGAGAGGTCCGAGCCAGATTGCAGTGGATCTGTCATATAGTCGTGGGTTCTCCTCTCTGGATCTGTCCATAAAGCATGCGAAAGGGGTCGTGGCTTAGACGCCGCTTCGAGAGGCCGGTGCTCATTGTTGTTGCCGCCGGGGAAAGACTCCAAATCATCGTATACAGCCTCTACTCCATTGAGCCCAGGAGGTGGAGGTGCAGACGACGATCTTTGACCTTTTCTCGTGCCTGAGTCTGGCTTGGTTCGCATTAGGGATTCCCCTCGGTATGACTTGGATTTCCGTTTGTTCGATGAGCTTGAAGAGAAAATGCTCGATCTTCTCGACCGTTCCTCCACCGAAAATACGGGCTGTGATACCGGATGCGATGACTGGACTCTACCCAAACCTAGGAGATTGGAGAAAATCTCCCACCGACTTTGGCTGTACGTACTTGTAAGTCGTGACGAGGTCTCCTTGGGTACATGACTGGTTCGGCTTGACCTGCTGTCTATCCCCTGAGCTTTGGCCAATGATCTGCTCGGCCTTTCGGGTCCTTCAGTTCCCAACTTATATACGACCATCAAAGGTTTCACCAGCTGTATAACAACACCACCATCTGTTGCACTGTACAACCCTGGGATAATAGTGATGACAGAGCCTGTATCGAGAGTCTTCAATGGCGTCCTCCAGGTGGAGATATCTCTGTATCTCCATTCTTTTGACATAACATCGAGTGTTCGTCCGGGGCCCAGTGGAGACCTGGATATTGAATACACTCGTTTGAGGCAAGCACAAGCGGCTTGTATCTCCACCGCAGACTCTACACATTTTTTGCTGTATGAACGAACCTTGACCGAGTCAGTGACGCTCACCCACTCCCGGAGAATGAGAATAAGCTCTTCAACCAGATCTTCTGTCTGCTCTCTCTGCTCGCGCTGAACCTCGACAAAGTGGGACATGGCAGTCAATGTCTCTGAGCGCCATCTTGTAGCACGAGAGGGATAGCCTGTCGATCATGTTAGTGTCCTCTTCTACGTTGAAAGCGTCTTCTTTGTACCTTTAGCTTGGTCCTCATCTTCCAAAATCCTGCAGACGCTGTCCAAGAACTCGGCATTTCCCGCCTGTCGGATGTGATCACCGTGAGGCTGCCTGTCCATACCTATCGGCAAAGTCCTGCTGAGGACTCTTTGCTCCAGAAAACGCCAGATCACAAGCGTAACCAAGAAGCAATCACAATTTCGCTGCTTGAACAACCAGGCGACCGCGTCCGTGAGCATGGATTCTGATACAGGCGGTCCCTGACGTTTTCCTTGGAACAGGTCGTCTGGAATGCCTAGAGGGCTTAGAAACTTCTCGCTGAGTGTCCTGTCTTCGAGTTTGTTTCGCCCAATGAAGGATCCCTGGCTATCAAGCAACCAGTCAACCCAAAAGTCAACGAAGCTGCATAAGGCTTCATAGTCTTTCCGTATGGACATATCGGTTGTTTGGTCATCTTCCCGAGTGAGCTCCAGTATTCGAGTATGACACTGGTCCAAGTCTTTTCTCAGTTGAGCGTTCTCAAGTTCCAACTTTCTTAGTTGGTCCTCGCTGTCCGCCTCAACCATTTCGAAGGCAGATCTTGTGTCAAGTTTGCTGAAAGATTGCTACTCGAGCCAAGATAGCTGTGCCGAAGACTTTTCTCTTGACTTTGGTCGTTGTCAATAGGTGTTAAATGAAACCAGGACCATACCGAAGATGAGGAAGATAGAATCTGTAGTGAGCGTAAGGTGCATATCGCATGCCACATGGAAAATTCAGACGTATTCAAATCTTTTGCTCCCCTCAGAAAATTACGATATGCGCATGCAAGATGCGTACTGACGAATAAAGTATCGTGCTCCTGGTGGTTGAAACGCGGCTGGAATGAATGCAGCTAGAACAACCCCGCTTTACGCAGTCACCTGCCTTAGACCTCATTTAGCGCGCAACTAGCACTGCTGGTCCAGTAGCCTGACGCCAGCTGGATCCTGTGGCGGCTTTTCAATATGCACATGCAAGCCATCGTTAAATTCGTTCACCGGTTGTATACGCAAAACGCATCCCTCTCTGCAGTCTGCAGGCCTGGCAGCCTGAACCCTATGATTTGATGTTTGTTTCGTTCGCTGCGCCTTCAGCATATCCGGCATATGCAGCCACGGAAGGAGCTCGCGAGCTGTCAAACGAGGCTACCAGTCATAAAACAGCTTCACGCCTGAATCTCTGTGCCGGTACTACAGTAAGTACAACGCAGCACTTCGCCAAGTTTACGGTCGTCATACATCAGAACAAGATACATTGGTAGTTGCCTTGAGGCAACGTTGGGTGATCCAGGAAAGGATGACAGCCCACGCAAGAGAGTCAATGAGAATACTTGTCGCTGTGGATTTTGGTTGGTAGAACTAATGAGCTTGATCGGTGAATCACTGATTGATTCTTCTTAGGTACCACATTCTCATCTATGGCATTTGCGTCAAGTAGAAATGTAAGTCCGAGCGATAGATGTATCAAATGGCCGAAACTAAACATGATGCATTAGCATACCGTGCAGGAAGTTGTTCATCGTTGGGAGGACGGAGCAATGACGGGGGAGAATCTTCCTACGTGAGTCAGTTTTCGACTTTACAGTGCTCGCCATACCATGGTAATCAGTGGGACGATCACCTGCTGACACAGTACATAGCGTCCTGCAATATCCTGAAATCGCCCTGCCAGGCTGTTATCCTGAAAAATGGGGCTCCCTTGTAAGAAGGGAAGATGACGATTCTGGTGAGATATATGAATGGTTCAAACTGAACCTTTACCCTCACCTTCAAGACACCGAACTTGGCCGCAAGTACCCTCCCAGGACACCTCATGTAAGCGAAGAAATCTGCAGAAAGCTGGTTGTAGACTTCCTGTCGGCCATGAAGAAAAACTTTGACCAGATATTGCGAGGTCGCTTCGGGCCATTGGTGTCGAGCAGTCTGGCGATTGAGTACATCATCACAGTCCCTGCTATCTGGACAGACAGGGGCAAAGACATTACTCGCAGGTGCGCTGTCGAGGCTGGCATGGGATCTGAAAATGCGATGAAAATTATCAAGGAACCAGAAGCTGCAGGTATCTGGGCTCTGCAAAGCATGAGAGACATTCATTTGCAGGTTAACGATACGTTCGTCCTGTGTGATGCTGGGGGCGGGTAAGAATATCATTTAGGTTTGGGAGATATAAGGCACCGAAGAGCTGATACATCAGTCCACAATAGGACGGTTGACCTGATCTCCTACACTGTGAAGGCTCTAGAACCACACCCTAATCTTACTGAGTCGGCTCCTGGCTCCGGCGGTCTTTGCGGCGGCAGTTTCCTCAACCGTGCCTTCGAAGCTTGGTTAGACCAAAGATTTCACGACGACGCTCAACTTACAGCCGAATTGAGATTGCACATTTTGGAGAGATTCGAAGTCGATATCAAGAAACGTTTTAACGGCTCTGCTAGGGAACCCTACACAATCATGACCAGGGGATTTCCTGACGATTACTCACGTGGAGTGCAAGACGGCCGCCTCACTATACCAACGTCACATCTCAAGGCAATCTTCAGAGAGGTCACCGACAAGATTGTTCATCTTGTCCTCGCACAGATCAACGCTACCGAGCCTCGAGTGAAGTCAGTCCTTCTTGCGGGAGGCTTTGGGCAGAGCGAATACGTCAGACTGGAGCTTGAAAAGGCGATTAGAAGGAATGTGCCGGGGACAACCGTGTCGATGATCATGAACAGGTCAGTCTTGACTTTTGGGGTTGCATCGCGCGTCTTGTCCGCACCATCCTGACTGACGTTCAAAAGCGACACAGCCATTGTCAGGGGCGCACTCCTTCGTGGTCTTACTGGCGCAAACAGTGATCTCCCTTATGCAAGAACCGAAGGGAGAATAGCAACTAAGAGTTACGGCATGCGCAAATGGGTGCCGTTTGATGCAAACCAGGGCCATGACCCTGGCAAGATGTTCGTCTAGATATCCCTCTGGAAAGTTGAAGTTTGCTGATCTTATGGTAGGGAGATGAACCCATTCACGAAGGGCCATCAGATCGAAACTATGGACTGGTTCATTGGACAGGTGGGGTGACTCGTTCTCATGAAGCCTGAATTGCGCTAATCCAAAGTTGACAGGGGTCAAAGGTTGAGGAGGCTAAACCACTCTTTTTGCAACTATATTCGCGCAAATTCTGGGATGGAAACCCTCTAAAGCCGATGGAGATATCCATATACACCCACGAAGACGCTCGGTGTGAAGCACCGCCAAATGAAATCACGAGAGGTAATCGTGTAATCTTCCAGACGAACAGGTCTTGCTTGTGCTGACGCGACCGGGATACAGATCTTACGATCGTTGCCAGATTGACAGCAAGACTAGACCGCATTCCGGTGTCGAATTTGGACAAATCCAGAGGTCGAGATGGTCGACTCTGGCACAGCGCCAATTTCGATTTGAAGACGACCTTGGATTCAGCGAATCTTCTCACGTTCGTGGTGGAGCATGCCGGAGTTTCATATGGGGAGAGCAGCGTATCGACCAGATTCTTATGAATCCGTGGCTCTTGCTGTGCACCCGATGCTTGCAGCTTCATCAGAACGAAACCATCTTGGGGCAAACAATGTACCCTAATGACTTGAACGCTATTAATATCTCTGACTTCGAGTCGACGCATACAACAACTTACTAGATATTGCTAAGCTGTGCTTCTGCCGTATATTCGCTGCTCAACATCTGTCTGGGCCGCTCGCGTGACTTGATCGCTATCACGGCCATGTGGTAAACCGCGATCTGGGTCAACAGAAGACCGCGAAGGTCGCGGCACTGGCTTCGTCATTGAAGGGGTAGGGGATCGCATTTCCAAGTCTTCAACCCTCGGTGAGGCCACTGATCTGCAGAAGCAGATTGCAAACAGAAGTCCGATCACAACAAAGGCAACAACGATGATCGCGATCACGTGATTCTGCATTGCCATCTTTCCGCTATCACTTCGCCAAATTCCAGTCAGGAGCCGAATGCTGTTTCGTTGGTCAAAATTCCCGTGTTCTTTCAGGATTCATGCGATGCAAGCTTTATGACCGCGATGACGATCTTCGTACAGAAGTCGCGAAGCTGCCAATTCTTTGGTGGGGTTGGCGTAGCACGAATTGCTGTTCACCTATGTCAGCGTGACCGGTAATGTGATAGTGCTCCAGGGTATGTGAGTTATCGATGTACGCGGTATAGAAACCTAGATACATTGGGGTTCGACAAAAAATCTAAGGTAGACGTGGCGGGGGTCTCCAAGTATTCCCTTGGGCAATCAGGCTTCCCCACCAAGATGCGTTTGTGCATGATGCGTTGGCACTCCCTTACGCGAGGTTCCGTTTCCACAGCAGCATTATGCAGAGAGATGATACTTAGCGTGGAGTTTATGAGAACTGGGATGAGATAATAGATGGCATGGTACAGTAGTAGTGCTAGCTTATAAGTAATGCAATATTCTCACCGAAAAGGAGAAGATCTGGGAGAACGGATGGCACTTCAAGATAGTGCGGATCTGATCTGATCGGGCTAGCTCTTGAACATCAGAGCATGGGCCGCGCTTTTCCCGTGCTTGCCATGCGGTATCCTATTCCATGTCAGATTGACCTCGCCTTGGTAAATCCGTGGATAGACTAGATTGTTTGTTATTTTAGTTCAGGCGCGCTGCCCGGTAGGCCCCTCTGTCGCACGAGAGGGTCACCTCTGGTGGGTACAAAATTGTGGATTGAGTGGTTGTTGTTATTGTTCTGGCGCGCGGTCTGGTAAACCGGGCCTTTGTATCTAGTGTCTTGGCAAGCTAACCCAGCGATCTGCGACTTGGACTCCCAAAGTGCCTCGGCCTGCGACAACGAAGAGCGATACGTTGGCCGAAAGAGGTCTAGTGGCATTAGCATCTGAATACAAGGCTGTGATTGGCTGTAGCAAGAAACCATGGGGTCGATACCTTTGAAGGTCGATCCTTTTAAGGTGACGTTATTGGTATCCAGTGACATGATCATCCAAACAAGGTGCTCTCGTTCACTAGAGGGAAGATCTCATAGGATTGTACGCGCCTGGACTGTAGCACTGCAGAGCAACTGGAATGTCAGCAGAGCTGAATCAACCATACAAGGCCGGAGGCTTCTCCGAGGAACTTCGCCTGCTCTTTGCGCGCGTCTCTCGTTTGCTTTATGTAGCTGATGAACTTTTCAGTAAGCTGTAGGAGGGCGAGCACACTTATGGACATGCTGAGTGGATCAATTTAAGAGGAGACGATGGCGGCGCTCAGTGAGGATGGCATCACGGAATAGTCTTATAGCTACCTGAGCTCTCCTCTCTCCGCTCTTGCATTAGCGCTGAGTGGCAAAGGCAGAGTGGCTATGCCTGCATGACAAGACTGTGTTGGGCTGTGCCTTTAGAAGCTCGACTTTGCCACTTTCAGGCACAATTTCGCTACGCTTCGCGACGCCGCTTTAGTTCTAAGCGCTTTGACCTTGCTGCACATGAGCAGCATGGCTCGAGCGTCACGCCTGCGACGATCCACGCTGTGGTGCGCACGCTCATGCTTGCTGTACGAGGCTGGCACGCGGCCCGCTTTAATTTTGTATCCGCTCCCACGCTGCCCGCTGATTGGCAGAAAGGAGATGTAGACGAGCATGCAATTGCGCATAGCAGTGAGTAGCAGCCACTCTGTCTACTCGCACTCATACATGCTTAGAGACCGCATTGTCGGCTCTCGTATAGTGTGACAGGAGATACGCAATCTTCTCAATATTTATGTAAGTAACTTAGCGAATCTCTATTCGTCAGCTCCTCTATCCGCCCAACGGCTTCGCAGCTCAAAGTCGACCAGATCTGCCCCCGACAGCTGTTCCAAACCATTTTCCCTGAGTTCTTCAAAGAATCGAAGGGCGTCATGATAATTTTCCAATGATGTCCACCCATCTCGGGATACAAAGCCTTCCAATGAAGACCAGAAATCGGCATTTTCGTTCCACTTTTTCGCTTCTTCATCGTGAGTCATCACCTCGCTGGCCGAAAATTGAATTGGGCATTCAATACCAGTGTCGAGCTCACTCCAGTGGCTATTGATATTCAGTAGAGTCCTGACGTCAGGGACCATAGAAGTAAGAAGTGTAACATACCGGAGGAAGTCAATGAGACAACCCCTCAAAGGCGTGACATCGCCGTCTGAGAGCTCGGATGCAAACGCCACTGTCTTTTGTCTCCTGTGAAATTGGGGAAGGCTGAGCAGCTCGTGCAGCTCCGGATTCTGCACCTTCGTCTCATTCTCATGGCACCATAGCAGTATAGATGATTCCACTTGTTTGGTAATGCGTGCTTTCTCGTCCCGATCTGCTATGTCCTCGTAGCCTTCTGGAAGCCTGAGCATTAAGTCTCCATGATGATCAACGATTGGTGGACGTCTAGCTTGGAGGAAAAACGGACCAATCCAAGCATCTTGCCAGTCAATAATACTTGTGATCTGGCCATTGATCACGAACATGTTTGGCGGTCTGATGTCCCAATGCCAGAGCGTGGGCCGGCTGAGCTTGGTTTTCCTTGGGGCGAGGTGTGAGGAAATCGCTTCGAACTTATCCAGAAGTGACAATTTTTCTTTTTGCATTGCATCATATCCGGAATTTGAGGAAGACTTCGCGAATGTCAGTTTATGACGTTCCCGATTTACTATGGCTTCAAAGTATTCTCCAGGACTGTGCCCTACACGCTCGGTAAAGTAGACGTCAGCTATCAATCACTCGACACAAAGTAGGTATCTTCATGTCGACTCACAAGGCCCACTTTGTGTTCCGTATCGAGGAAGGTCAACTTCGTTGAAAGCCTTTTCAGCAACCGGACCGATCACGAATCGACTTTCCACGTAATCCTTCAGCTCTGCTGTCACGCCGCTTGAGATTTTCGCCATAACACAGCCAGGAAAGGCATCGCTGGCGAAATAAAGGCTACCATAACTTTGTGGTCTTGTTAATGCCCGGCAACATACTCGTGTGAACTACTTGACTTACCATGCAAAAAAAAATAGAAGAAAATTTCTTCTCGATAGCAACCAGCTCATCAATGACTGCTTGCTTGTCGTCGATTTCCATGTCTTGCCAGTGTTCGCCAAGTTGTGTGCCTCGAGCGTGCTCCATGAGAACATAAGCGGACTCGACAGCATTCGAATCACTTCCGCTCCATGACAACACTTTCGGAACAGGAATGTTCAGAACTATTCTTGCCTGTTCTGTGTCAGTGCTGTGATGAATGAGACTGGTGTACAAGCAGATACAAATTCCATCGTAGCGACCTCTGAGGCAATCACTCTATCTACACGGCCTACGTTGGGTATGGGTATCCTAGCAATCACTTCAGAATTATCGTTCATGGTCAGCTTGAAAACTTTATTGAAGCCTCCCTCTGCAAGCTTGATCATCTGTGAGCACGACCGCGCCCCAGTGGCTTCTGTGGCAACTCGCTGTAATTCCGCCACGTTGAACCTTTTGAATCTTTCTTGAAGGCGCACATCTTCTTTCCAGAGCCAGCGCCCACTGGTGTACCGATAGAAGTCGTCGGTGCCGCGTGCGGACATTTCATGCTTGACGTGCGTTGGCGAAGAAGTTGCTACCTGATTCGAGAGCGCCCGCATGTGAGGGAGAAAGGTGAACGCTCGCCGCCGAATAGTGTAATTTGCCAAGCTGGTCATCAAGTGTAAAGACGAAGATCAAATGTAAAGGGGAAAGGAACGCTCTTGGTGGCGATCTTGTACCACGATCGGGGAGGGAAGCATGTGCACAAGGGATGCGAAGCTGGGAGTGGCGGGGTAGAACTAAGACAGCCGTCCCAGGACTTTATTACGCCAGGATTGTGCTGTTTCTGTCCGAAGCGCGTAATTTCACATTGCGGATTTGGCTAACGTTATGTTAATTCTGAAGGCCAATCAGAGTGACTGCTTTCACACACACACCGAACGGTCACAGCAGGAATAGTTTGACGTGCGTCGATCATGCGTGACCTAGCAAACGCGCTTCTCTCGCTGCGATCATTCGTTCGGGAGCCGCTACATTGTCAATTAATTTGGACCACAGCTTCACAATGCTATGCGATTGGCGCAGACTGCTGGCGCAATTGATGAAGGTGAGCGACGGCATAAATTATGGTCGGCTCTTACAGATCAGGGAAGACTACTTAAAAGACCTTTTGACGTCCATATAACCGAAAATATATGCTCTCGTTCCGAGCCAACCTCAGGGACAGTAGTTAGCACCCGATACCTGAGCTTCCGCCACTAAACAGAGGGATACGTATGACAAGATCAGATATGGCTTGGAAATTGAATATGCGAATTCTACAGTGCTGACCAAACCGAAGTTTCACAATGCCTCACGATATCTCTGTCAAGACTCTACAAAAATTCCTCGACAAAGTTCCATGGGCGAAGATTTCCAGAAGTCGAAGAATGTACACAAAGGTGGACGAGTCTACCCAAGCCAAAGCTCAAAGAATGATTCGAGCCTCAACTTCCGACTCGACAGAGGCTCGGACGTGGACGGAAAGCCAGAGTTGGTCTTGCAAGCGAATAAGAACGCAGATGACACAAGGGTGAAGCAATCTGCACAAAAAGATAGCCATGCTATATTGGCGAAGGGTATGGTGGATGTGGCAAGCGATCCTGCCGGTGATAAAGTGAGAGACCAGATAACATCTGATTTCAAGAAGAGAAAGGCGGTTTGAGCAATGAGGATCACTTGAGCTAGACCATAAGGTTATAAGTCACTGCAGTAAATTTACAGTGCAGATCGTGAACCTTCTTCGTTTCCGTCCTCGCCCACTGATGCTTTATATGCTTCCTTAGATGTTAGAGCTTGTGTCTTCATTTTCACATTTAGGGTCAGAACTTCCACAATTTCAAGCCTCCGAGGATATCGACAGATGATGCTGAATTTCCTGCACATGTTTTAAACCAACAAGCGAGATGTTTCCATGGCAGCGACGATGAATTTAAGTGCGCGGTCTGGCATGCGTGTGTCTCTCATCACGGCATTGTTGAGATCTACGCAGCTTTCGGGCATATGCGGATAAATCCCGTTTCGCGGTCCGCGGTGCTTCGATGTCACATGACCAGGAAGCTTCGCGACGCATTTCCACCAGGGTTGCATCGCAACGCGTTTTCCCCAACCTCCCGTCGCAAATTTACGAGACACGCACGGCGCGCAGTATACTGGACAGATCAGCCAACCACCGATCACGGAGAAGGAGATACTAGAGGCCATAAGATC
>Ga0058698_10001312_pt1 | contig 11363 bp, 22 predicted proteins | sample AgamicAsSfe_FD_67288 | JGI IMG/M metagenome (GOLD analysis project Ga0058698, IMG submission 67288) | Agave microbial communities from Guanajuato, Mexico - As.Sf.e | ecosystem: Host-associated > Plants > Phyllosphere > Phylloplane/Leaf | place: Guanajuato, Mexico | collected 2012-05-30
GTTAGGGAAGGTTTGGGGTGTGAGTATGTGGTAGATCTGGGATGGGCTGGGCAACAAGCTTTTGTTGCCGCAGGGAAGCATAGGTACGTCGTTATCCGATTGCTAAAGCACCAAGACAGAGCTGACTTGTCGCAGCGAGAGTCTTCTCAACTTCATCCCTATTAGTAAGGGCACCAATGGGCCTCTGGACTATAGCTTCGATGTCGATAAGAGCATAACCTTTGCGGGTGCTCACGGCGAAGAAATCGTCCGCGATGCATTCACTGATGTTCACGTAGGCATATCCCCTTGGCTGAAATTCGATTCTTCATAGTTAACAACCTTTACAGACCAACACAACATACACATGCGGCGAAGACGGTCAAGTTCGGGCCTGGAAACCCTCAGAAGAAACCGGAACGAATTTTGATGAAGCGGCCGGATCGGCGAAGAAGAAGCGCAAGGAGAAGAAAGAGAAAGCAAGATTCAAGCCATACTAGGATCTGGTATGAGGTGACATTCTCGATCACTCGGACAAATGTATTATCTTCGACATGGACTATGCGAATCTTTCTGATCGCTCGGGCAGCAGCGAGTACGGGCATGATCATCGTGAGCCCAGAATTTGCGCAGGCACTGTCATCTGGCATGATGCCTTGAAAAACATTTCGAATACTACCACAAATTGGAAGATTCATAACATCATCATCAATGGTCGTTGGCGCCTCAAGATCATCAACCGGACGCAACTCGTGCGTGTCACCCAAAGCACAGAATGGTTGCTCAACAAGGGTGGCCTCAAACAAGAAGTTAAAGCTCATCAGTTGTTGTTTGGCAGTTTGCATAGCACCTTTTCATGCCATTTTGCTAGTCAGCGAACCCTAACCGCGGATGCTCTTGCTCACAGAATGAATCGTATTAACATGACTCATTTCTTCGTTACACACACGTCGCGCGAAGAGGCTCTCCTCTTTCGAGTCGCCTACAAGATGAATAGGAAGATTGACGGTCTCGACGCAACATCCGACACCACTGCGATCGTCAACGTAGTAGAAAGCCATAAAAGCTGTTTACTAAGTGTCTTAAGCCTCTCAGGTGAATTTTTCACAAAAATCCCTTCTCGCAGACGTTGTGCAATAGAGAAATGTTGTAAACATTGTGGAAGACGTGATCTCAAACCATTAAGGGTTGGATCGATACCACATTATCGATACGTTCGAGCTGAGAGAGGGCACAGAGGGAGAATACTATCTTCTTTAAAGGGTCACAGCTGGGCGATTGAGTTTGCAAGTGTCGATGGAACGGTACAGAGAACGATCGAAGGGTTGGAAAGCGGATGAGAGGCAGCATCACCGACTGCGTGAGATATTCGGTAGCGGAACTGAATTTGAGACTGTGGTACTAGACGAGTGAATCAGCGGGTCGCCCTAACAAAGGACTTTAAATAGCAGGAATCACGAGAAAACTCAGCACTGAACCTATTGGATGCGTAAAGTGTAGTACAGTGCAGCGCCAAGCATACATCGTCGGAGTAAGCCCTCGACAGAACCCTCGGTTCTCGCTCCCCCACCCACGACGGAAGCTAACGTTTCAGCCCAGCCACCCAAACAGGTACAGCATAACCGTTTCATCCCTCCATCCCCTACCATCATCAACCCGACGTCTCGCAAAGCGCCTAGAAGCATTGTTCCTGTATGATCTGCGTATCGTGATATGCCTCGCCACAAGGGCGCCTGAGCGCCAAGGTATCAATTCTCTTCATGCGCCAGTCTCCGCCAGGCTCAATGTAGGCTTGTGGCCGAGTTCTCAAGGCCGATGCAACCGATTGTATTGTTTGGTGTTTGTCTCGTGTGTTTTCTACCGGTGGGAGTTTTGCGCAGAATGAGAGGACGCGAGATGCAATACGGATGTTGCGGCCAACAAGGTAATGCGCCTGCATCGTGAGGTTTTTCTTGCCGAGGCAGCAAGCAGCCAGCTTCCTGAGGCTTTGTGTATAAGAGGTGCCTGGTGTCGCCTGAAGTAATAGCCTCATCAGCATCTTCAACTACAGTCTTCTCTACTACTCTCTACTTCGCTCTATTCAATTCTTTTCTTCCGCTGGTCGGTTCTTGGTATCAATAATCACTTAAGATAAACACTATTACCGAAACCTTCAAAACAACAAACAACAAAACAATCCAACCGCCAAAATGAAGTTCACCATCTCCGCCGTTGTTCTCGCTCTCTCTGCTTTCGCAGCTGCTATGCCTCAGGGCGCCAACGCCAACCGTCCCGTGCCTGAGGGCGCTTGCTGTGTCGCAAACACCAGCTTGAAGCAGGATGTCTGCACTGTCAACGGAGTTAGCGGTCGCTGTGTTCCCGACAGCATCAACAACTGTAAGTTTCCCATACATCCCGATCTACATCTAAGTCGCCCAAGCTAACCAATTTCATACAGGCGGCGCCCAATTGACCTGCATCGAGGACAACCGACTGAACTGCGACCCCAACACTCTGGAGAGGGGTCGTCCTCTCTGCCGCCGCATCCAGGGCGCGTAAACGACTAGTATTAGGTCTAGTGGTTGAAGGAAAAGTAAAAATGTACATATTATACAGATCAGTATGAACTGAAATAGACTTAGTGGTGGTAGGAGTAGCTGTAGTGCCCGGGTCCTGTAGTAGTATCGGCTATGTTGGACGACAATGAAGATGCTGTATCGCATTATCAACTTTTTTCTGTTTGTTGTTGTGATCCTGTGTTGTGGCAATTGTGGGTCTGGATAATTTGGAGAGGTATGATAGTCCATGTCCCATGTTATAACACCTGTGGACCTTCCATGACATGTTATGAGCTAGCATGAAGCCAAATTTAGTTCATGGTACAGTAGAATGATTGAACTTTGAGTCAATTTCCACCTCCGCGACTTGATAGAAGACATCTGAAACACACCGTCTCTCTAAACAAGACACATCTACAGGCCATATGTAGTTGCCATAGCCGGTCATCTGCTACATATATGCGATGAAGCTTGAGTAGGGCTGTAAGCCTGGACCTAAACACGAGGATAGTGATGTCGCCTTCGGGGTTGCTGAGGCCTGAGGTTTGTACGTGTCAGTAATCGGGGCTGTGCTTTGGGGTACGGTACGATTGACATGGCTTTGGTCGTGTTTCGTTGGAGGTTGCTTGAATGGTAACCGTGATGCCGTGGTTGTCGGCCGTACTTGAACACCCACCTAGGTAGCGTCGCGAGAAAGACCGAACGTGATTTACTGCTCCGCTAGAACATTGCACATCTTGGCGGTATCACGATCGTGCGTACTATTCAGGTAACCATATGTACACCGAATGGTGGATCAGTAGCGAATTCGCGAGCGTGCTGGCTTGGTGGGTGTTTATTCTTTTGACGTGTCGGATCCGCACTGTGGGCAACGCCGTCGATGATGATCGCTCCGCCGAAAAGCCGATATCCCCGCATCGAAAACAACAAATACTGTTGTAGAAATCGAAGAAATTGGGGAATTTAAGATGCCCGGTTGTCACGGCAAGGGCGAGAGCGGAGGATATCCACGCAGGGTTCTCCAGTAACGCCAGGGGCTACCGTGAATCGATATTGGGAAACACGAAGCTTGCTTCCAGTCTCTCACCGTTGCCAAGTTAATTCATTACTCACAAGGACGGCTTCCTTCTTACGACTGGCTCATGATTAACTGGTTGCGAAACACTGTTGACGCAGTGACTGGAACTGATAAAGATGACTTCGTACCCGATCCCAAAACAGCCACCCAGATGAAGTCGTGAATCAGATGCACAGCGACTTCGAGAAGCACTTTTCGGATGATAAAGGAAATCGGAGGCCTCTTCACCACAACGTTCGGCTTTGGCGCTTCCCCCCGCATGAGGTTGCGGTATTTCAAATTTCATCAGTGGAGAAATCCAAACCATCAACATCCGTCGTAAACCAGCCTTTCATATTCTCAGCGGAACTGTACACAGCGGATCGGACGAATTTACTAGCGAAATATGGTATTCCGCAATTTTCCGTTTCTCGGTCCTCAGCGCAAACAGTAGCGCCAAACTCATCACCGCCGCAGCAATCAACAGCAGAGCAATCAACGCCGCAGAGATCACCGCCTTTCTCCATTAAAGCATCGGAACTACAATCTATGTCTGCTTATAAGTCTATCATAACCCAGCTGTCTGTCCTATTTCGACCTGCAAAAAGGTAGCGTGCAGCATATTCGGGCGCGAAAGTTAAGTCGCCGTTATTAGAAACGAAGGGCATAATTAAGGAAAGCCTCGATCAGGTGATGTCTTCTAGAGACACCAAAGTAGGTAGTGCGCTGAGCAATGGTGGCTCAATCAACGGTCAGTCGCAACGCCTTGCGCCTATAGATACTTCTACGCTAGCGAAAGCCGATACTCAATCTCCTGCGACGCCTGACACAAATGAAGAGTTACATCAGTGGATTCGCAAAATGTACTTTGAAATCGGGTTTCATGAAGCCACGTGCAGTTTCATCGGCTGGCCGAAATTCGTCGACAAGGTCGTAGCGCAAGAGCCGGATCAAACGAAGCATACGCAACTCAGGCGAGCATTGGAATTGTAAGCAAGACTCAAATCTTTTTGGAGCTACCTCACTAACTAGCTTGAGGCTTCGTCCAGGATCAAAACACAAGAACAGTCTCCCTCAGGTGACAGATGTCCAAAAGTTGAAGGCCAGGGCTCGTCGTGAGCGATTACAGAATGCTAAAGGCCCAAAATCACGACCGACTGCGACAGACTTTCCAACACAGCAACTCACGACTTCAGCGCCTAGAACAATATCAGTGTCACCCCCGAGATCGAAAGATCTTGCGCCGCAAGTGTTGACATCGCAGGCGTCTTCTGCAACACAAGCGTTGGGATCGCATCTCTCGGCAACAAGATCAGTACCACCGCAGCCTACAGTTCCTTCACCCATCCAGGCTTCTTCCAAGACAGTACCTATAGCCAGAAGTCAATCCTCGGCGCCTTCGTCTGTTGCGTTGCTAACGGTCGTAAAACGCGATCGGCCAGAACTAGATTTAAGTGACATGGATGATCTCGTTCCAAACGCATATCGAACCAATAATCCCAAGGCGACTGTCAACGGAGTTGAGAACGCGCCGTTGTTATCGGGCCCTGTGGTCGTTCGACACGTGAATGATCTAGTTCCTCAATTCGGTTACATCGGCAATTACCCAGATGAAGCCGGACGAGGAGTCAGGGTTTTCCATAATACTAATGTTCCATTTTCCACGTTCATCTGCGGTGTTCAGGGAAGTGGCAAAAGCCATACTACAGCTTGCATGCTCGAAAATGCATTGATCCCGTCCAAACAGCTTGGCCGCTTGGAAGCACCTGCTTGTGCAATGGTGTTTAGCTACGGAAGTTGGAGCACCGGTGGATCAGGATTCAGTGTCAGCGAAGCTGTGCATTTGGCTCATGAGAAACGCGAGTTTCCCGGGCAGAAAGTACGAAGAATCACCGTTTTGGTCTCTGCTGACAATGGAGCAATTAGAAGCTGCTATGAAGATCCGATTCGCAACGTTCGTGTCGTTCCGTTCAAACTCAACGCAAGAGCTCTCGACATCACTGCCATGCGCGCATTGATGGGGGTCGGTGATAAGAGCCCTACACTTTACATGAGCCAGGTCGAGATGGTACTTAGAAGGATATCGTCCGCAAGCAAGGATGGATTACTTGACTACAGCTTATTTATTAGGGAAGTGAAGAAGCTGGACCTGAGTAGGGAACAGAAGCAAGCCCTTGACCAACGTTTGGCAATGCTTGAGTCGTTCCTCGATCGGGACGGTAAAGCGGCAGAACCGGAGTTTCTCCCAGGCGAGATGATTATCATGGATCTTTCTGATGCCTTCATGACATCTAGTACAGCCTGTGTTCTTTTCAAGCTAGGGCTGGACCGCTTCCTACAGTCACCCATCAAGAACAAGATGGTCGTGTTAGACGAGGCGCACAAGGTCTGTTTTCTTGAGGTTCAATCACAATACTCTTGCTGACACAAAATCAGTACATGCTTGATAGTCCTGGGTCGAAGTTTCTCACGGACAGTCTCGACAACATCATTCGTCTCCAACGGCACTGGGGTACCCGCGTCATCATCTCCACGCAGGAACCAACTGTCTCTACCGCACTCATTGCACTCTGCTCTGTCACCGTCATTCATCGCTTTACAAGTCCTACATGGTATGTCGCACTTAAAAAACACATCGGCCCCATGGAAAACGACAATACTCTCATGCAACAGATCGAAGGATTAAACACTGGAGAAGCGTTAGTATATGCTCCCAGCGCAGTGCTTGGGAGAAATGATGACGACAGCTTAGTAAAAGCTACGGGTCAGCTGCTCAAGATTACTATCCGGAAAAGGATAACACACGATGGTGGGGAATCGATTATGGCCATGTAACTAGCTGCATATAGTTTGCAATTGCACCAGTCTAGTTCAAACTTAACTTTGAGGCAGTCACACTGAGAAGCATGATTGATTGATTGAAGCCGGAGAGCTCATTTTCGCCCACTTCTGGCTCTTGGCAAACTGGCGTATGCGAAGAAGAGTCTACGGCATGTTCTTGTTTGGCGCTCCTTGGCCCAACTTGAAGTAACCTGGGTGAAGCTTCTGGAACACCTGAGCAGGGTCGTACTTCTTGCTCACAGCGATCAGCTTCGCCACATTCGCCGATCCGTAACTTGCGAGAGGGTCCTCGAACTCGCTCGCGTAGTTCATATAGATGTAGTCGTTGTCCAAGTCCTTGCCCTTTGCATAAGCCTTGACATTTTTCATGACAGTCGAGAAGAACTTGAGAACAGTGGCATCATCCGAAGCCTTTTTCCACCAGGCACTCATGTTCATGACAAAGTATGGGCCCTTGCCGGCGTCGAGACCTAGCGCATTACCACCGTTCTTTTGCATACCTTTGAGTTGGCCTTCGGTGATAGCCTGGATAGAAATAAATGGCGAAAGACCTTCGACAGCTTGAATCTCAGGCAGAAGCGTGTAAAAGGTATCAACGAGGTAAGTGTAAAGCTCGCGGTCGACTTTGAGGGACACATCCCACATCGTTTGACGATTACCGAGGGCTTCCTCTGCTCTACCGCCGTTCATCTTCATGGTCATGTTGGCCAGCGTACCAAATGCTGTGTCGTCCATCACAGGAGAAAGAGCTCGGATCTCATCGAAAACAGGAGGATCAGCGACAGGTTGAGCATAGTGTGTTTGGACTATCGCAATCTTTCCAATGCTGGGAGTGAAACCAAAGGACTGTGTGTGGTTAGAACCTCGCCGATGCACACACCGAAAGTAGAGGATACGTACAACAATCTCTGCAGCATCTGTATCCTTAGAAGACCCAGTGACGGCGAAGTTGTAAAGAGCGTCAAGCACGCTGTTGAAATTGTTTTCCGTAAAGATGCGCTGGCCACCCCACATCTGGCCAAGCGGAAACGCATCGAGCTTGAAGTTGGTAACGATGCCAAAGTTTCCACCGCCGCCCCGAAGTGCCCAGTAAAGGTCTGGGAATGCCGCAGGGGTAGCGGTTACCACGAGGCCAGAGGCTGTGACAACTTCGTAGGCGGCAACGTTGTCACAGGCCCACCCCACCTTGTTGGAGAAGAAAGAAATACCACCACCCAATACAAGACCTGGAACACCAACAGGGGCCATCTAAAACAATGTTAGCAGAGCTCCATGATGCCATTCCTAGCTGGACTCACTCTGCCGCCAACGACTCCGAGGCCAAACTTCTCCAATTTATTGTAAACATCGACCCACAAGTTTCCAGGACCGACATTAGCATACTTTTTGTCATTCGAAGCCGCAACAGTGTTAAATCTCTTCATCGAAACGGCGATGCCACCTTCAATGCTGGATGCACCAGCAAAGGCAGCATGGCCACCACCCTTGACAGCAAAGGGGCACTGCGTCAAACGAGATATCAAGACCAAAGATGACACTTCGACTGTGCTTGAAGGCTCAAAGATACATCTAGGATGCAATTCCCCCTGTTGCGCAGCCCAATATGTGCTAGTGAAGGTGTCATAGGTTGGGGTTTGCTCCGATAAAAGCTTTTCGCTACCGTATATGAGCTTTAAGGAAGAGCACTATCGATCTGTCAGTGCTTTTGGCATCATGTGAGGCTACTAAAGAGGTGACGCACAGCAATCGAGCAACCACCAAGGGATGTTCGTTCCACCAAGCCCGAAAGCTGAGGGATGGCGGAGACATTAACGCCGTTTGCGATCAAAGCTTTAGTCACGTTGAAGTTTGCGGGCTCGAAGACCCCTGTTTGAGCTGAAACGAATGCCACGAAGGCGCCAAGGGCAAGGAAGGATTTCATCCTGGGTTCGGTGGGAGAGAAGAAGAAACTTGGGCGTGATCCAAGACACTGGTTGTTATGGAGTGCAGGTTCGATCTAATTTATTCCACTACCTAGGTACGGTTGGTAGATCTGCGTCGGACAACGATTGGTGCGCTCCATCTGCAGCCCTTCATCCTTCTTTTCTTAGCAACCCGTCCCCGGCTGCAACCTACGACTCAGGAGCCATCGTACAGTAGTGTATGCAGTAGGGCTGCTACCGCAATATAAACACTGCAAGCGAGCTCGAAGGAATTCCTTTCTGGAGATGGCTCGCGTTCTTGTGTTGACTAAAGCTTGTCTCCCGCCACTACGTGCGGCGCCTCGAACCTCCTATGTGGTACCCCAGCCATTGGCACTGCCATATCTTTGAAAGCGGAAACACAAGTGCAAACGAGTTGCAGATTTTAGACTCATACCAACGGCAAGCACCTGTGGCTCGATGTAAGTGTAATGGACATACTGTGGATGAAGACGTGGTAGTGTTGAACCAACGACGGGTTGCCATGCAAATCAGGCCTCCTCAGGAAGACCCCAAGGCAATTCTACACACTCATGGACGTACCTACGCCGAGATAGCGGAGATCGACCCTGGATGCCAAGCCGCTAAGGAACTCATACTGGTTGCGCGGGGGAATTTCCTACCATGTCCCCACCCATGCCGACAGCGAGTGCGGACCGTTGTACTTACGTCCGTTTGCCTCCCCGTACTTTCTTCGAGCATAGTTTGTACATCAATGTATAGTTTTTGTAAACATTCTTTGCGCTGGCCTTGCATTCATGGCTCATTTGCCACATATGCTCTTTACGTCCCGAATAGGGTGAGGACTTTGTCAAACTCTAGTCATCTGCACCTACAAGGAACGTGTTCCTGCCTCACAGTGTGCAGGGGCGCTGTCCCGCTGTGCCGTTCCGAACACTGGTGGCCGAGTGGCCATTAGGATGCATGCCGCGAATCCCAAAGGCACGGTTGCAACGTCCCTCATCGGGTGCACTTTCCGTGAGTTCATCAGGATGATAATCTGCAATGACATAGTCAATTCGGTCCTGGCAGCTTACTCCAATCCGTTGCGCTGCATAGTTAGCATGACAGCCGATCGGGAGGCGTTTAGTCGACTCTAAGCAGTCATCCACTTGCATCGCCTCCCGTTGTTGCACGATTGGTAGAAATTGGCATGTTCCAGTCCGCCCGCTGAACGTGGGATGAAGGATTGAGCCTCACTCATTTTTCTTATCAGTCAGACGTCCGCTAATACGCCCGTTGTTGATCTTTCGATCTTGCCAAGCGAGAAGACATGCAATCCTTCTTCTCAGATCACACTCCATTGTCAACGTACCCCATGGTTCTTTTTTCCATTGCCACCAATTATCGCTGGAGGGTTTTACAGGTGCTAGTCATGACGGAGTGGGTTTAGAAAAACAGCATTTTGAACGACAGGCACGGGTCGTGAAGACCGTTGTACGAATGGAAGCTGCTTACGAGGAACGTCTTCCTTGCCACGAGCTTCATTTATCTTGATACGCCAACGATTGTTTGTCTCTACTCGATAGTACGTTTCTCAAATCCTTCTGAGGCATCCAACTATCCATCATGTACGCAGCCTCGAAGGCGCCGGTTTCGAAGGATGTTCTTCTTCGTACAAATATTGTTATGCTCCTTCTGACATCTGGATTTGTTCTTACGCGCGCTGTGCTGCAGATCGTCAAACGAAAACCTTTTGAGTTGCCCGATTTCTTCGTCTACTTTGCTTTCTGCTTGTTTGTCGCACTATGGGCTTGTTACCATGTCGTTGCGCCATCGATATACAGAGCGTATGCAGTTCTGGAGGGAAAGACTGAACCGTACGCCACGATGAAGGACGATGCTATAGCGATGTTGAAGTTCCTTGTTGCTGGCCAAATGTGCTTCTACACACTTCTCATTTCGGTCAAAATGTCGTTGATGACGCTGTACCGCAAGCTGCTCGCCGGACTGCCGAGGATCTACAGAAATATATGGTGGAGCATAGTCGCCTTTTGCGTGCTGGTAAGTACTAAAAGCCAAACCTTCTATCACAGTCACTGAATGGAGCTAAAGAACATCTAGGCGTGGGTTGGTAGCATCGTTAGCACTCTCACTACATGTGACGATCTCAACGCCGAGTTCAGAGAGGGCCAATGCGGAGGAACTGCCAATGAAGACCAGAGGGTTATTTTCAGCCTCTACTTCGCGTACTCCGTTGATGTGGCAACTGATCTAGCTGGTAAGTTGAGCAATTGCAGAAGATCAGAGTAGTGTGCTCATATTTGTAGTCATGTTTCTGCCACTACGTCTCACATGGAATCTTCAGATGCCTCGCAAGCAAAAAATAGGCATCTTTGTATTGTTCGGTAGCGGTTTTATTTGCATCGCTTTTGCAACTATACGTTGCTTACAAGTTGGTGTGGATGGCGATGGAAAGGCTACGACGCCAGAACCTAAATGGTTGATGCTATGGACTATACTGGAATGCTCAATAGGTATAAACTCTCTCTTAACCCGTTGGATTGGGAATGCAACTGATTTACTTGGTAGCCATAATGATTGCCTGTTCACCCGCCTTCGCATCCTTCATTCGGAAGTACATGGATTCGACAAAGCCATCGTATAACGCTCAAGGCTATTTGAAACAAGGGACCGATGAGATCAGAATGAAGAGCATCGTCAGTTCCTCAGGCCGACGCAACCGCGACGCCGCGGACATATACTGGGAAGATGCACATAGTAGCCAGGAGGAACTTGCAAACAATGCCGGGCGTATCATGGTTAAGACGACAGTGCACCAGAACGACGAGATTACCAGCCACAATTCCAAACATGGGGTAACCAGCCAGTCTTAGACATTGGAATCGTCTAGCGAAGGCAGGAAAGTAAACAGTACTCTTGTGCAATATTGTCGAGGTTGATAGGTCAATATATACACAGCTCTTAAGCTTGTATCACCCATATATACAAGTATCAATCCAAAAGGCTTGTTCAAAAGACAGGGAG
>Ga0058698_10001314_pt1 | contig 11357 bp, 7 predicted proteins | sample AgamicAsSfe_FD_67288 | JGI IMG/M metagenome (GOLD analysis project Ga0058698, IMG submission 67288) | Agave microbial communities from Guanajuato, Mexico - As.Sf.e | ecosystem: Host-associated > Plants > Phyllosphere > Phylloplane/Leaf | place: Guanajuato, Mexico | collected 2012-05-30
TGGGCGAACATGCTAACGGGGAAGGGCTATCCCGTCGTCGGCACGCTCAACATCCCAGACGAAGACTCCCACCTCCCCATCTACCTCTCCCTCAACCGCACCATCTATGACGTCTCCCGCTCCCCACACATCTACGGCCCTGGAGGGATGTACGCCTTTTTCTCTGGCCGTGATGCCAGTCGAAGTTTCATCACTGGCTGTTTTAGCCCAGAGGTCGATCTAGTCCCGTACCTGGAGGGCGCGGAAGAGATATACGTGCCGCTGTGGCTGAGCACGGCGACCGGGCCAGGAATCAAGGAAGAATGGGAGGAGGTGCTGGCCAGTACCGGGGGTGTGCCGGGGGCTGCGGCGAAGGGACGGGGTGCGGACGAACTTATCGAGGATGTGCGACAGCGTCTGGGGCCCGAGCGCGTGGCGCAGATGCGAGAGGAGGCATATGCGGTCGGCAGGGAGCGCGTGGCGGCCACGATTGCCAATTGGGCGAACATGCTAACGGGGAAGGGCTATCCCGTCGTCGGCACGCTCAACATCCCAGACGAAGACACACCTGCCTTTGCTGCCATAGGACCGAGCTTGCCGATATGCAAGGACGCGTTGAAGAATCGGCCGGGAATGACGGAGAGTTTGACGAAGGCCATGGCGCAGTTGGTCAAGGATGGGAAGTTGGATATCAAGCAGATGGCGAGAGAGTATGCTGCTGCTGAGGGCAAGGATCTGGGGGCTGATGGCTTGGTGGGCGCGGATCCGAAGGCGAGGGAGGCGATTAAGGAGCAGGTGCAGAAGGGACATGCGCATGCGCAAAAGCAGAGGGAGGACGCGGGGCAGGGGCATGGAAATGGCGGGTTGCCACCGCATGGGGCGCATGGGGGAGGCAATCCAAATGGTGCAGCAGGAGGCACTCCTCACGCAGCAGCACCAGAAAATCCGCATGCAGGAGGAAACCCACACGCCCAAGCAGCCAACCCACACGCACCGGCACATCACGGCGCCCAAGCACCACTAGGCCACAATCCACACGCGGCCATGCACAACATGCCTGCAGATCACGCACACCTTCACGCCGGAGGGGCTGCTGGTGGGGCGGGAGCAGCGCGACCTCATCACGGGTGAGGTGGGATGAACAGGTGTTCCGCTGCAAAGAAAGGTGCGGTTCTTGCACACCGAGGCATTGGGGAGGGCATAGCAGGCAGGGGAGAATGCTGAGGTCTCTCTTCGTGCTCGTTGTGCTATGGGCAGGAAAGCTCTGGTGTAAGACCTTGGACACGCACGCACGCCGCGCTGTACGAATGTTTTAAAAACTGGCATGTATATGATTAAGATCCATTGTACATATTAGAAGAAAAGCACTAATCACTTTTGGCTTTTACTCGTACTGAACTTCTCAAAACTTATTATATGAGCGTAGAGGTAAGAGGGCCTCACGGCACTCCCTTCGCTTTTCAACCTTTGACCTTTTTCTATCAAAGCACATCCATCTGACGTCGAGAGGACGATGAATACAAGAAGGAAATACAGTAGTACCAGACCATAGGTTTCGACATGGCGTCAATGGCGCTCTCCACCAATCTTCTTCTTTGACCTTTTCAACCCAAAAAATACTTTCATCCACGCAGACATCTGGAGGAGCAGAAGGACCAAAGTACTAAGATATATTTCGAACCGATCCATCTGGCACTCTCCACGATTTTCAACCTTAGCTTTTGTGCCACCAATTGTCCCTCCTGTCTTGAGGAGTTGAAATGTTTGGGTGAAAAGTAGTCTCATAGTAACGTCGAAGCAGTATCGATCCTTGCATCCGCCTTGGCCCCTGGTGATGGTACACGCGAGCGAGTCTGTCATTCTCAGCGGCATAGACGGCAGTACAAGCCACTTCGCTGCACCACAAGCGCCAAGTCCGGCTGGCCTCTTGTCTGGTGACGCTGATGTAGCCGTGAAGGAGAGTCCTGGGGGCATTATACTTGCACACTAGACGGAGGAAGCGTGGCCGAGCATTGGACGCCTAGGCCATGCGGGCTGGTGTGGCAGGCGTCATGTGCGTCTCATGCTGTCGGTTGTATTCGGCATCCTGAAACGGCGTTGCGAATTGCTGCAGATTTTGGTTCGTGGCTCTGGTGTTGCCCTATGAAGGCTGAACCGCGATCTGCAGACTTGCGCTGCTGGCATAGTTTGAGTGGTCCGAGACGATGGCTTTCCGCGGCGGGTACGGTTGCCCCCCTTGCTTCATTGTTAGCAGTGTCTGCAGGACATACAGGAGTGGATTGACATACCCAGGTGTGCAATGGAACCTAGAGTGAATAGTTGCGTGTGTGTAGGACCAAGATCTTCGGGAGGGTCAGATACCCTCTTCCCTAGAAATCCACGTCTTCAAAAATCTTGTGTCATTTCTTCCTCTGTCCAGTCTTGTGTCATGTCTTCGTTCGTCTGTCCTGTCGATTCTTCTTCTTCTGGCTGCGCATCTGGCGAGTCGTCTTCCTCCAACTCAGCACCCTCTTGCAGCTCATTATCACCTTGATGCACCTCCGACACATCCCTCATATAATCATCCGGCAACTGATCCTCCATATCCTCCAACGGGACATCATCCACCAACTTCAACAAGTTCAACCTCGCGCTGTACCTCAAATTGTGCGAATAAGCCTTCTCCCGCATCTCCCCACTATGATCATCGATATTGCTATCCTTCGCACTACTTCCGGCCGCTCTATACTGCGAAAACAGCGCCGGCTGCACCGTAACACAAACATGATGATCCTCCGTGTGCTCGGACGAGCAAAACCCACGAAGTTGCATGTCCACCGGCGCCACGGGCTCCTGTACACCATATTCGTAGAGATAGTGCTGGGCGCCTCGAAGTGAGATTGCGTAAGCCTGCGTGCAGGAGCCGTCGGCGGTGAAGCTGTAGAGGCGAGTGTGTTGGGGCTTGGGACGGAGGTCTTCATTGTACCAGCTGTCGACCATGGTGTGCTGGTTCTCTTTGGAGACGGTAGTGGGATCGTTGTAGCGGATGACTGCAGGAGGGCGCTCGTTCCAGGGACGCTTGATGCCGCAGTGGCCGAGCCAGAGGACGTCCCAGTTGTCGCCGTAAGGAGAGGAGTGGGGTGGGGTTGTGTTTGGAAGCGCGTCGAAGCGCATGTCCATCTCGTCCTCCTCTTCGTCGTATATGGACGATACCGTTGCGTTGGTCTGGGGAGCCAATGGCTGCGTGAGTGCCCGTGAGGCTCGGGCGAAATCACTCAGTTGCTGCTTGATTCGGACGTCAAAGTCGTTGTCGTCCTCGAGGATTAGTGCAGAGGCAATGTTTTCCTTGACTATGCGCTGCATGATGTTCATCTGCGATCGCCACTCACCACGCGCACCGCCATGAAAGTTCTCGGCTCCTGACGGGAGGCCTTTGCCTGGGTAAGCATCACCAGTCACTGCATCCACAAACTCAAAGTCTATGCCCAGCTTCGTGGAGGCGAGTGTTAAGGCATCACGATGATCAGGTCGCGTTGGTAAGCTGATCACGAATATCCTCTGGAACTGTACGGGAGAAGTTAGTGTATAGTTACAGGAAAACGAGTTATACAAGATCATACGCCCAAGGTAGCATTGAAAGGCGCTTGTTCGAGGTCGTCGACATCGTTCACGACTGGCGGCCTTTCTGTCTCATTGTGTTGAACAGCGATGCGATAGGGAAAGTTTTGAAGACCAGGTCTGAGTAGGTCTGTCGTGCCAGAGGACAGGTAATTATAATGGAAGAACAAGACCAGCAGACTGAAGGCAGCCGTGAAGATGACAGACTGTTGTTTTTTGTCGCTCAAGACATCGGCGAGCATGGTGTATACGCTTGTCCATCCTGCTGACTGGCGGCACGGCCAGGCTTATCAAGGCCGTGTACATCTGCAAAGCCAGGGCGAGAGCAGGCTATGTCCAGTAATGTCCGGCTTCAGCTGCCAAGACAAAGAAACGAGCAAGCTGAGGCTGAGGAATGCTAGTGCCGTCTGCAAGCTAAGCTTGATCTTGCCAACTGCCTTCTAATCATCATGCCCCGTGTAAGGGTCTGTCGACGTCACTGCTGGAAGATAGCAGATAGCATGTTGTAGTCAACGACAAGTCTGTGATTGCACCTATGGCTCCTGTATAACAGTACAATAAATGGAGTCGCTCTCTGAAGGCTCTGAAGAGTGCCTTGGAGTTCAGGGGGGCCAATCCAATTATGCCATCCATGGATGATCTGCATGACGCGATAACTGTCGTTGTCCATTGGACAATTGACAATATACCTTACTAACCAATCGCACATATAGCTACGTAGTGCTGGTGTTGGCAGAATTCACCAAATCTATTTCAACTGGAGCTGTGCGACCTCACCTTAAACTCATAGAAAGGGAATATCAGGCACCGAAACTCAGCCTCGGTTGTGTGACTTAAAAATGGCAGAGAAACCCATCTTCGTCGCTACGCATCCGCGTGCATGCTCGACAGCTTTCGAGAGGGTACAGCCGCGTAACAAAGCCTTGGAAGAATCGTCACTAACCCATGCTAGGTCTTCATGACCCGTCGAGACACCCTCCTGTGCGAGCATGAGCCTTTCGGGGATGCATATTACTATGGACCAGAAAGATTGGCTGAGCGATTTGCAGACGACGAGGCAGCAAGAGAAGGCAGTGGTTTCTCCGATTCGACATATCAGACCATAATGGACAAGATCAACAAGGACAACACGGATGACAAGCGTATCTTCGTCAAAGACATGGCCCAGTACTTCATTCCTCCCAATGGCCGGCCATCATCGTTAGCACCCTCGCTACTCGACAGGGGAAGTCTCAGGCCCTTGAGAAGAGCTTCATCGAGCCATATCGCATCTCCTAGTCACATTAGCATGATTGCTACTGCACTCAAGGATACCAAGGAGACAAATCTGTCACCGTATGCCACACCCTCGGAAGCGGGCAACCCAACAGTTGTGCCAACGGCTCTTCTTCACCAGTTTCGTTTCGTCTTCCTGATCCGCCATCCCAAGCACAGCATTCCATCCTACTACAGGTGTACGATACCTCCTCTTAGCAAACTCACGGGGTTCCACTACTTCCGACCGGATGAGGCGGGATACCAAGAACTCCGTGCTCTTTTCGACTACCTGCGGAAAGTTGACCAGATCGGACCTGGTGTAGCTGGGCAAGAGTTAGTAAATGGGCGGCCGTCGGGCAAAGCCACTGGCAAGTCCAGGCATGCGGATATTTGCTTGATCGATGCAGACGATCTGCTTGACAAACCGAATGAAATCATCGAGGCATTCTGTGAGAGTGTTGGCATACATTACTCGCCGAGTATGTTGGTGTGGGATGATCCTGAGCAGCACAAGTATGCGGAAGAAACATTCGAGAAGTGGAAGGGTTTTCATGAGGATGCCATTCAATCGAATGACCTCAAACCAAGACAGCATGTAAGTTTTGGATTCAGCCCCTTCGTCAGGTGTCCTGCTAACAACTTATAGAAGAAGGCACCGAAGACCGACGAGGAGTTGCACGCTGAGTGGACGGACAAATATGGCAAGGAGGGTGCAGATCTCATTCAGCAGACTGTGAAAGACTGTGTGGAGGATTACGAGTATTTGAAACAGTTCAGCATCAAGGTGTAGCATGGCCAAGATCGCCGTGGATAGACACCGCTCTAGGAGGAGCGCAGACGACCGTATATAGAAGTGATAGATAACCTTTTCTTAACTTAAGGCTGCTTATGCCACGCGCCACGAGCATTCCATGCTGCTTTCCAATGGCGATAATCAACCGAGGAATGCAAATCGTCATATATGCTTCAGGACATCGTATTCAGTTGTGCAGTATAGAGTATTTTCAAGTCTGAGAAGCTGTGCGGTATGGCAGACTTCAGAGAGCAGCTCATAGCGCTTGCAGAAGCGAAGAAGGCTGCCAGCGATGACGCCCCAGTTGCTAGGGAAACAAAGCCCTATCCAAGTTTGGCGTTTACACTTCCCAGCGATGCCTTACCTTATTTCGAGGCAGACTTCGAACGCACAGTATCTTGGTATCTTTCAGTCCTGCGAGGTAGCAATCGAAAGGTTCGACTGCTGCACTCCATCAAACTGGACTCGACCGCAATCATTCGCGCACGAGCTCTTCACAAGGTCGTGCTCGTATACGCATGACGGAGCAAAACACGTGCAGTATAGAATATCTCCATAATGGGCGCTCCAGCTCAGGCAAACGGACTCAAGAGCTGGAAACAAGTCGGACAAGATCTTGGGAATCAACCGACAGACACTCGCGGGCAAATCCTCAACTGGCAGACAACAGCTCAAGACTCTTCCCTCGAGACAATAAAGTCGCCGAGCAAAGCCAACCTTGCTAAGTCAGCGGACGATAAGAAAGAGGATGGCAACAAGAAGGCAGCGAACACTGTCGTTAAGGATGCTGCAGTCCCCAGGCTGGTTACCGCAAGACCGTCGCCAGCCAAGCTGAACAAGGACGTCAAAGATGCTACGACTCCGAAGAAGAGAGTAGTGAGTGATGAGCACTGGCGTCAGACTCGCAAAGCTGCAGCCTCGCCTCAAAGTGCACCCCAAGCCGCACGTCAAGTTATCCCTGAAGGTGCTACACATGGATTCTACAAAACTACAGGCAGTCCAAACTATGATGCCTGGGTTAGAAAGAGAAGGAAGAGTCCGCCAAGGACGCCCAAAGAGACTGTTCCTCTCGACCTGAAGCCAGAAGAGACAGATCCGCTGAATCTGCTTTACTGGATGACGGGAAAGCAGAAGGCAGACTTCAAGCCATTGCCACCTCGACCACAAGCTGCCAGTCCGCCACGATATGAGATCAAATACTCGACCAAGGAAGCACAGCCTACAGTACCAGCAAGGACAGTTGAGGAACCACGTAGACAGCAGGTGACGACGAGGAAGAGTCAAGATTTGCCCGTTTCCCGAAAGTCCTCACCAGTATCAAGAAGTACAAACGTCGAGGTCAAGCCGCAAGGTCGATCGGGCAATAGGATAGAATCATGGCTCGGGAACTTCTCTGACCCATTTGGACACGACTCTGACTCGTCTCAAGAAGACTTCAGTCCTTCTGGAATGTTTGCCAAATACCCGACACTCAGAAAACGGGCTGGACCTCCTCCGAAAGCAAGACACCAGCGGAATGACCATAGCAAGGATGACCGGCGCGAAGAGCGTGCAGGGCCTGCCGAGGAGGAGGATTACTTCTCGAAGTCCAGAATGCCACGACACAGACTCGACGAACACGCCGACTTCGAATCAGAAGTCACGTCGCCACTTAGCCCTGGTTCACTGCAAAGGAGAGGCGCAAAGCGGCATGGGAAGGCACCTCGAAAACGCACGACATCACCACCATCACCAGTCATTGACAGGAGCTCAGATCTGACCGAGTCTATCTTATCCGAAGGAGAAGCTGCAACTATTTACTCGACTATCGAGAACGATCGTCATGGTCCAATTAAGTATGTCAAGCGACACGCTCCTGTCCTGGTTGACATACCGTCCAGACGAGTTACGAGTGACTCGTTTCAGGATGTCTCTCCACCAGCAGATGAGGCTAGAGTGAAAGTGCCAGAAGGACGCTCAAGACCTGTCCTCACAGACACCAGCAATGGCCGACCTACTTTTGCACGGAAGATAACAACTGAGGCTGACCTTATGTCCGTACTCTCTGTATCCAATCAAGACCATCAAAGCCTACCCAGAGCACGAACTCTGCAAGTGCCTGTCAACATACAGGAGATACTAGCCGACCTGCGAGCGGACGAAGAACACTATGTTGATGAGCTCAAGACACTTGTGGATGGTGTAATACCAGTACTGCTCAGCTCAGTCCTTTCTAAGAATGACTCAAAGGATATGGCTGGCGTATTCAGCTCGAGTCCTGCTGTTCCTGCTGCAACGAATGCGATCGTGAACATCGGCGTTGCCCTCGAACGCTTAAAAGGCTGTCATCATCGTCTACCAACCACGAACGTCATCGCACTACTCTTGTGGGCAGAAACCACTTCTCAAGTGTACGAGGATTATCTCAAAGCCTGGCGATTGGGCTTCCAGGATGTCGTTGTCCACCTAGCTCCAACTAGTCAGGGTCAGCGTAGCACTTCTACTTCCACCGTGACACCTGGTAGTGGCAAAGAACAAGGCAAACAAGTCAATGTAGCATATTTGCTGAAGCGACCGCTTGTGAGGTTGAAGTACTTGAAACGCTCCATCAAGGTGAGTGAAGCAGTGTGCTTGACGGATCATCGCTAATAAATCTTACAGGCCATTGGACAAGCCGAGGACTCCAAGCTTGCTGCAAGTTGTGTAATCATATATCAAGATCTCCTGTCGCTGGCAAAGCGAAGACAAGATGAGGAACGCGCCAGACTCGAAGACGATGCAGCAGCCACCATAGACTCCACTCGCGCACGGGAGCCTCGTACTCTAGCATCAACTATTGGCGTTAAGATTGATCCAGGTCGATGTGTTCGTGCTAGAGACTTCTTCACCCTGCAGATGCAGCACTCGAGTGGCCAGTGTGTTGACTGCAGTGTGGAAATTATACTACGCGACGACAAGTCTATACCCGAAACTGGAGATGTACTAATCTGTGAGGTCGGATCGGGCTCGAAATGGTTACTCTTTCCTCCAATACAGCTTGCCAAGACGTCCGCCAGACTGGGCATAGACTTGGAAGAGCTTGTGGTCATGATACGCGGCACACAAGCAGGACGTGAAGAGTGGCATGAGCTCCTCGTGCTCCGAACACCGGATGAGCACACTGTTCGTGATTGGCATCGAATGCTCGGCTCGGCGCCAATGCCCCCTGCAGTCCATCAGCCTACAATGGAGAGCCAGGACCGGGTGACAGTTTTTGCTGAGACGCTTAGCAATCTGTCTCTGGACGAAATTGATGTGCCACTTGGCGAACGCAGCATAGTTTCCTCATTCGTGAACAGACATGAAAGAGAATTCGATGGAGACACAATTCGTCCATTACAAGGCGCATCACAAAGACCATTACCTGTACCACCTGGAATTTCTGATGGCAGAGCGTCACCGAGGATCGTCAAAGCTCGCTCCGTAGAAACCATGAGTGGAGTCGCTTATGGAAGTGCTCCTATTGCATCTGCTGCGCAAAGTACAATCAAGCGTAAAGCAGTGCCTCCAAGGAGTCCAACGGCAAGCTCTGTCTCTATGCCGACGACTCCAACGCATCCGGAACAACGTCGACAAGGGAGCACATTGTCTTCAATTGCCAAGCCAATCTATACTCCATCATCTCCCACGAAAGGACCTCTGAGATCTTCTTCACCTCTGAAGCACGAATTCAAACCAGATCACTCCTCGGCGACTGCATCAGACTTTGATGACGACTTCTCTGATGACGATGCTTCATTCACTTCGGAGTCTTCCGTTGATGACTTTCCACTTTCTCCTCTAGAGCACTGGAAGCCTCGAAATTCGGCGACACTTAGTCAAACATACTCGTCAAGTGTCTCCGGCTCACTAGCTCCTTCGGACTCTGCTTCACAGATCCCACAAGGTCAACAGCCTGCACAATCAGAAAAGCTAGAAAAGACATTTGCATCAGTGATGTATTGGTCGCCTCAAGGACATTGGGCTCCAATAGGTAGAGATGAATGCCTGATCATTGTATCTCCAGGTCTGATTGAGGCGTTCGATATTGCGTCTTCTCATAATTGGTCTGTGGGTGATGTTAGCCCAGGTAAAGCAGGTATTCGACCGATCGTTGCGCTCGAGTTGACACCATTGGTACCACTACGTCGAGGCACGGCTCTTGACATCTCGGTGAGATCGCCACCGACAGGAGAGTCCAGATTCCAAGACGCAAGCAATATCATGTTCCGGTCTCGTAACGGACAGGAGTGTGCAGTCCTATATGGCTTGATCAACCAGGCACGCATCAATAATCCAACCTACATCGCCATGCAAACCGGTCGTCCTCCAGTCGGCGGTGGTAACTGGTCCTCCTACATGGATCGTCGACCCGGCGCACGCAACATCAGCAGCTGGTGGCGCTTCGGCTCGAAGAAGAGCGGCTACCGCAAAGGCGACACCGAGCGCACTCCCAGCCTAGGTCAGAGGACCGAAGATAGCGGTGCATCCCTCACCAGCGCCATGTCTGCCCTCAAACGCTTTAGCAACGGCCGAAACTTCAGTCTCGGCAAGTCGACCATCACGTCTGGGGCAGGTCTGAGCAAATCTAGCAGCAGTGTAGAGACTATCTCCGAAGGTGCCAAATCACCACCAATCAACATGACACGCGGCACACCTACCGGCATCACAAACAAGCGCATCCGCCTGTATCAGCGTGAGTCGGCTGCCAAGTGGCGCGACATGGGCTCTGCCCATCTGACTATACTGCATCCAAGTCAGGCTGCTGTCATCGCGCCGACAGGTCATCTGATACAAGAGAAGCGCGTCCTGATCACAAGCAAGTCGGGCAATCACACTCTGCTTGACGTGACGCTCGGTGAGACCAGCTTCGAACGTGTGGCGAGGACCGGGTTGGCGGTTAGTGTGGTGGAGGACTTGGTAGGCAGTAATGGGATGAGGGTGGATGTGGCGAGTATGGGTGGGGTTGGGGGGAGTAAGGTTAGGGTGTATATGATTCAGGTGAGTTTGATGTATTGGGATGAGACGATGAAAGTGAGGGCAATACTGACTACATGACAGATGAAGACGGAGGCGGAGACGGCGCATACGTTCTCTTTGGTTGGGAGGCTGAGGTATTAGGGCGAGATGAGCTGGTATAAGGTGTGGTTGTGTATTTCGTATCTTATTGTCTCGCTTTGCTTGTACATATCTTCCTGCTGTCAATATTTAGTGTACCCGGGGTCGTGTAGCTATGGTTCAGAATTCAGTGAGGACTGGTAAATGTATTCTCTCGTATAGATTTCGCCTCAAATACATACAACAAAAAGTTCCTTAACAATCTACAGCCGAGCCATTCAGACTCTGACTATGCTGCACTAGTACAAAGCTAACACTCAATATCCCATCCAAATCACGGTGATCCTGGTATCATCTCCCGTCAAAAGCCTACCAACCCCGAGCCCGGTTCCGAATCAAGCACATCCCCCATCACTGTCTCCCCAATCTCAATGGCGCAGGCACGCACGACGTCCGCCTCACCAGCAGCGGCGACCACATCGGCAGCGCAGGAAGTGGCTTCATCGACGCCTCGTATCTCGGCTTACTCGCATACTGAACGTCCGGCGGGCCCTCCAGCTTCTGCACCACCATAATCTCGGTCTGTTCCGCCCTCGCCCTCTTTCCCGCGTTGTTCGTCTGCCCGCGCACATTGTCATCCCCTCTCTCCACACCGCCCACACCTCCCACGCCTCCC
>Ga0058698_10001316_pt1 | contig 11353 bp, 12 predicted proteins | sample AgamicAsSfe_FD_67288 | JGI IMG/M metagenome (GOLD analysis project Ga0058698, IMG submission 67288) | Agave microbial communities from Guanajuato, Mexico - As.Sf.e | ecosystem: Host-associated > Plants > Phyllosphere > Phylloplane/Leaf | place: Guanajuato, Mexico | collected 2012-05-30
ACTGTGTTTGAGGTTCGAGGTTGTCAGAGACACCTTTTGTTGCGGGAAAAGACCTGTGTTTATATGCTTCGACCATGTCCTCCCTCGACGACTGATTTGGGGTTTCTCCGCACAGCTTGCTTGTTTGCTTGTTGCATACAGAACGTAACATGTGCTTGAAGGCGGCCTGTCGATTGCATACAGCGGTTGAAGGATGCTGTTCTCCACGGCCCGACATGCAGCAGAAGATGTTTTGGTGAGCGCAGACGGCTGGTGAATGTGTCTGAGCCAATGAAGTGTGATATCTTTATCAGCCAAGATGTGCAGGCTGAGGGAATCGCTACACCGGTTTGCGATTGTAGTAACGATCATTGGCCTCGTAGCATGCGCTGAAGCTGTTCAGTGCCACATGCAGCCACCGTTCACATCGGCTGGATTCTGCAGATGCCAGCATGACTTCTGCGGTTGTGAAGCGGGTGGACCTGATCACCAGGCGATCTCCGCCGCAACAAGCTCGTCCTCCCAGCTCATCGAGCCGGCCAATTAATCTTCGACGATGTTGTAGGAAGATACAACAAGATCGGATGAGGTTGGAGGAAACTCGCAAATAACTCCGTAGCATGAATCTAAGGCGCGTGATTCGCTAGCGCGACAAAGCTCCACAATTTATATAAGGCCTTCTCGAAGACAGCAAAACAAGGCGCACACAAGCAGTGCCGCTCTTGCTCATGATCGAGCTCTCGATTGGAAACACACGATGACACTCTTTTCAGCTCTGGACGCTGATCTAGACCGCCCGTATGGCTTTTGTGGCAAAAGATCTCCGTTTTGATGGCAATCGTGCATCTCAGTGGAAGGTCGACAGTATTGGACGGCAGGTGCGGAGAAAGAGCTGCAACGATGTTATCGGCTGGCCTTGCAGCATGGCTATCTCTTCACACGTGCATATTGCATGTGTGGCGGTAGGCTTTTTGGCATAGCTATCTCTTCACATATGCACGTGCTGGTATGCATGTAAGCATAGCTGTTTCTTCACACATGCATGTGCATGTAGTGTGATGCAATGTACGGTAACACATCACCACCCTCATGTTGTCAGCCATGGAGCTTTTCTGCAAGTCTTTCGCCATGGTTCGCTGGTATCGTAGGCGTTACATTGACATCGTATTGCGACATCTATAAGGTAGGTTTTAAGTTAAAGGTAGACTAGTTTCTGGCACACGCTCCTGTGTCTTGTCGTTTCGAAGACGGGACGAATTTTCATCATCACAATGACGAGCTTAGCATACGAAGCACCGCTCCAGGAGCTGCCAATGGGCCAATCGGTCTCGCTAGCCTATATTGATTGGGACGAGCGACAACCACGGAACTCGGCACCCTTCCAAGTGTACTCTACCCCTACGAATGCATCGATGCCACGCGGAGAAAGCAACATAACCTTTAGCGCCAGGGAACCACACGTCATTCTGAACGTGCGAGGCAGGGAGCAAGAATTCCATACGGACACACATGGCTTCTCTTTTGTCAAGCGTGAACCTTGCAATGTCTTGGACTGGAACGACGAAGAAAGTGTCACTCAGACTTACTATCCCTGGGTCACCGACCTCATCCGCAGCGAAATCTCGGGTGCCGACGAGGTCTACGTCTTTCAACACCGGGTATGTACATCCGGCGGGGTCCAACTGTTTATCCGCTCCATGCGCTGATGCTTGATGCACAGTTCCGTCGGAGGCTCCCGCACAATGCAACTGAGAGCGAAGCAAGGCTCGAAGATCCTCGAACCGCAGCCATCGACTTCTTGGAACCTGCAACAAGTGTTCACGTAGGTAGGTCATCCTCAAATTGGCGTCCATTCGACCGAACTGCTGAACCCGACAGACCTTGGTTCTCGCGAAGTGGGGCACATACTCTCCAGGTTTGTGAGTGACAGCACTGCATCTTCGTTGCAAGGTAGCGGAATCACTGCACCGTACGATCGAGTCAGGGTCATCAAGTATGTCTGCCAAGCAAGAAACTTAACGCAAGAGTGTGTCTGACTTCGACAGCGTCTGGACGCCTCTGTTCCGTCCCGCAGAGGACTGGCCGCTTGCTCTTTGTGACGGCTCAACCGTCACGAACGAGGACTTCGTCACCATACGGAAGATCAGGCATGATTCCGAAGGAGATGGCTTGTGTCCGCTGTATCGCCGCCACTTCAAGTGGTACTACCTTGAGGCTCAGGCGCCAGACGAGGCTTTACTGCTCAAGAATTACGATTCTTCAGACAGCGTCAAGGCAAAATGTATTTCACCCTGCTTTGCAAGATTGAAGCCATGCAAGTACTAATGGTTGGAGGCGTAAGTCGCACCTCACGCTGCTTTTAGACCAGGCAACCTTCGCCCAGAAGCACCTCCGAGAGTCAGCGTCGAGGCAAGAGCTCTGGTCTTGACAAAGGTCGACACAGGACATTCTTCTGAACTTATCTTGGAAGGGTAGACTTCACGAGGACAAGTGGATCAAGAATCTGTCTTCGATGCCGCACAAGGTCAGCACATCTCAGCTTATCAGGGCTTGAGCTTGGTGCATCATCGTCGAAGTCCGATGCTCTTGATGCTCCCCTTGTCAATGTTGACTTGATCCAAGCGTTGAGACATGTAAGGCCAAGCCTGTGCGTCTGCGGTTCTTGAGCGGTTCTGGTTCTGGCCTGCGCTAGTTAGATGGGAGTCTAGTATTCATAGCAAGAAGACTTCAACACATTGAGTGTCGTTGACTACAACGACAGTGGAAGCGTGACATTTTGGGCAGAAAGCCCAATTTTCGCTGACATGTGGTCGTATAAATGCTTGACGGCAAATTTTGGAAATACGTCACGTCTGATGTCTACCCAACGCATCGGGTCATGTATACGCTCGTGTCCCGACCACTTGTTCCTCTTCAGAAGCCTCTTACTCTAGCCACAGCTCGCAGCCACTAACTTTACACATCAGCTTTGGAGTTACCATATGAGTGGATCTGTTTATTATCAGCGAGTGGTTCCATTATACATCCGGTAATGTCGAACGGATACGGTAAAGTTTGGACTTACAGTCTGATCGGCGCATCCTGCAGGCGTACCGTAAAGATAAGCGCCCAAGTTGATCCACAAGCTCTGGTTCTCACACACGTACCACGCTGCCACGTTCTGCCTCTGGACGCCGGCAGCGCTCCATGTGAGAGTATCACCTTGGTACGCGAACGTGCCAAAGGTGTTCTTGCTGCTCGTAAATGTGACTGGCAGGTATGTTGCCGCCGCGCTGGGAGCCTGGCCGACGCTGGCGTAGAGCTTGGTGCCTTTGGTATCGATCAGCTCGACCAGTTGTCCATCCACAATCTGGTACTGGCCGGCTGATGTAGCATCTGAGAGAATGGCACGACCTGGAGAGGCATTGAGCGGCGAAGACTGCAGGTACTTGTGGAAGTTCGGAGCTGCAACAGCACGGATCCAAGCGTAACCACTCTGCAAGGTCGAACCGGCTCCAGAGCCGGAGGTGGCGCCGCCGGTGGTCGTGGTTCGAGAAGGTGAGGATGTTGTTTTGGTTGGAGTGCTAGTGGTTATGGTAATCGTCGTTGTGCATGCCGAGGCTTTAGAGCTGGATGATCGGGTCGAGGAAGTGGTTGTGCGAAGAGTTGTGGCGGTTGTGGTAGCAGCGGCACCAGGTTGGCATTGCGAGTAGTATTCATTCAAGAATACACATGTGTTACCCGATGTGCAGGTCTCTGCACCAGTCCAGCTGAAACCGCCGCCTATTGATATCAGACTTCTATGGCTCTCACACTGGATGTCCTTTGTGCTGTGAAAACTTACACTGGGCCCAAGCAGGCTGCTGGGCAAAAGCGGCGGGCAGAAATGCGAGACTGACGAGGCCCCAAGAACAATGCATGATGCTCGAAATATAGATGATGGCACAAAGACGTCGGGTCGAACAGGCAGATTGATCAAGAGGTCTTATAGAACAGACACGGAGCCCATCGATTAGACACGGCAAGATTGCCAGTACGGACCGAACCACCGGAAGTGCCTAAGGTGCCTACACCTTATGTATATTGCTTGCATCTGCCGTACATGATCTTAGATCAAGGCTTGTCCTGGCCAAAAGTCTCTTGATCCAACGAAGCTTGGCTGGGGCCAGTGGTGATTTGGCTACCAATAGATGCTCATGGCCGTGACTTGTCAGATCGGATCAGTGTCAGTAAGTGTGGAGACTGCGGATCTGCACCAGTTCTCGGAGTCCAAGGGTAGTGTAAGACGTCGTATGAAGTAGATTGTGTTTGGGCGCACAAGAGCGGAAGGCACACTTCCGTGTCAAAGTGGCGTCGCTGCAACATGGGAAGCAATCTGAACAGGATCGTGTTCACTGCGTACCGTCGGCGTCGTTTGTAGAAAGCCATCACTCATAACATCGGAGTGTCTGGTTGTCTTGCCCGATACAAGAGCTGTAATATTTGACGCAGGGTGACCATTACGGTGGTGTAATCAGGAAAGGCTCATATCGAAAAAAGAAAAAAAAAGCGTGCGGGCTGCATAGCGGGAGCAAAGAGGCACGGTAGATCCAAGAAGTAAGCCTGGTAGACCACATCACTCCACCATAGGTGCTCCATTGCTGATCTTTTGGTAAGATACCCCCAGCATAGTAGATGTCATTGCAGTATGTGCAATCAAAGCCTCGGTCAAGAATCAGGAGTGACGTGGAGTTTCTCTAACCCTTACCCTAATAGAGACACGATGTTGCCGGCGATATTTTCTCCGGACCATTTCCACTCTCACTCTTCGCTCCGTCCCTCGAAAATGGCGGTCTCCTTCATGTCGGCAAACACAGTAAGAGGGATATATAGGCTATTTGGTGTGTTGCCACTTCTCACGCGAGCCGCAGTGTCGTATGCGGAGAAATGGATCACAACATCTGGTACCTGCAGCAATCTACGCCTTTCTCCACCTTCTGCACTCCTCCCCCGTCCTAATCTGGCGTACAAGATATGGACTCCGCACCATTTCGAGTATAGTTCGATCTGAACACAGGATCGGTAAACTAACTCCGTTCTGCGTACATCGGCCAAGGTAGGTCACCAACACAAGACACGACAACGGTGCAATGTTTTTCCATACCGTGAACAAGATATTATGGTCGAGGCCGTACTGAATCACTATCCGTCCGCTCATCACTCGCTCGTTGCTGCAATCAGTTCATCATCATGATTTTGGATATCGCGGTCACTGCCTTGTTGGCAAGCAGTGCGTTTGCGGCCCCTAGCAAGCCCTCAAAGGGCTTCGTGACAACTTCCGGCACAAAGTTCAAACTGGATGGAAAAGACTTCTACTTCGCTGGCAGCAATGCTTACGTGAGTGCAATCTGTGGTCCACCAGCAATGACTATAAGCTAACCGACGCGACAGTACTTCCCGTTCAACAATGTATGTCGTCGACAAATTTCAAGATGATCATCATTAACTCGAAACACAGAACCAAGCAGACGTCGAATTGGGTCTGACCGCCGCAAAGAAAGCTGGCTTGAACGTCTTCCGTACTTGGGGCTTCAACGACAAGAATGTCACATACGTCCCAGAAGGGCTTCCACAGTACGGTGGAGAAGGTGCCGGCGGCACTGATGTCATCTTCCAACGCTGGGCAAACGGCAAGTCGACAATTGATGTGTCTGCCTTTGACAAAGTTGTCAACGCCGCAACCAAGACCGGAATCAAATTGGTAGTGGCACTCACGAACAACTGGGCCGATTATGGAGGCATGGACGTTTACACGGTCAACCTTGGGGGAAAATACCACGATGATGTTTGTTCAAGCTGACTTCTTCAATGCTGGAATCCGCTGACTGGATTATAGTTCTACCGCCTGCCAGAGATCAAGAAAGCTTTCAAGCGATATGTCAAGGCCATTGTGACCAGGTATAAGGACAACCCTACTATCTTCGCTTGGGAGCTCGCCAACGAAGCCCGCTGTGGCGCGGATGGCGTACGCAACCTTCCTCGGTCCGAGAACTGCACGCCAGAGTTGATCACTGCTTGGTACGATGAGATGAGCACATACATCAAGAGTTTGGACAAGAATCACCTTGTCACGACTGGCAGCGAGGGTGCCTTCAACATCGAGTCTGATGACTGGGCATACAATGGCACGGACGGCAGTGACTTTGACGCCGAGCTCAAACTGAAGAACATCGACTTTGGCGCTTTCCACTCATACCCGGACTGGTGGTCGAAGACTGTTGATTGGACTGTACAATGGATCAAAGACCATGGAAAGTCGATGCGGGCCATCAAGAAGCCTGTTGTCCACGAAGAATATGGTAGGTCGATGTGTGCGCTGCCATTTTCCGACTTATGCTAACCGCGTGCTAGGTTGGCTTACACCTGAGACCCGTCTCCAATACCTCAATCGCACCGAGACAGCGACAAGGATTGAAGTCCTGTCCCTATGGCAGAAGACATCTTTGCAAGAGAAGATCTCGGACATGTACTGGCAATACGGCTTTTCGAACTACTCCTACGGAAGGAACCACGATGACGGATTCACGATTTATCTGGATGAGTATGTGTTGAGCACTGTCATCATAATTCGCATGCTAACAGAACCATAGCCCCGAAGCAAAGAAGCTGGTCTATGAGCACGCCGCAGCGGTGAACCGCCTGAATAAGTAAGAGGTACTGCTGTACGGACCAGTGAGCATGAGATGAGAATTAAAAAGATCTTCAGTACTTCTGCAGTAAACATGCATCCTGTGTTTTGCCAGGCGTCATAAGTTTCCATATCGCTGTCCAGCCGGGAATTCGGGCTGTTACGGAATGCCGACACTGTTGAACAATTCACGACCTTCGTAGAGAAGCTACGCGCAGACTCAACGTAATCAGTAAATGTAAGCCTTGGTGTGCAAGAGTCTTCTTTTTGTCAACAATTGCAATGCTGAGACTGATGTAACCGTGTTCCATCATATGACACAGATCACGGATTTAGACGGTGTTAACGCAACTGCAACCTCAACTCAGCCGCATCGTCACTCGAAGAGTTTTTGTACCTGACACTTCACATTGCATGCCTTCCTGTTGCCATAAACTCTGAATTTGGTACCAGAAACACAATCTGTCATACTTGTCCGTCGACCAATATGCATACTTTTAACTTGTCGCTTCCCAATGGGGCGGCTGTTACTGGAATTAGCTCCATACCATCACCTCGGACCAGCGAAGCAACACGCACGCCTCTAGTCATCGGAATCCATGGCGGTAGCTACAACAGCGACTACTTTCACGCCGATGCTAAACACACAGCCGCGATCCCAAGTCAGCTGTACGGTGTTCCATTTATCGCCTTCGACCGACCATACTATGGAGGAACTCGTCCACCTCAGCCTGTGTCCAGCCCTGCGGACTATCCCAGAGAGACCGGCACTTATGTTCATCGCCACATACTGCCAGCTCTCTGGAAGGAGTACGGTACTGGCTGTTCGGGCGTTGTCCTACTCTGCCACAGTCTTGGTTGCCAGCAAGGCATCGTTGCGGCGGCGTTGCATGCGGGAGAGAAAGACCCAGCTTATCCTCTACTGGGACTCGTTGCTTCTGGATTCGGACATCGCCCTACACCTATCTTCAGCGGCGCCCCTCCCATGAAGGCGAATCATGGACCTGATCACTTCCTGCATGCCGTAGCCATGAAAGATAAATCCATGTTCCGCCCAGGCACGGTGGACGCAGAGATACTCAAGCAGAGCGAGCGACTCAATCATCCAATTCCTGTAAATGAAGCGAAGAGTGGACTCACGGTCTGGATGCCTCGGTGGAGGGATGAATGGGCAGTGCATGTGAAGGTACCGGTGATGTTCGCATGGGCGGAGCTGGACTTCTTCTTCGAAGGCACAAAAGAGCACTTGCAAGAGTGCGTCGAGGCATTCCGCAACAGCCCGCGCGTCGATGGGAGCTGGGTTCAAGGCGCGCCTCATTGTATGGAACTCAGCCATTGGTCACAAGGCTGGTATGCACGATGCTTCGGTTTCGCATTGGAGTGTGCTGTTTCTTCCTCTGTGAAGAGTGCCTCGTGATAGGATGTCGGCTATCAGGAAGTTGGCGAGACGACTTATGCACTCATTCTGAATCCCAGTGACAGTACATTTTGAAATTCCTTTTACGATGGCCGGATTAGAGGTGAACATGGCTGTTTTCAAAATTACGCTACCCTGAATGCCTACTCTGGATGCAAAGCGAAAAGGTATCATGTAAGCTGGTTTGACCGCACCACAGCATTGGTGCTCCCTCCAGTATACTCTATGTCACAGCACTATGTACCTATGCACTTGCACCCACAGGACACTGATGTATCTCAAGACCATCACCTCGATATCCTAACTATCGAAGCTGTCCGAAAGTCGCCTATCGTTGGCAACCGGCGCCCGGGTGGGGCCACCTGCACCCCTGCCAGTTTCGAGCGCAGCGTCCTCAAATACAGCATGCGGCACATCTCTGTGCCGCATGAGTGAAGATTGATTCGAATCATCAGAGCCTTTCTGGAGCTCGAAATCTTCGGACATGCCACCTCTTGGAGTGATTGCCCAGGTCAGGTCGATTATCTCAGCTTGCTGCACATATTCGCTTGGGCAGTCAGGATCGGGCATCCAGTAAGCCTCGCGGCTGATGGTGAGCAACCGGCCGATTTTCCACTCGTAGATTTGTAGGCCCCAGTACCAAAGCACGCCCCAGAAAGGCGCAGTGAGCCCTATAACAGGCACAAGGAAGTACGGTACCTTGGTGAACTTTTCGCTGTACGGTGATCCTTCCGAAGGTGGCACAAATGCGGCAATGAGAATGAATGCTGTGAAGATAGCATAGACTACAACGTGCGCTGGCGACATCCAAGGACGGTAGCGACGGCGATCCTGCCAATGCCATTTTGACTTCCGCAGTTTGATCATAATGAGGCCGACAGAGACCCAGAATCCGATGAGAGTGTTGACTGCATAGGAGTAGAGCGAAGTGAGGATCAAGTAAGACTCGCGCGTATCGGCTAGCGGCGCCATAACAGCTACCAACAAGACCGAGCTGAACCAGTGCACACTGAAGGCGAGTGTTGGTGCTTTGTCGACTTCGTCTTCATGGAGCGGCCGCTTGGACATCCACTTCTGGAACATTCCGTAAGGAGTCGTGTATGAGGCAGCGATATGAAGCGACTTCGGAAGTATGCCTTCTTTGGCGATCTCTTGCTTGATGCGCACGGCCGTGAAAGTTGTCACCCATAAGTTGCCGAAGATCGAAAATGCAATGAGACCGGCCATCGCCCGGGCGGCTTTCTCTTCGTCGTCGAAGAACAACCGGTCAAAGAAAAGCGTTGCCATGTCGACATTACTGGGCAGTCCACCAGGGACCTTCGGCAAGATGTCCTTTTTGTCCACAACGAGAAGGTATGCGATATTCAAAAGCATGTAGAGCGATGCGAGTATGGCCCATCCCACCACAGTGTACTTGGGCAGAACCTTCTGAGGACTCTTGATCTCGGCAAGCATGTAGAAAGGTTGTTTCCAGCCAGCCATGGCAAATGCTGCCAACAAGATTGAGTTGGACCAGGAGGAGACGTCAGACCTTGGCGATGACCAAACATCTTCGGTGAAGTTGTTGCGAGGTACCATTCCGGAACCACCAAACGCGCCTCCAGCTTTGGCGACACCAAGTGCAAAGATCGTCAAGAGCAGCGCGACTTTGACAATCGCGAAGATGTTGTTAATCAGAATTCCTCCCGTACGAGAGATTGTGTGCAGTACAATGATCAGTGTCAAAACACCAAGAGCAATACCGAGCACGGCACCTCTTGGAGGGACTTCACCAGTCTTGTAGTGTCCAGAGGCTTTAACTGCTTGCAAGGCAAAAGCGATCGCGTTGCCGCCCAAGTTGTACAGCAAGATGTACATGATGGCGAATGAGCATGTCGTCCTGATGTGAGGTAGTCTCAGCCCTGTATTCGGATACATGAACTCGAGGAAGTTCTTCTCTCCGCCAGATCTTGGGACGCCGCGAGGTTCGGTCTCGCCTCGTACTGTACGTTGGGGCATGGAAAGACCGCACTCTAGCCAGACATATATCCCGCATAGGGACATGACAATGACAAGTGCCCATACACAAAGAGCGCCCCCAACACAGCCAGTTCCTGCGAGGACGAGATGCGGTGTTAAGAAAATACCGGAGCCGATGGATCGATTCTGTTCGCTATATGAGTAACTGAACGGTCATACCTGGAAGTACATACTTACCAGTATTAATGCGACCAACGACCATTTGCCAAACTTTTTGTCGTCTCCAGGAACGCGAACCAGCCTTTGGTGTTCGTACTCAACATCTTCCGCGGACGGCTCGCATAGAAGCGCTTCTTCGTTTGCGTTCAAAGGCATGACATTAAAAGTGTATGGCCAGATAAGTAGCAGGTCAGTACTCCTATGGAACTTCTTTGACTGAGAGGATAGAAGGAAAAGATAATGGATAAGAGCCTTGTGTATACATGCTTGCAGATGACCAGCCTTGTTGGATATGAGGTGGCAGTGCCAATCTGAGTACGCCTGCAGCTATTATTGTTCGAGACTTGGTCGAATCAACCTGTGGGCGCCTCTGTCGTCGGTGTGTTCCTGCATCGGGCTATGGTAGCACGACACAATATCTTGGCATTTGGGGCCGCCCGTAAAGCGTGCATGCGTCCCAAAGAGGCTTTGTATCAGCTGAGCAATTACTGGTGGCTTTCTCGGTTAGCACTGCACTGCCGCCTTCATCAAGCGAGTGTGCATCAAACCCTCCGAACCAGGCTCGACTACCAACTTGTTGTGCATATCGAAACGAGTATGCTTGTTGTCGGATGAAGAAGAAGTTCGTCGGGGATGAAGAATGGTGAAGGGGATGGAATTGCGCCAACTGCCGAGGCTACGCTTTCAAGGTGGAGGATCTCGCGTCACCAGACAGTGTGGCACACTTGTTGGAACCACCACCAACAAGCCCATTTAGATTTTGCAGGTGCACCTCACGCAGCTTGACAACATCCAGATAGCACCATGAAGAGCTTGGCAGCCTCGCCGGGCTATGCTCAGATGGCTCACCCAGCCCACCGGGGCAATACCTTGTGGAATGCATCAGCCGCCGCCACATTGTCGATATTGAATCCAAGAGGCCGCCAGCTACCTCCGCTAATGCAGCGTACACAGCCTTCTGCCTGACGTATCCACTGACTGTTCGTCCTGACATCCACTTACAGTCCGTATCTCCTACTGTCAGCTCAGGTTTCTGCAGGTCATGATTATCACTGCTCGTCGCAGGCGGGCATACCATGAGGTATGGCTTTCAATGCCGGTGACATAGTAGCGGGGCTACGTCTTGCAGTACA
>Ga0058698_10001317_pt1 | contig 11352 bp, 13 predicted proteins | sample AgamicAsSfe_FD_67288 | JGI IMG/M metagenome (GOLD analysis project Ga0058698, IMG submission 67288) | Agave microbial communities from Guanajuato, Mexico - As.Sf.e | ecosystem: Host-associated > Plants > Phyllosphere > Phylloplane/Leaf | place: Guanajuato, Mexico | collected 2012-05-30
CTACAAAACCATGCACCAGAGCCAGACAGGGGTCATGAAAATGGAGCAATTTACTGTGGACATATGTTTGATGTAAGTCGCGTTATTATACAACGTGTAGATGGTAGATACTGTTGGCATACACCTAAAGGGTAAAACAGATGCATGCGGATATAGTTGCAATGTTGATGCTGTATTGAGTTAGACGTAAACACCAGAGGAATGGTGATTGAGATCCGCTGAAGCAAGCGAGATACATAAAAAAAAAGACAGGATGTACGCAGGTATGGGTACAAGCTAAGGAGAAGTCCTCGAACAACACAGGCACGACTCACAGCAGTATGCACGAAACTCCGCTTTGGGTGTTGAGCGCAGTGGAGATGACTTTATTCCCGGGCCGATATACAGCCCCATAGTTAGTCATCCATGATACCAATGCAACATCAAACGCCCCTGTCTAATACGCGAATGCGATCCACCTCACGACCACTCGAGCCTCCATGCGCTGGTTTCTGTTACTAACACAGTAGGATACCGTTACCGTCAATTGGTTTTACGATGAACCTACTTGAAGAATTCACAGCTCCAATCGACTCTTACCGACCGAAACGAAGAGAACGCGTCCAACCACCTCCGAACACGCGCTCCCGTACCCGTTTGTCGACCGCGAGATCAGCTTCATACTGTCTGATCAATAGAGTGGAGGTTGCATAACATGATGTGTATAAGGCTGGGCCGGCAAGCTTGAAGTCATGGACGCGATAGAATTGAGAATCGCAGATCCAACGCGTCCTTTGGACAACTTGCGCGACTGCTTCGTTCCCACGATTGGGAATTGAGAATTGATGTGGACACAGTTTTGGTATCTACTCGAGACGATGTAGGGGACCCAGCTTTATTATGAGAAGTCCGCATGCTTCAAAAGGCATGCCGGCGGTCGATCGGAGAATACCGCTTTGGCACGGAGAAGGACGATGCCAAGACACATCATGCCTAATCTTCGACTTCTTCTGAATAGATGATCCGTGGTTGTTCTCACCGCTCGTTGCGCAATCATTCCCTGCCTGGAAGGACCCAGGTACAAGGATAACAAGTAGGTATTACTATCGGGCCCTTGTTGATGTAACAATGCTCCCATCATGTTTTTGTGATAGACATCACGAACCAAGGTATAGCTACAGGGCTAAGCGCGCTGCTAATGGGTACCATACTCAAGCTTTCTAGGGCTGTGTCTCGTCGGCCATGGCTGTATCAGCCATCTTTGTATACTGATCTGAAATCACTGGGCCCTCGTCGTTGGACAGAATTATCGCGGAGGCCTCAGCCACAGTCCGTCATCGTACATGAACACGCTTCTAGATTGACTCCACTCGGCTCTCCAGCCTCCTTTGGGACTGTCGCCTCTGAACCTTCTACCCTGCCAACGGCTATCCACGTGAAGGGCCACCAAGTCTTTCGAGTTCACCAGTAGATGAAGACAGGGTGAATTTGTGGAAGCCACCGTTCCCTTGAGTATACGTTGGCTGAGACCCACGAACACTCACCCATACATCGCTACATAGATATTATCCGACTTTTTCCGCCTCGCGTCCAACTACTAACTGTAGGTCACGAAAGCCCCGCGAGCGCCACCTCTATTCGCACTCGGGTTTCTGGATCTGATAATGTAGCGTCGTCGCCCAATCTCATGCCCGTGGCCGGTAATCGGGCTAGGTTATTTTCCTTCGCTCGCTTAGATGTTGAGCATGAGGCTAATGACGCACGCTGCTGCACACGCAATTGACAAGTGCGGACTCTCTTCCGAACTAATGGCTCAACTATTTGCAGCATGATGGTGCTTGCTCGCTTTCTTCTCCGTTGTTATTTTAGTCCACGTCAATGGTTATGGGCGCGTAGAGAACCACCGTTTCGTCAAGCGCTGGGTCGCAACAACGGCCGCGATACGGTTGTCGCACAAACTGTGCTTCCACTTTTGTTCAATTGGCTGTGCTGATACTTCTTTGTTGTTCTCGTCTGGTCGTTCCCCACACTTACACTGGTGGGTTTGGGCTTACCGTGCATGTCACATCGGTCCTTTTGCTACTGTTTCGTCACCGCTCATTCGGTTGTTAAGGACGACGCGACCAGCGGACCTTACACCTCGATCGTGTCGGCATATCCTTGTCACTGTAGTCGTTTCTACCAATTGGATCATTGCGGCGATTTATGCCTTTGTTATAGTATAGCTCTTCGACCATGAATTTGCTGGAGCATTCTGGCGCCGGTGGCCAGTTATCTGATACAAATAGGCCACTAAGGAGGGATAAGGTGCGATGTCGTAGGCTACTTTCGCCCCACATGCTTAGCTTGTATGTCTCCAATTGCTGTTGGAGTGTGCCAAGTTTAGTACGTACGATGTTCAGCCGTTTTTGGAGGTTCATACCAGCAGTAACTGCCGCAATCCGAAACTGAGCAGTACCTGTAAGCTTGTCTGAGCGTACCCCTCTTTCTGCGTCATGAGGCGGTAATGAGTTTACTGATGGCTTTGTATATATGCGACACTCTCGGCGCTTTGCCCACGGAAGCCATTTGCACGGCACAATAGACTTTGGCAGCCCCAATCAATGTGTGTTGGTGTTCTTCCGGATCAGCACTTTGTTGTTCGGCCATATCAGTGACCCAACACGGTTACGATGGCCAAATTCATGCGAAAAACATTCCCTCCGCATCCTTCGCATGAACAACACATCTCCGCTAATTGACTGTTTCTTTGTTTCTGATCAGTGCCTGCACGCCATCATCGGTCTGACAGGCTGCTCGTATAGTAGTCAGCCAAAGAATCTCGCGGCATCAGCCAGACCATGAGCTTATCCCCTGATCCCTCCTCGTTTGTGCATATGCGGCTAGGGGTTGGTTGCATGCAACAGTTTTCCGTGCTTGAGCGAAGTCTTCCAGCGTCACGCACATGCTTCCTCCTTGGTCAAGCGAAGGCGATGCAGGACTTTCAGCCTGAGGTCCCGCCACTTCGATCCTTCCACATCTCGAACGTAGTGGACATCCTTTACGTATCCAAATGCTTCACCTAGTCAACGTACCGCATTCATCACGTTACACTCGAACTCATCTCGATTAGACCTTGCCTTGACCAAGGCGTGTAACTCGTGGAGTGATGTCTGCCTATTCCCAGGCGGTCTTTCGTCATCCAGTCTGCACACTTCTCGGCATACATGAACGTTCTCATCCGCCTTGACCAACCATACACCACTCTTGCGCGGGGACATGTAACCTGTCTGGCCAGACCGATTTGACCCACCAAGAAGCGGCACCCGCCAATCCGCAAACACGCAGCTTAGCCTTGTTATGCACGAAGGGCGCCGGTGACCGCAGCTCCGGCCCACAAGAGCACAGCACTCACTCGTCTCGGGATCAAAATTGCGTGCGACCTTATTATCTAGTTCCATTGCAGCCCATGTACTCGCGGCGTACCCAGCATCGCGTTGCTCTCACATGACGAGAAGTCTGCGCGGAGTGCCGCATAGCAAAATCCAACGTCAAGTCTTGGTGAGAAAGGTGTTCTGGCGCTCGCTGAGCGCAGTGCTGGGCATATTTCCGTGCCAATGCAACGAAAAGTCAAATCACAACGTCAGGAAAGCCAAAAAGAGGTGGAATCAGCAACGGATCGATTGATTGCGCAACTATTTGCAAGGGTACTTACGGTCGCAGCAGTGGCCGCAGTTGCCATGTTTATTGTGATGGCTGGTGTGTGGTTCCGTGCACGACGCAAGTCCGTCGTTGGGCCGGATGACACCACAAGGACACCTCACCTTCTGCATCACTTGGAGTAGGCTCACTTTGCCGCACTTATGCCATGGATGCCCAGTACGCAATTGAAGAGAATGATAGTAGACGTACAGCTCAATCTAACTGAGGTGAAGCAATTGGTTCGGTAATGTGGAATTGTTGCCTCATTTGATGACAAGGCAGACTGGTTGAGTCGATTGACGAAAGCAGGCTGCATCATATTGCCACCGCATTGACTAAACCATATACTCCATGTCTTGTTATACATCATTTCGGGCTCACCGGTAAAGACGGTACGATTTGGGAGAATCTTTTCATAGGCCAAGAGCAAGCATTCCTCGCTGAGTATGCGTGGAAAGGTAGGCGAGCCAACGCGGACATTTTCGTAAAAGCTATGACAGATGGCGAGATGAACGCCAGGGATATGGCTTCTCCTTTGATCAACCATATACCGCTCGCCACGTCAGAGGATCTCCGATGGGGCATGCTTTGGCTGGTTCTAGTGTGTGTCCGGGGGTCCAGATGATTACCTCGATATGCGATGGCGGCCTAGGTTCCGCATTAACTCCACGCCATCCTGTTATCTAAGAGAGCAATGCCTGTCAGCGTGCAGGGCCTAGTCAGTTAACAACGGACCGGCCACGGGCAAAGCCAGCCGTTGAGTGGGGATACAGATCAGCTGAACGAAGGAGCCAGTCCGTGCAATGCAACATGCATGCGGATGTTGCTAGCGTTCCATCCCAGTGGCAATGCTGGATGACCGGATGCAATAGCTAAGACGCATCTCTGCAGCCTGAGGAGATAAGGTGACTGGCCAACAGTGTTTCGAGTCCATGGTGGAAAGGCCGGCACGTTGTGTGTCAGCCAAGCAGAACTGAGGAGTATCTCTAGTGGACGCGAGAAGCAGCCGAGCACCATCGGTGAAGCTCGATGGTGCTACACAGGTTTGTTAGCCTGGCCACAAAGGGAAAATTCGGGGTCGAGCATGTAGCGTAGGAAATGAGAAATGCCCGAATTACCGTGAACACATGGCGTACTAGTGCGCAGGGAGACAACGATGCCCAACCGAGGGCGATGACACTGCTTACTCTTCAGATGTTGGTCAATGCGTGTTGTAACGGTTGACCATAGCTCGGAATAGAGGACGTAGAACCCAGAATTCCTCAAGGTTGGCCCGTGTATCGCTTCGTCTGATTCCACGGAGGTACCAATAGCGGGAGCCATTGGCCAATCGCTTGTTGGGCCCAAAAAATATTCTTGAAGCGGACTGTGACTCGGCATACACCAACCGGCACGTGATCGTATTCTCGTTCACGAATGCTCCATCCCCTATGGCATGAGAGGTCCGGATTGCTCGAGAACAACACACCATGACCTCTCCGAGCGCCAACTAAGACCGTTTGACAAGGAACATGAGGGATTTTCGCGCCGGGAACAAAGGGTTACGTGGTTCATGAAGCCACGACACGTTGATCCCCTAGCAAATGTGATAACTGTCTGCAGCTGGAAACGCCGGCACGGCCTAGGGTATCATTTCAGCCCGTCTCCGCATCACTCTAGCGTCAGAGTAAGAGGGATCCGTGAATCGTAGCGATATTGTTGGATGGAGCCCGGTGGGGTGCTACCACGTCGACGAAAGGATAGGCCATGGTATCAATTTATGGCCTGACAGCGAAGCGAGCTCGGTACGGATGTGTGGCCGGCGAGGTCGGCGAGAGGAGTTCGTTTCGAAGGATAAATAGCGGTATACTGCTGCTCGAATATCAGCTTCATCACATTCAGTTCGACAGCATCTTCCAGTCATTGACCATAGACTTTGATAGTCTTCCATCTTTTGCAACACCGGACCCAGCAAACAACCTCCCCCTTGGGTATAGACCGTGGCCATCTTTGTCGAAGGCCTCCTACTATCCAACCATTCTGTATGTGTCTTTGAGGCTCAAGGTCGAAGTAACCCCTGAGCTGACCCACCCCCAGGAACGCGGTCGCTGGTCCTATCAAAAAGGTCCAGTGTTTGAACGAGAAGCGACAGGTAAGTGTTCGACGTCTGGTATCCAAGCAGTAGGTCGGTAAGGCTAATGTGTTACCGAACATCAGACGTCCAAGCTCTTCCATCCTGAAACATGTGCTTCTACGACCAACACAGGTTCATCTGCGGTGACTGGAAGTGGGGCCACTTCCGACAGCACTGCGCCAAGGAGTACCGAATCGGCGAGACGTGTGGTATGAAGCTCATCATGCAAACAGTTCCTACTGGAACTTACTGCAAGCTCTGCGAGAAGATCAATACCAAGATGCGCCGCCGAGCCGCTGAGGTGGACCGCATTGGGCGGTGGCAGCGGGAGCCTCACAAGTTCGGAGCTTCGATCGAGAAATCGATGGAGATGATTCGCAGTCTGGATGGCGAAATCAATGAGCTGTCCTGCGAACGTAACCGCAGACTGCAGGCAATTCACTGAGGTTACAGTGGGCATGGCGCGGGCGTTTGGGAATCTGTTTCATCTACAACGCTTCGGTGTTTTCTTTCAGATTGAGGCCATTCATTTTTCGTCTCCGGAGGCGGAATGATGCAGGCAGAGCTGGCATTGAGCGATGGCATACGGAACAGGGAAGGCCGGGCGTTACCTCTTACAGTCGCTTCTTTCTATTCCTGAGCTTCTGGTTGTTTAATGATGCAATGAACATTACCAATTCACTTGATTGGCTGCGTGCTCAATTGTGAGGAGTGTAGCCGCTGTGCTTGGATTGGGGGCTGAAGCTGTCCAATCCGTGACCGTCGCGTAACCGCAGATAGAAGTGGAGAGTCCATCGCGCACGGTCCGGCGAAAACAAGTACGGTGCCTATCCCTTTGTCTAGGAAAGGTGACCAGGTGTTGGAGTGAGGCGTCGGTGGCATGCAGCAATGTGGATGATCATGAAGTCAAACGCGCGGAAGGAGCAGATTCGATGGTGTTGTGGTGTTGGAGGACGGCTGGTGGGGTAAATTTCGCAACTTGGCAGACACGTGATGACCCTAGTGCTGATGTGGATAGTGTCGACGGGTGTTGCCGATAAAGCCCCGGCCTTAGCTTTGCCCTATCCCCATGGTGTCAGTCAGCTGGCCTGCACCCACATCATCATCTTGTGTGCTCTTTCATCCTCTTCTTCGCTATAGCCTGCACTGCCGTAACAAATGTCATGATGTACGAATTCCCTGAACAAGGGCAAGTCCGTACAGCATCCCAGTACCGACTGACAGCACTTTCCTCCACAGTGCACTCGAGCTCGAGTTGATATGGCGCAGACGCACCTAGGTATGTACGCCTTGGATCATCGAAGGGAAGGTGCGTGAAAAGGTGAGTTGCTCAGGCGAACGGACGGAGGGGCTGGCAGAAACTCTTTTCAACATATCTGCGTCGGTCTGATGGTTGCCGGTTTTCGTAATCGGTCTGTCGTGTTCCTTGTGTCGCATCATACTTTTCGTGTACGCTGCACTCTGTTGTTCCTTGCCTTTCCGATCGAGAAAGGAGATCTCGAGGTCAGCTAAGCTATACAGTGGTCGTAGAAGGTTGTATGAGTGTCAAGAGCCAGGAAGGAAGTTCAAAAATGTCGACTTACGTGGCGAACGCTAAGTGGCCTGAATAGCGGCCGATCGCCTTTCATACATACTGAAAGTCCAACTCCACCACGGTCCCTCCACGCGAACTTCCGTCCGGATCGACGTCATCCTTTGGTGACTCATTACGTGTTGTGGTCGTGTGCGAAGAAAAGCAGGGGCCGTCCAGATCAGAGGAGTGAAAGGGAACGCGGGCTACCTGAGCCTTTGAGTATGTTGTGAGCGCAGCCCTACCACGGCGACTAAGTTTAAGCGCTCGTGACATACCGCAAGTCGTCACTCGTGTACTCCCATTCCTCCTCGTGTGGAGAGACGCGGTTAGGTGAATGCCAGAGGGCATACAATCGACTAGGCGGCCAATAAGCCAGCTCGACGTGTCGTCAGCAGGGTCAATCAGACATGGTTCGTACATGACATACGACGAAAGGCACATCTAAAAGCCGCACTTTGGATGTATTGGGCTGCAGTCAGTATTTGTGTGCATAGCCGGAACACATGTAAAGCACTGGGTAGACCAATCATATCGCGAAACAGCACATTTGGGTATGCTGGGCAGCCCAGTACCTTTCTCATCTCGCTACAGCTCAGTAGTGGGCGACTACGTAAGTCGCATGTACCAGCGATACGTACCCCCTGACGCTCATCCATCGTGCTCTTTTCGTCGTTACTACAAGCCTTGCGCATGGCGACTTTACCCTTTTCGGCCGATCTTGCTTCCCATAGCGCTCTCGCATATTATCTGCATATCGGAACGGACGCTATACGTGTTCCGCGCCAATCAATAGAGCGCTGAAGCACGCAACCGGGAACTGTCTCTTACTGCTTTCTTCGTTTCCTGGTCTTGTCGCAACGACGACTGGATTTCTCAAAAATCTTCAGTAGTAACTGAGACTGACATACGAGAATGTGTGGGACCAGGGGAGAGGACCAGACTAATTTCGACGGCGACAAAGGATAGATTTACTTTGCCTCAAGGCCTGTCAAAGCCTATGCAGACCTTGTAGAACAGGCGATTGTGGTACAGTCTTCGCCAAGGGCTTGACCAATCACAGTCCAGAAACGGCATTCTGCCTCGATCGCATGCCGCCGACTTCGCCCAACGAAAACCTCGGACAGCTCCGAAGCATTAAAGCGCTAACCTGCAACTATCGTCGTTGAAACTGTTCTAGTATTTTGCATACGATGCATCAACTTGGAAATTGCATCTTTGCCATAACAACTGGGCTAGTCTAGGGCAAAGCCGAAGAGTGTATGCCCAATAGCGCGCGCTCCAACCCCCACCGGCGGCTCGTCTCGCAGCGAACGTCTAGGATACCCCTTGCTAATCGGTACAGGTCTTCGACTACCCCACGTAGGCATCACCAGGAAACGAATATGATGTTAGCAGGAGGACGGCACTAGAGGTACTTTGTGTGGCGGCTACCATTACCTCCTGTGCATGCAGGCTAACCTTGATACATAAAGATTCAATGCTGAGCATACGTATTGTTTATTAGTCAAGAGTACACCACTCACGTTACCGCCTTACATCGTCATGCCGCTCAAATGGTGGGTTCTCTACCTACGCCTTCTCACTGCTAACATCCCTAAGCCTGACATTCAACCCACCTTTAGGTCTTGCCGTGATGCCTCCCTGAATGTCCGCCACGTGCCCTGGCTCCTCAAACTCAATCTCGAACTTGCCAACCAAATTCGCGACCAAGCAAGCAAATTCTGCCTTCGCAAAGTCTCTTCCAATGCAACTCCTCGGTCCGTGCAAGAAAGTTGTGATGGCGTAGTTTGACTCCGCACCACCGGTGTTGGCAGTCCCAGGCTGCATCCAGCGGTCCGGGTTGAAGGAGCGGGCATCTGGACCCCACATATGGGTGGAGGTATTGATGGCCCAGGGGCAGATTACGACAGTGGTGCCCGCAGGAATGAAGTGGTTTTGAATTGTTGTGTCCTGGGCGGTTTCACGGAGGGTGAGCGGTACAGGAGGGAAGATACGCATCGTCTCCTGCAACACGGCATTCAGATACGGTAGTCGGTCAATCTCAGTCGAAGAAATTTGGCCGCCAGGTTCCAGCGCTTCCGGCAACTCGGTGCGGATCTCCTGCCGCAAGCGTGTCTGCACCTCGGGGTGCTGACACAAGCAATACACGGCCCATGACATGGCTGAGGCCGTTGTTTCATGGCCGGCTGCGAGGAAGGTCATGAGTTGGTTTACTAGATCTTCATCGGAGAAACCACCAGACTCCATTGCTACGCTGAGAATATCAGTGCCCTTTGCTTCGCCAGCTTCCATCTTTTCGCGCTTATCGCGGATAAGTTCGCGGGCTACCTTCTTGACGGTTTCAACTGCGTTACCGATGACGTCGTTGCGCTCCAAGGGAAGATTAACGGCGAGCCAGTGAGGAAGTAGATTGAGTAAGACTTGGATGAGCTGGGCGCCACGAGCGCCAGCGAAGATCTTGCGATAGGTTTCGTTGAGTTCGTTGTTAGGGTTACTGATGGCGTCAAAGTCTTTGCCCATTCCTGCGACGCCAATGATGTCGAGAGTTGCGCGAGAAGCCCAATGGCCAATCTCAACGACAGACGACCCGTCGGGACTACTCTTGATCGTCTCAGAGATCTTGTCTGTAAGCTCTTGTGATTTACTCCAGAAGATGGAGTACAAATCCTTGACGTGCCTGAAGTTAAAGGCAGGCATTAGCAGCTTCCGTTGGCGCTACAATCGCATACAGGTCAGCATCCATCCCATTGGACTGCATCTCATGTACACATACCTTATGCTCATCCCCCTCAGCTAGCAGAATTCCAACTCCAAGCAACCTACCCAGACCCTTTCTCAATCTCGATGGCTTGACAAACTCATAATTCCTGTGCACGAGAACTTCACCAATCGCCTTAGGATTCGTCACAAGGATACGAGGCTCATTGAACAGCCAGCGATAATGTAACACGCCATCGTTTGGCACAGTATCGATCCAGTCCCTTTGCGGTTCACCAGTTGGATCTTTGAAGATGCGTCGGTAATGTCCAAGCAGAAAATGCCCGTCCTAGCAATATTAGCCCCAGGGAACGGATTGTTGCAGACCTCTCACATACCGGCGGTGAAGGCAACCCCCTTAACGGACTCAAGAATAGCGGATAGACAATCACACTCCAAAACAACCGGGAAAACAAGGCTATCGCGAAAATCGCAGTTGTGTTTTTGATTGCGCCGTTGGAGATGGTCACAGCAGGAGCATACCGCTGACTAAACCAGGTGAACGCTGCTGACGCGAGAAGTAAGAAGCGTTTCGGTACCGCCATGATGGACTGGTAAGGGCGAGGATGGGGTGCCGAGAGATTGACAGCTTGATGATCGAGGCGAGGGATGGCGCATCAGCCTAAGAGGATGCAGTGCTATGTATGACGTATGACAGCTGTCTGCGCCACAACAGTAACAGCAGCGATGTTCACAAGAAGACGTTGTTACTGCCAAGCGGGACCGCGCGCAGACTTATATGTCAGAGTAGGTCGTCAGTCTTATCTTCCAACATAACACGTCTTCTAACGTCCTGTTGCGCGTTCAGCCCGCGGGCACACGAATCGTTTCAATTGCGCTTGTTTTGGTTGGCGCACGCGGTCTGTGCGGCACTATCGGCATGAAATCTTCCCGAGTACGCCTCTCTATTCTTGGTCAAAAACGCGAGGGCGGAACTGTTGTCCCGGTCTGCATTGCTTAAGTAGCCTCTAGGCAGCCAGGATGACACCTGATGTTGAAGGAAGCAGAAGCACGCGGACGAGTTTCACGGAAGATGTGGAAGAGCGACTATAATGTTTATCGCGATTGATTTAATTCGTCGCAACGAAGGTCCGTGGCCGTGAGCCTGATTACGATCCTCCAAAAACAGCAATCGACGCTCATTTGCGCTTCGTGGTCGTATCCTCACTATCACTATTCCGTTCCACGGCCGTGGCTGTGGCCTGATCCTCGCCCTTTGATGTCTTATTCTCGACCGCCTCTACATTCG
>Ga0058698_10001318_pt1 | contig 11346 bp, 8 predicted proteins | sample AgamicAsSfe_FD_67288 | JGI IMG/M metagenome (GOLD analysis project Ga0058698, IMG submission 67288) | Agave microbial communities from Guanajuato, Mexico - As.Sf.e | ecosystem: Host-associated > Plants > Phyllosphere > Phylloplane/Leaf | place: Guanajuato, Mexico | collected 2012-05-30
GGTGGGGTTGGACAGTAGGTAGAGCGTACTTGATCTCGAGGGTAGGCGCGGCGTTTCTGCCGAATACCCCGACACCTGGGCGAGGCATGATGTAACGAGGGTCAAGTTGGAAAATTACAAGAGAAACACAACCAGCATAACACTCTTCGAGTCGAAAAGGCGGAAGGCCAGCAGATAAGTATCAGCTGGGTCTAGTCGCAGGCTGACGTAAGGATGGGTAACAATTGGTAGGGGCAGCTCGTATGGTATGCGAATGTGAGCAAGCTGGATTGGGGCTGAGAAGAAGCGTGGGTGGGAAGTAGGGTTTAAAGTAGGTGTAGGACTTGTGTCATTCGACGGAAGGAACACCCGTCAAGGATATGCAGAGTAAGGTAAGGGCTTTGCTCAGCGCGGCCGCGTGTTGGAACCGCGTTAGATATACCAGAAAGCGTGGGATATGCGGGCAAGGGCGGCCTGCCTGCCCAAGCAGCTGCACCCTGATGAGCTCATGGGCATAAGTGGAGACGGCCTGTAGCTGCTCGCATCATTGTCTCTAGTTTAGCGCGCTTCTCTCACTTGTCTTAGAATTTTCTGGCGGCGATTAGGCGTCGCATTGGCACAGCAGGGGGCGTCAAAGAAGGTGTTCCGATAAGCCTCCCGCGAACGGCGGCGATAGCAACGCAAGCCTCTTTTCGATCGATGCGAGTAACCTTCAGAGGGGTTGCGCGCTCTCTGGGGATCATTCGGCGCAGAACTCGGACATGTTGTACAGCCCGCTCAGCAACCCAACGCCTACTGCATGTGCTACAAGGGAGGAGTCATGGAGACGTATCCAGTGTTTTGCTTGCGGCTCTCCCGAAGATCTGTGGTACCGCCAGGGCTTCTAGGGTTTCTATGTTAGCGATTGCGCCACACATGGAATGGCCGCCGCCATCTTGCATCGGCCAACCTGCAAGGGAAATTTCGAAACGATGGTGAGCTGCGATGCACCTCGCCGGTTGCACGTCAAAATGTCCATCGTCAACCAGTCCAAACTGCTCGAACCAACGTGGCCTGACACGGAAGCATTAGGGCTGTACATGTGAGAGCGTTGCGTGTCGTTGGTGAGGGGTTTCACTATCAAAGTTTGCTATGCTATCAACGCTTGCACAATCTTTCTGCAGCCTTCACATGTCACGCTGACTTCATCTCAACACAATGACTGTCCGGTCACGCCGTCACCGTTTTACCGCCACGATGAAACCGGCACCAGCCTCTCCAACAAGCCCGCGATATGCACTCACTCTATACCTTAATCTCGGTCCGAGCGGGCACGGTCAGGAAAATCTGCGGCTAGACCTGCATTGCCGCAACTGTGGGTATCAGCAGAGCCTCATCAGAGCTACGTACACTGTACAGGCCCACAGTTGAGAGAAGCGATGCGGCTACCGCTACAAATTCCCGCACGCGCGCCGTGAGTATCCACTGACCTAGGAAGTCGTGGTCGTAAGAGACATGTTAGTTACCGGCCGGAAACACTGTCGCACTGTCGTGATTTTCACACCATGTTGCATGGTGGAGATAAGGAAACTTGATTTTGCGACGTTGTAACAATGGAGTACTGCTGTACCCGTGGTTCTAGAACAAGAGGCTCCTTCGCGCGCATGCACGTAAACGTGCATATTCCATAGGGCTGAACGTCTTGCACATGTCAGACATCGGAACATATCGGAGGTCAATCGCTCTGCTCCTAAACCAAGAGCACCTACCAAGACCTCCGATCCAACCATCACCACCATTGTCCAACTCAATCGTGCGACGACGTCTTACGCAGATCCGAATACCTCGTCCTAAGCATGGTTTCCGTTTGCGCTCGCAGACGTACTGCTGTCGTCATTCCCAGCGCCTTCTTTCGGTCGGTCCCAAGTCCTGATGTGGCCTGCAATTCAAACTGTCAGCGGTCCACTTCCTTATCTCTCATTTTTTGCCCATCGAGAACTCAACAAATGCGTGGGCGGATCCCTGGGTGGCACTAGACAAGACGGGTGTTCCTGCGCACGGCCACAGCGGCGCAGTAAAAGCCGCCCTTATCGCAGATCACATCGTTCTAAGGTACAACGTGCGCGTAACGGGTGGATATGAGGTGATTTAGACGAAAACTTTGCTGATGCCACTCACCGTTTTTACATGATGTTAGGATGCAGTCCTCTTCGAAGCCTAGCCAGCACAGTGGGTGCTCATGGACGGATTTTGCCTACGGGTAATGGCGATTAGAATTTTGATGTTGAGGTTTCAGACAAGAGGTACTTACCAGCACTGGAGGTAGCATGGCCGTGCGTGCCCGAGGCTCCACGGGATGCACTACTTCTTCTTCATCCAACATGCTGCCCGATGTAAGGTTAGAATTCGATCTCAGTCTATTGACCGAGCTTCCTGTCTGGGTGCGCTGCATCTTGAGGTTCGACGACGCGATACTACCACGCTGTCGCACAGATGCCTAAGTCAACGTCAGCCGCGACTTCTTTCGCATTCAAGAATTTGGACTCACGGCGCGCGGCCTGTGCAGCATGCCGACACTGAAGTCCCACAGCAGCAAGCGACAGTCCTCTCCTACACTGCCAATTCGGTAGTTGCGCTCGTCGCATCGCCATGGATCGAATTGCACTGCAGTCACCCATGAGTTGTGACCTTGGCAGCGTGCTACCAACATGCTGTCCTCTAGAGACCATATGGAGACGAGGTCATCCTGCCCTCCTGTGACGACATAGCGGCCGTCGGGCGACCAGCAGACGCACATCATGCCACCATAATAGCTCATGTAGTGGTGGAGCAGCTTCTCGCGAAGGAAATCCATAATTCTGAAGGACCCATCCTCGGACACAACAGCCAGATGACGTCGGTCGGGCGAGAACTCGAAAGCATTGACCTTGGACCTTGAGACTTGCCAGTAGGACACAGGGTTTGTTCTTTGGTTCTTAGAGTTGACAGACTTCTTGATGGTCAAAAGAGCTTTCAGTTTCTTCTCCCCATCAGTCAGTCCGTTCTCACTAGGCGATGTGATTTCCTCAGGCACGAACACAGCGTCCTCTTTTTCCTTGTCGTACACTACCAGGCTTCCATCCATATGCGCTGCTAGGAACAGGTTCTCGCTATTGGGTAACCACCGTATGTCCGAAACAGCTGTCGCGTTGATGACGCCGTTCTTGTTGATGCGCGCGTATTTTTGCGACATTGGCTCGTACCATATTATGTCGCCTGTTGAGAAACCCATGATGATGTCAAGATGATTTGGCCCTTTTGTGATCTGGTTTATGTCATGACACAGTGCATGCGCCTTGGTGAAGAGGATTTTGGTCATGTGCTCTTCCTTTGTAGGCGATGTCAAGTCCAGCCACTGGAATGCGCGATTGATGTTTGCGAAAGCGTACAGACCGTTGGGGTTGTGCTCTTGTAATCGCTTTGTCAGAGCCTCGTGCGGGATAACTCTGGATACGAAGGATGAATTGCTCTTAACAATATTGCTCTTCGGTTTCCGCCTCTTGGTAGGATCCTTGGAGTCCTTGCCATTGATCACCATCAGCGCCGTGTTGCCCTCTCCGAATACTGGTGTGTTCAGACCATCCAGCGGCGAGGATGCGATGCCATTAGCGCCATATGAACCAACATCGCTTGTTTGGCTGTTCGTTTCGTGCGGCGACTCCTGTATGCTTGGAGGAACTTGCGATCGGGTGCTCGTGCGCGTGCCGAATCTATAGAGCTGGGATTGCGAGGGTTGGCGGGGCGCAAGGGCAACCAGCGAAAGCTTGGTACCACATGTCGGCGGAGATATCGTGGTCGCAAGGGGGTTTGGGTTGTGAACGGGGGCCTCTGAAGGATGCGGCGGGGGCGTGGCTAGGTGGAGGTCGTCGCGCAGCACATAGGTACCTTTCATAGCGTTAGTGAAGACAGTGAGGACAGGGCTAGGGGCTCATGAATTACCTTCTCCCACGACGAGCTGATATTCAGGCCCGGTGGGATGGGTGATGCTGTTGTTGGTCTCGATAAGCTGGCCCGGCTGCGCGCCCGGGTAGCCTCCGACGGGATAGCGCGGTGGAGGAGGGAGGACGCTGTACACTGATCAGTCAAGCTTCACATGCGGGTGGTGGAGCATGATAGGGCTGCGATTGGTGGGCGACTGGCGGTCAGCACGTAGATAGGACAGGTACTCACAACATAGCTGCTGCAGTGTAATCGGTCGCGAGCTAACGGCTGTGAATCGGTGAATCGGATTGATCCGGGCTGGTGGAGTCCCTGGAGTGGTGCCTGGCTAGAGACGACAGGGTAGATTAAGACATTAGTACTGGCCGGGAGAGGCAGGATACGTCAATTTGAGCGCGCGGAGAAGGAAGCTTGTGGCCGCGGCAGTAGCTGGGTGCTGGGATGGAAGCGCGGGCCATGGAACCAGCGGGAGGGAACTGGGGAAGTGGAAAGCGGAGACGGACGCCTTACGGCTCCGTGCACAGGTCAAGAATGTTCAAAGTGGCAGCTTTCATCCCGTTGTTCGTTGGTGGAGATGCTTCGACATGGGTTCGGTCCATCTGCAGGGCCGCCTTCCAACGGTCGAGCAGGCATCGCACCTTCCCAGCGACCAATCTTGCGGGGCCCGCTGGCGGGGAAGCTGCGATCGTCTCCCACGTGTGCCAAGCCTTTTGACAGCACTGGAGCCACTGGTGCATTGCTCTGACCACCGGAGTAATTGGATTGAGATGCACAACGTTCCACAATTCTAGACGACAGCCAGAGCCGAGTCTAGAGAGTCTCCCCTGCATCACCTCCCTCACAGCCACCAGTCCGCCTCACGATGCAATAACACGCGGCAGGGAAATGGCGACCGGTATGTGGAGTTCCCCTCCCGATTACACGTCTACGCCCACTAACACGCACAGTACGGATATGTCTTTGCGGCGACGATGGCGTCGGCAAGAGCTCCATCATCACGTCTCTCGTCAAGGATGTCTTCGTCACAGCCAAGATCCAACCCGTCCTACCACAGGTCACCCTACCGCCCACGCTCGGAACGCCTGACAATGTCACCACCACCATCGTCGATACTTCCGCCCTCCCCCACGAACGACACACTCTCCGTACAGAACTCCGAAAATCCAACGTAATCCTCCTTGTATACTCGGACCATTACAGCTATGAGAGGGTTGCCTTGTTTTGGATGCCCTACTTCCGCTCGCTGGGCGTCAACGTGCCAGTGGTGCTATGCGCGAACAAATCCGATATCGCTTCAAACGGCACGACGTCGCAAGTAGTGTCGGAGGAGATGCTGCCAGTCATGAACGAATTCAAGGAAATCGACTCCTGCATACGGACGAGCGCCAAGGACCACCACAACATCAACGAGGTCTTCTTCCTCTGCCAAAAGGCCGTCACCCACCCGATAGCACCCCTGTACGACTCCAAAGAGAATGTACTGAAGCCGGCGGCTATCTCTGCATTACAGCGCGTCTTCCATCTATGCGACACAGACAAGGACGGATATTGGAATGACCAGGAGATACACGACTTTCAGATCAAATGCTTCGAGAAGCCACTGGGCGACGATGACCTGGCAAACATAAAGAGGTCGATGGAGCGGTTTGCTCCTGGTCTGACCGGCGAATATGGCATGGACGAGAAAGGCTTCCTGCTGTTGAACAAAATCTTTGCGGAGAAGGGTCGGCACGAAACCATCTGGATTATACTGAGGAAGTTCCACTACACTGATAGTCTCAGTCTCCAGGACACGTTCCTCCACCCCAAGTTTGATGTTCCTCAATTCTCATCGGCCGAGTTGAGCCCCGCTGGCTACCGCTTCTTTGTGGACCTATTTTTGAAGTTCGATATGGATAATGACGGAGGACTCAATGATAGAGAGCTTGCCAATCTGTTCGCACCCACCCCAGGCATGCCAACATCATGGGTAGACTCTGCATTCCCGTCGTGTACAGTGCGCAACGAAGCAGGGTACATCACGCTACAAGGTTGGCTCGCGCAGTGGAGCATGACTACTTTTGAAGAACCCAAAACGACTCTCGCGTACCTAGCATATCTCGGATTTGAAAGCGGCGAACGTGGGGGGACGACCAGCGCACTTAAAGTGACCAAAGCGAGGAAACGAAGGAAGAAGCCTGGACGAGTCGAACGTAACGTCTTCTTGTGTTACGTGCTTGGGTCGAGTGGGAGTGGAAAGAGCTCATTGCTGTCTGCTTTCCTTCAACGACCGTTCAGCCACACGTACCATCCCACCATAAAACCGCGCTCAGCTGTCAATAGCGTTGAACTCAAAGGTGGTAAACAATGCTATTTGATTCTAGAGGAGCTCGGCGAACTCGAACCCGCGATTCTAGAAAACCAGGCCAAGCTAGATGCGTGTGATTTGTTGTGCTACACATACGATTCGAGCGATCCCACTAGCTTTGCGCATATCGTCGAGTTGCGGAAAAAGTATCCTCACCTTGATCAACTACCAGCGGTATATACAGCCCTGAAGGCAGATCGGGACAAGACGATGCAGCGGTGCGAGCAACAGCCCGACGAATACACCAGCGCTCTGAGGATGGCGCCGCCTCTACACGTCAGCACGACGTGGAACAGTATCTCGGAGCTGTTCGTCCACGTAAGTACTACTCCCGTAAGTTTACCTCGCTGAGCTAACGTCGTATAGCTAGCCGAAAGCGCTACCTATCCATCGACGGCTTTTCCCAAACAGGAAGAAGACGAATATGACTATCTCAACCTTTACTTAGCGCTCGGTGCCGTTACCTGTGCAGTAGGTTGCGCCATGTTCGTCTGGAGACGCAGCAGCGCGTCCTCCTGAGGCTAGGGGCCAAGGCATGAATTTGAATTGTTTGCTTCTTGTATATACCATGGCAGCACACCACTTCTACCCCTAACTAGACTTGTCGCAATTCAAAAACACACCCTTCTCGGAAATGATGGCAATGCGATATTCACGATAATGGCGGAGGGTCAGCGCTTAAGCATGACATCACCTTGGCGTGCGGCGGCTGCGTTGTACAGCAGACAAGTCTCAGTGGCACGAGCGAATGAATAGACGCAGGGACATTTACCCCTGGCGCTACGGCCTGGCGGGTTAGGCGGCCATATGTGGATAGATGATATCGGTGAATTAGCATAGGATCACGATGGTGGGTAAGTAGTGTCGGAGGCGATGTGTATAGTGACAGCTCGCTTGACAATGGTGTGGGCTAGGAGCTCTCTGCTACAAGTTACATAGGCTGGTAGCCTGACAATACCCCGGGGATCTACGAGTAGTCTGAGACGGCTATTATTGTCTGTCGCCACGCATGGTATCGCGGGTAGTTGCAACCTGGGCATTTGCTTGCCTGCCTGCCTGCTTGCCTGCCTGCCTGCTTGCTTGCTGCAAGAAGCCTGAGGACGCTGGTGTAGGGATTGTTTTTGTCGTAGAACGTTGAAACGGCCCATTCTTCTTTTTTGACCAGACCCTGATGTACATGTTCCCAACTCAACAGGGCGGGTTAAAGTGGCATGGTGGTCCAAGCAGTTTGGATGAGGGCGGCTGCTGGGCTCAGAAACACATGTTCCAATGGTGATGCTCCCTTTTTGTGGCGGAGTGCTGGTCGCGCCCGACTCGTGCGTCCTCTCGGGCTGACTTGAGGCTAGTGAGGTTCCGCGTTAGTCCCTAGACACGGTGCTTGCAGTTGTCAAGCAGCACCTCTACGCATTCTCTCTTCCTGTTGTAATGGTCGCTTTCATTGTTAATCCTACGCTGCATGTCAAAGCCCTCTCGCCCGCCAGCCGCCCGCCCTTGGATGATCCACGAGCCTCGGCGCCCTAAGCAAGCCGTGGCAATTGTGCCAACCCGCACCTCCGCATTCCTCGCAAATGGTGAGTTGGCCTCGCGCATGTCCTGAAGCCCGCGTGCAGGCGCATACTGGGTGGGAAGAGGAAGACTGCCAGAGAACCACCATTGTTTGGTTTCTCTGCGGCATTCTCCCGGCAAACGCCCGCGGCGCCAACCCAACCTCCAAGGAGCCCCCAAGCTGACCAAGTCTCGTACCCCACAGGCAACCGACCGAGCACGAGAGTTAGACCGGCTATATCAGATGCGAAACCCTCCCCGTCGGGGGCATGCGCCGCAGATATCCATCAGCGATGACAGCCACCACGTCACAGAGGCCATAGGCGACATGTACGGCGGAGATAGCGACACCGAGTCGAACCGACGCAGCCTGCGACCCCTAAGCTTCATTCCCAGCCCCAACGGCGACTCGATCCAGTCCTTTGGCGCCTTCGAGGCCTTTGACCCCTTCCCCAGCGCTCCGCCCGCAAGATCCCCGCTGCGTCCCCAGCTGTCCTTCGAGAAGCCAGCAACGCCGACGAGCCCAAATGGCAGCACCAACATGCCCCAGAAGCGGGCTTCTATCGGCCGAAACCCCTCAAACGGCGGCGAGATATCCCCTCCGCTGTCTCGCTCAAACTCCAACACGGCGTCGCACCAGTTCCCGCTCAACAACCTCGACTACGAAAACAGCCCTGCAGGTCTTGCCCAGGAATTGAGCAACCTGCAGGCCATACGGAGGATGTCAATGGGCGTTAACAATGCCGATCCCGATCTACCTTCGTTCCAATCCGCCAACTCACCGCCCTCTCCTCCCGCCGTGTCTGAGGAGGATGAATCAAAACTCTTCTGGGTGCCCGCACGCTTGCACCCCGAACTCGCCCCTATGGAATTCAAGACTTTTATCGAGGACAAGATTGACAGGACGAGACGACGTTCAGGAGACTCGGATTCACTATCGCCCGACGGTGCCATGGGACGTCAGGGCTCAGGTGGAGGTTTACGGCGCAAGAAGTCTATGCTTTCCAGGCAAATCGATACCGGTAGCGGCTACAAAGATGGTGCTGAGAGACTGGAACGGAAACGCTCCGGTACGCAGTCCAGCGGCGGCCTGTCCAATCTTCAAGAGCTCGAGCACATACAGGAGGACCCGGTGGCCTTGATAAGACGTATGAGTATCGACCACAAGGCTATTGCTGGAGAAGGGGAAGAGGGTGTAGATGGGATGCCAATCGTACCAGGCAGTAAAATGCGTGGTTTGGGGACGCTAAAGAGGTCAACACATACTACTTATAGGCGAGGCAGTCTACGCAAAGGTGGTCCGGCCCTCTCACGTCGGCTTGTCTCTGGCCGACAGGCAGAAACTGATACAGAAGACTCGCCGTCTACCTCCCCTGTACATTCTACCGAAAGCATACCTGAAGTCCCGCCTCTCCCAGGACTTGCGCGCGTTCAGTCTGAACCCGTCAATGGCGCATTCGAGGGATCGTCCAACAACTTCTCGCGGCCACAAGCAAATCGAGCATCTCCCAACTATGGTGGAGAAAGACCAGGCTCATCGGAGGAACATCCCAGGTCAGCTTCTACTGAGCCTATGACACAGGACCGAACTTCGCCTCAGCCTCGGCAGTTCCATTCGAGAATCGCCTCGAACGGTCGAACGACAGCACCTTTGCCCGGCTATACCCCTCCACCACAGCAAGTACCCCAAATCATCGAGACACCACCGCCACAGGAGCAGAACAGGACACCTCAGTTTACGCTACCGGAACGTCACTCTTCCCGCCAACCACCGCCTCAATCCCAGCAACAGCCTGCTGGTCCCCGTCATTATCCCCAGCCTCAGCAGCAGCCTCCGCAACAACAGCGCCAGCCTCAGCCTCAAGCAGGTCGCCCAAATCGCCATGCACAAGCCGCCCAGAACTCCCCGATCAAGCCCGCGCAATCTTTTGATGATTTAGTAGCCCAGCCTTCCGCGATGCCTGGCCAGAACAACAGAGTGGACTCGTTGTCCATTATTCCAAATGCGCCAGAAGACAAGAAGTCCGACGGGAAGTCCAAAGACAAGAAGGACGGTTCAGAAGGCGGCCCAAGGAAGACTAGTTGGGGTTGGTTTGGCGGTGATAAAGAAAAGGAAAAAGACAAAAAGGGTGGAAAAGACGCAGAGAAAGAAAAAGACAAGAAGGTCAAAAACAAGCTCAGCAAGCCTCAGGAAAAGGGTCACGATGATACAAGACTGGACCTCCTGCAAACGTCGATACAAGGTGGTGGTCGTGGTCGTGAAAGCGTTGTGTTGGATCGAGAAAGTATCAAGCTAGAAGAGGAGCGGAAGAAGGAGAGCGCCAGAAAGACGTCTAGCGAAGGCAAGAAAGAGAAGGAGCCTGGACTACTGTCCTCTATCTTCGGAGGAGGAAAGAAGAAGGGCGAGAAAGAGTCATCTCACAAGAAGAACGCCTCGCGCGGATTATCGCCTGAGCCCCCGCCACGCATCTTGAAGCCCGATATCGACTACAACTGGACCCGATTCTCAATCCTCGAAGAACGTGCGATCTACCGCATGGCTCACATCAAGCTCGCGAACCCTCGTCGTGAACTCTACTCTCAGGTCTTGTTGAGCAACTTCATGTACTCATACCTCGCCAAAGTCCAACAAATGCACCCGCAGATCTCCATTGGTAACTCCAAACAAGCGAAGCAAGCTCAACAGGCTCAGCAACAGCAACAAGCCGCGCAGCAGAAGAAGGAGCAGCAACAGCAGCAAGCCGCTCAACAAGCTCAACAACAGCAATCGCAGCCTGAGGAGTTTGCTCAGTATCAGCGATACCAGCAGGTAAATCCTTGTCGAAACCAAGTTTGTTTGGGAGAGATGCTAACAAAGATACCAGCAACAGCAGCAGCAGCAACATGAGCAACAATCAGAAAAATCCAATGAATGGCCAAGCGTACATCAACAACAAGCGAACGGGGCGCTACAACATCAGCAACAAAATGGACAGCACCAGCAACAACAGCACCAACAGCATCAAAGAGGCGCGTCGCAGGGTAATCAATATAACCAGAATCCTCGCGATTCTCATCATTCTAATTATAGTGCGAATGGAGGCAGCGGTGGATATAGCGTTGCAAACACACAGAATTATCTGGGTCAGTCGGGCAAAGGAGGGGGCTATGCTAATCATTCGGATTCTGATCAGAGTCAGAGGGCTGATGATGATATGTGGTAGAATTGGTAGTGTCATCGAAAGCTGCAGGGCGAGCATGGTTATCAAGCCCCGGCTTTTCCACTATCCGAACTACGCTTCTTTCTATTCCATCTTCCCTGTTTAGCTCCTGGACCGTTTTTCTCTTATCTTTCAAATGTATATTTACTGCTGGTACGTTTTATTGTCTAATCTCGCTCCGGATTATTTGGGGCGTCTGGGGAATTTGGCTGAGAATAGATAGATGGCAGTGACGAGATGGGATGGGACAACGTCTGACGGTCGTAAGATGCCAAGATGTAGATAGGGAATCACATCTGATGTAGTTTGTTCAAAACT
>Ga0058698_10001319_pt1 | contig 11343 bp, 16 predicted proteins | sample AgamicAsSfe_FD_67288 | JGI IMG/M metagenome (GOLD analysis project Ga0058698, IMG submission 67288) | Agave microbial communities from Guanajuato, Mexico - As.Sf.e | ecosystem: Host-associated > Plants > Phyllosphere > Phylloplane/Leaf | place: Guanajuato, Mexico | collected 2012-05-30
GAAAGTCGATTCAAAGGCATGAGCATGTTCTAGTGTGGTTTAAGCGACCTCGTATCAGAAATTTTCGGCTTGCCCAATGTTGCATGCGCTTTATGTCAATGAAAATTTCGACGGTGCTTCACTCTCCGGGAGGGACTGACGGCTTCAAACGAGGTCTGACACTCTGTCAGATCTCGATCTAAAACGAAAAGGCGTTTTGTCGCTAGGAAAACAATACTTGCGAACGAGAAGATGCTTTCGAGATACGAGTTGTTGCACGGTTCTGTCGAAGTCCTTTGAGAGCATTATCTTTTGCTCACGAACTAGGTCTAAGCTACCCTCTTCACTTCTCATCTCAATCTGTCGATCGCGATGGGATAATTGCCCTACCCCTTCTGCCTTTGGTTTTTTTCATATAGCTTGGCGATCTGAATATTGACAAATGTTGTGTCTGCTATGTTCGGATTTCAACAGAAACTCAGGTAGAGAAACGATACATGCGCCAATTAAGAGACGTACGAAGAGCAAAGAGAGATATTGATGAAGAAAAATCATTGATGGAATATTAAAAACCGCTAAGAGGATACTTGATGAGATCCTTCCCGGGCCGAGATCCTCGACATTTCGAGGTCTTCTGATAAGATATGCTATGCCCTGTTCCTCTGCCGCGTTGAGATCCTCGTCATTTCGAGGTCTTCCTGTGAAATCTGCTGTCTCCTTCCTCCTCGACCTGTCCCGTCTTTCGGGATCCTGGAGGTCAGATGAGACTGAAACTGGAAGTCAAAGAACAAAGGAAATGGTCATGAAGTCGTAAAGTTGTGAGTAGTCGTGAAGATCTAAAGAGCCCCTTGGCCGCCAATAAGTCTCTGCTCTCTGCTCTCTGTGTCTCCTCTGTCCTTTCTTCCCTAGCTCGGCTGTTCGTTTACTGAGTCTTGGTGGAATCGTTGTCGGGTGCGGACGAAAGCTTGGATCTGATGGGGATGGACTTGGGTTCTGCTGAAGTAGACTTGGATGCTGAAAGGGACTCGTGTTTGGTCGTACTGGACTCAAGTAGTGCTGCGGCAGACTTGGGATCTGTTGAAGTAGGTTCGGGCTGCGAGTCTTTCTGTTCCAGAAGTGTTGCCAGATCTGGCTGGCTAGAATCCACTTCGTCAGAGATGAATGGGAACTTGGGCAATCCTTTGTAGACTTGGACGTCCCAAATCCAGCGGATCTGGTTTGGAGCCTTTTCCATGATGAGACCTGGGTAGGCTTCTAGGATACGGATCAATGCCTTGATGTAGTTGTCTTGACGAACATCCCATCCAGAGTCCTCATTGGTGAGATACAAGTACTTCTGAGCGGGAGTTGAAGTCTCGGCGGGCTTCGTGGGATCGTCGTAGGGCATTTCAGAGAAGTCAAACAGCTCATTCAGTGCAGCGTACCAATCGATCAAGCAACGCTTGTACATGTCCATTTCGATCGCTACTGCTTCAGGGCCTGGGCCAGAGAAGAACTGGGAGCTTGGACCTCCGCATGCCCAGATCGGTATCTGACCACTAGGTACCTTGATTGTGCCAACGAACAACCGCTTCTGGGTGTCGCCTGGGTTCTCGATATGGTGTTGGTAGTACCAAGAATTGAACTGGACAAACCAGAAGAGAGGGATCCAGGGTCTGTTGCAGTCGTTATCAGCGAGATCTCGTGTAGGCAATGCGTGGCGCAGAGCGTGGAGATGGTTGACGTTGATCTCTCCCTCTCGCTTGAACTTGTGGTAGAGATCTCTGAAGCGCGTAGTAGACAGTCCAGATCGTGATGGATCAGACCATTCCTTGTCGGCCAGGATTTGGGTGATACTCTCTGGAAGGCCGGCCATATTGTTGAGTTGTTACTTAGTGTGTGGATTGCTGAGATCTGCCAAAGCTTATTCAGATCTGCCGGAGAGAATGACCATGTAGTGGATAGTGGAGGTTGTTGTTTGTGGGAAGAAGAAGATTGGGTTTTATAGGTAGACAAAGGTTGGGTTTTGTAGTGAAAGTTTGTCGGCCAATGGAGGCATTCGTTCCGTTGTTTCTCTGATTGACAATACGATCCTTATTCATCTGTATTAGTTTGAGATAATACCTACAATACGCCACAAGGATTGTTTGTTGATACACACACATGCAAACACTATCATGTGTATTGTGGCCATTGATGTGGTCTGGTCTGAACGGGTACTCTATGTGAAGCAAAATTTCGCTTGTATGGAAAGAGATAGCCCTGCTTGTTGGCCGATCGGTAAATGTGATACTTTATGCTGGCAAGATGTAAACGAATTCGCTGGAATGTGGCCCGTATATTTCAAAGTCGCCGTGAGAAGACAAGTACAAAGTCTGGGATATCGATTCACAATTTTACAAGTTTTTTTTGTGATTTTGTCAATGTTTATCTAGAAGCAAAAGATTGAAAGTGTCGAAAAAATGCCAGCCGGAATATTAAAATCTCCTCCCCAGATCTGCGATCTGCCACTACCTCCCCAATACCTTAATGATCTCAATTATCCTGGTCCAAATCCTCGTCATTGAGCTTTGTGAGGATTTCGTCGAAGGCCACATGAAGATGTCCATCCAGGTCCTCGGCTTCTTCATCAGTGACACCCCACTTGTGCTTGAGCTGGGCATATAGATAAGGGATCCCATGCCAACGAGGCAGAATCGCAAGGGTGCAGAAGGTGGGCACTTGAGCCTTGATGGCTTTGATGCTGGCGACTTGGACAGCGACTTCCTTCTTCGGATCCTGGAAGAGACAACTGTGCTTCTCGTAGAGTAACGAGAGATCCTGGAACCAGACATCTGAGAGGCGATCCGAATAAGTGATGATATCGGTGTAGTCAGTAGGATTTGGTCGCCAGTTCTTGATGTAGTCGGTCGCCAAATCAGTGACCTCCCAGAGTTCGACGAAGTACGAGATCTTGCAGCGCGAGCTTTCGACGAGGTGAGGGAGGGGATGGATTGTGCTGGAAGTCACAAAGAGTTCGTTCTCCAGGCTTCTGCCAGAACCCACTGGGATCGTGAGCCTTTTCTGCTGACGAAGTCCTGCGACTTCTTCCAACTTTTGTATGAGTATGTAGGCGTGATGAGATCCAGACTTGGCCTTCACGCTCAGCCATTGCTCGCCCAGATGTTTGATGCAGTAAAGCTTCATCTTCTTGTGCTCCCAGTCGTAGTGGATGAATTCGAAGAGAGCGTGACGAAGGCTGGCAATAGATTCTTCTGTGAAGGTACCTGAGGTCTCAGATTCGGATGCAGGACGGATTCGCTTCTTGAGTTCCTGCTTTTCGGTCGCTTCCACCTTGAGGACGAGATCATGGAGAAGTTTCAAGTACTCAACGTCTTGGATTGAGGCTCTCTTGATGAGACCGTTTCTGACCTCGAGCATGTAACGGATGTCGGGATTCTCTTCTTGTTCTTCATCAGGTCCGAGCGTATGCTGCTCTTCAGGATCTGGGAATGCTTCATCGGGATCTCCCTCAACGATCAGGGAGTACCAAGCAGGAGACTTCGCCTTGTTGTTTGCCGCAGCGAAGTTACACGGGATCTGGCGTGCGTAGGGCAAGCTCTGAGGCTTCTCTCGCTTGTCCCCGTGGAGCATATAGTATAGCGAGACAGTCTTGGAGTCTGAGCTTTCGTTAATCTCCTGCATCTTGGATTCCATCTCCTCGTGACACAGATCTGGGATCTGGTGCTCATACTCGATCTGAGCCCATGCTAGTTCTGTGGATTTGATTTCGGCCATTTTGATCGCAGAGGTTCGACAAAAGATTTGGATGGTTTTCGGTGTTTGTGTAGTTGAGTTTTTTGTCGAAATCTGCTAGAGTAGAAGAGGAAGAGGAGTGGGATGAAGAGGAGAGCGATTAGAAAGGTCAAAAGAGTCATTAAATAGTCGTGCATGGCCGGTTGGTACGAAGTGCACTGGCTTCTGATAATAGAGTATAATCAGATGCGCCATGGCAGGAGGGGAGGGAGAGGCAGCTGCATTTGAGCTTTCAAAATTTGAACTACCTACCTCTTGCTCTTTCTGTCGTAATTGACGACATGTCTTCTCTGGTGCTGTCTCGCCATCTTCCATCTGACGTAGAGCATCACCGCATCCTTGACGACCACAAACAGACATCCTCCTACAACACTTCTACCCCATTTGTTTTGCAACAAGCCTGTTACTCTACCTCTGCCTATGCCCCACTTTGATACAGGAAGTGTTGTCCACGACCGTGGTAGAATGTATGTGAGTAAGTCTCCTGATACTGAGGCGATCGTAGGGAAGATGATGGCGGACATGACTGTTTGAGCGAGGGAATTTGTGCTGAAGGAGAGCAAGCGTTCTTCTCTATCCTGTGGCGGCGGAGGGGCAGGGTTTTGCTGTGGTCGAGGTTGTTGCGGTATTTGTTGGCCCTGAGGTAGAGGGGCATTGTCAGGCAAAGGTGGTGCATTGAATGGATGAGCTTGGCCGCCGTCTTGAACTTCCAACAAAAGATCATCGTCATCAGCACCTGCCCAGTCTTCCCAGATGTTGGCATCTACTCTGATCTCAAAGTTATTGTCTTCCTCGGCGGCCTCCATCTGTGCGTCAAGGGCGACTTGAGCATTGTCATCCTGCTGACCACTTCTTGGTTGAATCTCCTTGAGCCACTTCTTCTCACGCTCAGCCCAGACACGTTGGTGGTAGGTATTGTAGGCTGATCTGATGTAGGGAAGGACGGCAAAGGTCATGCTCGCTGAGGGAGGCCAGGAGATCATGTCGAGGGTATCGGAGGTGTCGCCCTGAGTTGCGAAGAAGACGATAGGAAGAACGGGGAGGATCGAGTCGGCGAGGGTGGTGCGAGAGAGGATGAGGAGTGGAGTGATGAGCGGGAGACCAATGCGGAGGCGCCAGTGCTGCATGAAGTTGCGCAATTGATCCATGGGTCGGGAAGCCGTCCAGATGTTGTCAATTAGAGGTTGAAGGATGCGTCTTGAGTCTTGCGGGCCGAAGATGGAGGTAATGGTGTAGAGACCGTGGACTGCACAGGCGTGGACGACGGCACTGAAGGCTACAGTCAAGGCGGCAGGGGCTACGGCTTTAGCAGCCACTCGTTCAAGTGCTCTGACGACTTCCACGATGGGATCGCGCGGGCGGACGAGCTGGATGCTAGACTTGCATTGCGGGCACAAGATGGCGGGGGGGCCGAGAGTGCGTTTGCGGGTGGTAGGAGACTCCATGTCGGCGATCCAGTCGAGGAGACATGCTTCGTGTGCTACCAGGGCACAAGGGCAAGGGTCTCTCCAGACCGGTGTGTCGGGACCATCTTCACTCTCATCCGAGAAACAGATCCAGCATTTTTTGAGGTCGTTATCGTCAGGTATCTGTGGCGTTGATCGTGCTTCGGGTGACGGATGGTCGACAAGTACGCTGGATTCTTGTAGCGCCGAGGCGTCTTGGGCTGTGGCTTCTTGATCGTTCTGCTCGTGGTTCTGGCGCTGCGACGGACGGCGTGACATGGACTCCATCGTTGGGACTGAGAATGGTTGTTGTGAAGAGAGTGGGCGATTATGCGGCAGCCTCAGATAGAAAGAAACATGCCGGTTGATGCGCGTCATGCCCCGCGTGCGCAAACCCCGCATTGGGAAGGCGCCTCGAGCTGTCTCTTCTGACAACCTCCGTCGCTCTTGCATCTTTCACTCCATCCCGGTATCTGAGTCAATCTTTGACTTGTCTTTCATTCTCCATCTGCGATAATATGGATCGACGTAGCTATGAAAAGGCACAACGGCCTCTGCGACCGGATATCTATCCAAAGAAGACCAGTAGCCTCCCATCTCATCTTATTCCTGCGACTGGCTCAAAGCAATGTGCTCAATATAGAAAGGCACTGTAGTCTTCAGACAAGAGACACGTCCAAGGAAAGCCGACAACGAGTTGCTTCTCGATGGACACTACCTTGTTTTACATAATCGTACTGCATTCTCACCGCTTCGTATGGTAGACACTTTTACAGATGGAGAGGTGAGAGGTAAGGTTACACTCATCGAAAAGATGAAAGACTCAGTGAGTGAACCAATGGGAGAAAAACTTAGATCAATGATGAAAAGGTGAAGAATGCACTAGAATAGTGCTATTGTCCAAAATCGAAAATCAGCATTCACTTACAGCCTGGCACAAACATTTCATTCGCCGCGTACACACGAGCTTTCCCTTCCTTCTTTCCCTCCTGAGACACCCGACCCAACAGCTCGGCAGATCTCAGTAAGGCGCAACCAGATCTGTCGGAGGTGCACTGCTAACGATCTATAGTCATGGCCCCTGATAAAGACAAGCCCACAAAGTCTGACTCGGAGTTCGAAGTCCTGGAGAAGCCCAAGTCTGGAGTCATGGATGACAACAACAAGAACAGCATGGACGACGGTAACACTGAAATCCTGGAGGTAAGAGTGACTCACATCAGATCTCAAACTCAGCACTGATCCTATAGATGTTCGGTGCCAGCGCATCCCCCAAGACCAAGGCGAAAGCCCTCGAAGATCTCACCACCGAGGTAGTAGCGGACTTGGAGATCTTGAACTTGAGCTAACACAGATCCAGGAGCTCGAAGCTATCGTTGCCGAAGAGCGCAAAGAGATTTCGCGACTTAGATCTAATAGGGTCAACCACGAAGCCAAAGCACAATGGGACGAGATCGCAGCTCCTCAAGGCTGGATTTTGGACGATGGCCAGGTGCGCAACCAGCATGCTGACAAGATCTGGCGCCTACGTCAGAAATACGAGTCCCTTCTGGCGAGACTCAACAAGATCCAAATAGAGGAGGACAACTCCCATGCAAGAGACTTCTACACCCGAGCCATGAATGCTTGGTGGTCTCTCGGAAATTTATTTCACAACATTAGCAGACACTATTCGGATACCGCCATTCTGGAGGAGCTCAGAAAACAAGTGCCGGAAGGCGAGACCGACGATGAATCTGATGAGTCCACAGCTGAGAGGGCCATACACCCGAATGCCGCCAAATCCAGGTCTGCAGTCATGAGGACCCTCACCACCACTGATCAGCACAACGCCCCGCAGATCGCCACGGCTGCCTCAAATCTCTCCACCAAGAAGAGAAAGTCACGTCAGATCGTGACCGACACTACCACTGAGTTCCCCGCCAAGAGGATCTCAATCAAGAAGGATCCAAGCAATAAGACTTCAACTCTTGAGGGACAAATCTCAACCTCCATGACCACGGTCAGTCCATTCTCCACATATTCCGGTCTTCCTACTGTGAGACACGGGATGGCTAGAGAAGATCTTCCTGTCAGTACTGAGGATTCCGTCTTTGCCCTCGAAGCCCTCGAAGCCCACGAGCGGCAGAGATTGAACCTCGCCGAAGAGTGCAGAAGACTTCGCCTTGAGAAGGAAGAGTTCTTGGAGCAACACGCCTCCAAGTTGCCAGAGTCAAAATATCTCGCGGTTGGCCATGAGATCCCCGAGGTCAACTGGGTCCAAGCAATGAACGACTTCACCGCAGCCCATGCCAACCTAACAAAGATCTTGGAGTGCGAGGATCACGTCATGAAGGAGATCGTCCACAACGTCGTTTCGTGCACTGAGCTTCGGAAATACAAGGTAAGTGGTCCCACCCCACGTGCATAGCTATGACTGACAAGATCTAGGCTTTGACCCAACAGCTGTGCAAAGATGCTGAACCACACTCACACAGGCTCGAGATACAGGAGAACAGAAACTGTTTGCAAGCAGTCGAGATCTGGCTGTCCAGATTCGATAACAGAGTCTGTCTCATCACCGGCTACCTCGAAGATATCCGTCAAGACCCTGTCTTTGGTGAAACAATGAACGACTCCTTCGAGGCTGCTGTCAAAGCCCATCCTTTTACGATGCGTTACCTCCGCTGTAGCTTCGAGACCAGATGGCCCTTCATTTCCCAGATCGATGAAGCCCAAGTCTCAGATGCTGGCCTGTCTGATAACGAAGTCGAAGGAGAGTCTAGCGAGGGATTGGATGGAGATCTCGGAACGGCCAACACTCTGCTCAGATGCCTTCACATGATGTTGGAGGAGAAATATCGGACACAAATATGGAGGGCGTTGAAGCAGACCAGCAGAGAGATCTGGAGGATGACATTGTGTCCAAGGGTCACATGAAGAAGGAAAAATTACCAATGAGGATCCGGAAGTGCTAAGAATGGTCTCGATGAGGGTCTGGACGAGCAAATCAAACCTGAGATCTGGATTGAGACATCTAGAGGCAGCGTGCAGAAAGTTGTGAGAATCACAGTCATTCTGGAATTTGGAGACCCAGGCTTCAGTCATCGATCTCTATATTGCAGACGACAGAACAAGCGAGAGGGGTTTTGAGACCAGAACACTTCTGATGAAGACATGGAGGAAAGAGAAGCCGCAGAGAAAGCTTCCAACAAAGACCAGGATGAAATGGTTGACCTTGAGATTCGTTACGAGAGATCTGGAGCCACCGATAGGGAACCTTTGAAACTGACAGTCACTCTTAAACACGGAGGCTCAGAACTCAGTCAACAACAGCTATTGCATTGCCATCCTCTTCTATCAAATCCACTCCACTATATAGCATGAGAACAAATCGGACAGTCTTGGATGGCCTCTTATCCAGTACCAGGAATCTTGAGCAGAGACCCTGTGAGATATCTCGAGAGCCATCGGAATCTTCTTCCCGAGTACTCTTACTGCATGCGCACTAGATCTTGAAGCGAGAGTGTTGGATTTCAGATGATTAGATATTGGAGTCGAGTTCTTGTTTGGCTAAGCTACTTCTCTGACCTTCGTCTTCCATGCTTAGCAATTCATCTCGTCTGTCATTCAGTCATGCAAGCAATTGATCATATCAGCCTTTCTGTCATCATTGTCCGCTCTCGTGAAGCTTCCATCCCTGAGCGCCGACTGAGATCCTCCCGCTACTAGTATCGAGAACGAGATCTTTTGATCCCTGTCTCATCGTCCAACGCTGGAGAAGATCTCTTGATCGCGTGAGACGAAATCTTTGTCTGCGGCAAGCTTTCTTCCTCCTTGACTTCATCACCTCCCCCATGAATATCTTCGGTCTGCATACGCTTCTCCAAGGCTTGAACCCAGTCATCGATGACCTCCTTCAGTTTATCCTGCAGGGCCACCGAGGACTTTCTGACGAGTCCATGTTTGAGCGCCCCTGACGACATGTCACCGGGCAGTCCCTGAGTCATGTTCCTCTTCTGCTGCGGCATCCGAATATCGGAAATAGTAGGCGTGAGTGCGGCACCATCATCCAGATCCTGAACAGCTTGGATGATGCGCTCCGCAGAGAACTTCTTGAGAAGAGCACCGATACATCTGTGGAGATCCTGTTGGTCATGCATCTCATCAAGATCCAGTAGACTCTAGATGTTCTCACTCGATTGGAGAGAAGCTTTGGTCTGGTCGATATCTGGGATGCTTTGTAATGATGGCGAAGGTGAGACACTAGAACTGATGCAGGCCAACCGGGATCGTCGAGCCCAGCATCGACTTGAGGGATCTGTAGCGAGGTCTCTGACGGCGATTTGTGTTGTCTGCAAGATCTTGGTGGATCTGGATATGTGATCTTTAGATAGAGACCCGAAAGCTGATTCCAAGTCCTCAAGGATGTCAGTGCACGACGAAGGATTGGCATCTTGGATAGTGACCAGAGCTTCCCTCAGTATATTGATCGAAGTCTCGGAGGTGAATGTATCTAAGGATTCCAGCAGATCCTTGATTGCCATGATGCTTGGTGGATCTCGAGATGACTCGGTTAGATCCTCTATGGAGAGACCAATGACTGACATAGCAACGTTTGCTCTTGTACAGACCGAATGCTGTTCCTCGATCCACCGCTTCAAACGTCCTTCTAGAGTGACACTTGGCCCTTTCGAAGCAATCTCGGCGTTGACCGTGGCGATCGATCTCTGAATATCATCTTGCGTTGTGACGAGCTCTGTGATATCGGCTTTGATGCGTAGCAAGTTCTTCGCGTTGAGCTCAGGATCTCCGACCTCCAGATCTGCCATGATGGTGGGCGAAGACAGTACGGCAAGCAGAAGAGAAGGAGAAAGAGCTTTGAGATCTGAATGTGGTATGTGACGCCGACGAGATCTGCCAGCTTGTTTGGTGAGTGGGAGAAAGGTAAGAAAGAGTCGGAGTGAGAATGGAAGGAAAAGCAGGGACTGTCACATGCAAAAGGTCAACAGTCGTTTTGAAGGAAAGTGCTGATGTGTTATTCGCACCTTCCTTCCTGCAAAGTGATGCGTCGCGACTCGAGACGCAACAATGCAAACACTCAACGTCCCGATTGCCATCGCCCAACTCTGTAATGATATTTTGCAACTGATAATGGCAGTCCAGTGGAAAGAACTGTCGTAACCAATATCTGCTGATAATGGGAAGGCGAATGACTGTCACCACAAACTCGTAGCCTGTGGTCCCCTTCCACAGCCTCGCTTTTACCTTGCTCTTTCTATATGTCTCTCTGACAACGTTCATCTTCCTTCGTTTGTACGGTTTATCAGATAACGATCAAGCATGTTACAAATGATATGCACCGTATTGTGGATCCCGAACCCCCCTGACAGTAGAGTCTCCATCTGATGCACATCCGGCAGACCACTCAAGCTCGCAATGATGCCCAAGGCGAATTGGATCTTGACTGCCATCTTCACCCCACAACAACAGCCAGTCCCAAGATACCCCCTGCAAGCATGACTGCCCCTCTAACATAGTTCAATACCTCAAACCTCTTAATCAACTCCTTCAGCCTCAACTCGTCAACCTCTTCTCATCTTCCCTTCGCTTCCAGCGCTCCCATCTCTCTCAAAGCATTATTGCACACCGGCAACATAATCCCCGTGATAGGTCCAATAGCCATACTCAGTGCACCCGCCATTACCAATCCCGTCTTCCTTTGCACTTCCCACCCTGCGATCCTCACCACACCCTCTCCGCAGTGATAAGCCAGGTACCCATAGTTCGCGGCTGCAAAAACAGCAGCTTGAGGGAAGAAATGGCTACCACGAGAGAAAATAAAGCGGATAGCTGGGAGAGTCGAGGATGGTGATGGCTTGGAAGTTGACTGGGAGCGGGCGGAGGAAGAGAGCAACGGCGTGTACAGGAAGGAGATGCTCAGGATTGCTCCGGCTGTTGCGAGGGATGTGGCAGGACCGAGGATCTTGGCGAGATTGAGGGCAGTTGTGGTATCCATGCTGATGATAATGCGTTGTTTCGAACCGTCTGAAAAAAGTTGATATATCTGTGACGATTGTGGATGGTGGTATCTTGTGACTTGGGACGAATTGCAATCGCTTTGCCGATTGTCAAGCAGTTGGTATTTTGGCGACGTCTGTTAGGA
>Ga0058698_10001320_pt1 | contig 11339 bp, 10 predicted proteins | sample AgamicAsSfe_FD_67288 | JGI IMG/M metagenome (GOLD analysis project Ga0058698, IMG submission 67288) | Agave microbial communities from Guanajuato, Mexico - As.Sf.e | ecosystem: Host-associated > Plants > Phyllosphere > Phylloplane/Leaf | place: Guanajuato, Mexico | collected 2012-05-30
TGATCTACGAGAGGAGTCGTACAAGCCCTCGAAGCTGGTTCTAGACTATACCGGACGTGCGAGAATAGAGTCTCAAGCAAGCAAAGCAGTTCGTCTTCCTCGCTCGTGGCTGCTGCAGATCTGAAACTCAAGCTTCTCGAAACCAGAGGCTCTTCGTGATCCGCAGGGGTCGCGAGTCGAGTTACCATATCAGGCGAGAGAGTGGATGAAGAGAATGGGGTGAACACGCTAGAGGACCAGGGACATTCCCGCACTTGGCATGTTCGAAAGCTGTTTTACTAGTACTGTATATAGTATCGACTTTGTCAATCAATGAGGTGGGTTTGCATGGCGGATCCAAGCAGATCAGAGAGTGGGAGAAGTAGAATCAAAGAAGTAGAAGTGGAGGTGGTAGTGAACAGGGAGATACGACATCATCGACGGTCTGCTGTACTCGTGCGGTATTTTCCATGTTCCGCAACATCTGTAGACAAGCTACTTTAGTTTTCCTTTTCAAATCGGATATTCTTGTTCATTTCTAGTCATGGCAAGCAGAGCGTCCTCGGGTGATTTAGCTTTCGCAAGCTCATCAGTTGAACACAAGCTCAAGCTCCCACTTGTGTTCCTCGAAAGGACCCATGCTGGCTCTGCTGCCCCCCTCAATGAGTCGCAGAGTCTCCTTCTGCGGATTTTCCTCCCGACATCGGTGGCGAAGTCCTAACTCTTGCTTATATATTTGGAGAGAGTTGATCATATTTGACACAGCGATCGACCTGTTGAGTAAGATGTGTTAGTATTCATGTCTCACATCCAGATATAGACACGGGACCCGTGTGGTTTTAATCAATGCTTACCTCTTCCACAGACGCTGTGATGAATTTGCGTGCCTCCAGACCAGCCCACACTTTGATCATCGAGAAGTCTCCTTTCCGTAGCATGGATATACTGCCTCCTTGTGTTCCCAAGCGACGTAGAATTGGTAGAGCACTGAAACACTCATTAGCACAGTTGCACAACCACATTCCGTTCTCGATGTTAAACATACCCAGAAAAGAGATCCAAGTTCGGATCCAAAGTCCTCCCAATGCCCTCCAACAACAAAATACTCAGCACAACATTCACAAAGTCGCCTTCCAGCCTAACATGATGACTCCGCACCATATCCAGCACCTCACTCAGAATATCACCAATCTTAATATTTCCCAGCGCAAACGTCGCGCTCTTGACTCCTAACACAAGATGCTGCATCCGTAGCGCAAACACCTCTGGATCCAGTACTGTCTCCGGCTGCCGAGACCGCGCCACCATCAGCTGTCCGGCTTTGTAGCCATCGAACTCTGCGACGGCTTTGAAGAGGTCGAGGAAGTTTGCGCGGTTCTTTTCGTTCAGTTCCGTCACGAGACCGGTATCGATGAAGATGAGTTGGGGACGATAGCCTTCGCGATCGATGGCAGTGAGTTCGGAGGACCAGGCCGAAGGGTCGTGGCGATGGGGGCGCAGGCGTTGGAGGACTTGCTCGGTCACGTCGTCGGCGGCGATGGCGGCGGAGGAAGGAGCTTCATCACTGCTGTCGCCGGATGCAGAATGTGGAGGGGCTTTGGCGGGCGTGCTGGATTTGGTGAAGAGATTGGCGGGCCAGGGTGTCTCAACCTGTGCGGGTTTGTAAAAGCGGACCATGATATTGCCGGGGTGGAGGTCGGCGTGTACGAAGTTGTCGATTAGTAACATGTGTAGGAAGGCGTCGAGGCCTTCATCAGCAATCTCTTTCTGGTAAACACCGCCACCATTGCGGAGGAAGTCCTCGAGGGGTATGCCGTGCGCGAATTCCTCGACTAGAACTTGCCGGGAGATGTACGCGGTGTAGGGGTATGGGAACCAGGCGGTCGTTCTGTCCCTGAAGTTCTTCCTGAATAGACTCAAATTTGCGGCTTCGATTCGCAGATCGAGCTGCAGTTTCATCATCTCGCCAAATTGCGAGACTTGATCTGGGAAGGAGAACCAGCCCATTCCGGGTACGATGTCAATCATGGCTGCGAAAGCTGACATGATGCGAAGATCACGTTGAACCATTCGATCCACACCAGGATGTAGTACTTTGATGGCGACATACGATGAGGGTACTCTTTGCGGCGTGGACTTTGCTAGAGCATCCACGTTCTTCTTGACCCGTGCACCAAAAGTAGGCTCTTCAGACACATCCGAATCACCCATAGCTCTTAGATTTGGCCGCAGCTTCGCTCGATATACTTGTGCAATCGCCCCAACACCAAGTGGTTTCTCTTCGAACTCCTCGAAGATGTCGTCAAAGGACATGCCGTCGAACGCTGCTGAGATAGTCTTCTTCGTCATGCGCAGTGAATGTGCTGGAGCATTGGAGTGCATCTCGGACATGATACTGCACATCTCTTTCGGGAAGATATCTGTTCTTGATGCTGCCCATTGTCCGAGCTTTATGAATGCCGCTCCCGCTCTTTCCATCGAGCTAACCAGAAAGCCATACCACCAGATAGTGCCCCATCTCTCGTTATCTCTCTTCGGATTCCTCCCGCCCACCCAAATCAGCGGTATCGTTCCAACCACCGGAACAAATATAATGACCAAATGTAAAAAACGCAGACCAGTTGCTATCGGCTCCCAGATGTAGGTATCCAGGAACAGCCATATCCTCTGTGTGAAAGCTGGTGTATGAGCGATGAATTCTGGTGTCGTGCCATCTATCTCTGCTCGTGATGCTTCAAGCATGTGTTGCTCGCTAGTCTTGCCATCGTGTATGTCTTCCTCAGCTATGTGTGCAAAGGTGTCGGATGTCAGGGTGCCTACACTGGCGCCGACTATTGTGGCACCTTCGGCTAGCTTGGAGAATAGTGGCCGTTGTCCAGGGAAGGGAGGAGGAGGGGTGCAGAAGGACCACCATTTGGGTTTTCGTGGTGTTCGTTTCGTGAAGCAGGAGGCGAAGCGTTGCGATGCAGGTCGTAGGGAGATACGGATGTGGTGGAAAGGGCCGTGCAGACCAGCACGTCCAGCGCGGAAGGCCGTCGTGCTCATCTTGCTGGGTTGTCCATAGAGCTGTTTAGTAAGACTGATCGAGAGGTCGGGGCGACAGCTTTATCAGCACATTCCAAGGCACCTGAATGTTGAAACACATCGTAAACTTGGGTACGTCATGGGATCTGCATCAGAAGGAGGAACCCCGACCAATCACAGCAAATGTAGCTGTTTCCCTTGTTGACAATGGAATCATATAAATACTGTTCTATGTAGCTATCGTGACTGAACATTCAGCATCAACATCATCGCCATCATGATCATGATCATAGTCCTCATATCTTCTTCAACGTCTCGACGGCCCTGACGGCTCATCGTCTACCCACGCCTTGTTCGGCGATACATTCACCGACGTGAGCTCCTCCCCAGCACTGCTACTCCCAGCACCATTATGCATCGTCCTTTTGCGAATCATCCGCCAACCACCAACAAGCAGTATTAACGCTTCCGCGCCAAATATGACACCAAGGGTGATCATCGCACCGATCACGCCGGCTACGACATTCGACATGCGTGAGCCTCCTGCATTCGAGTCCGTGGTATTATCACTACCAGCTTCTGTGCTTGCAGCAGTACCAGCACAAGTTCCGGTCGTGTTGCCGCATGCCACGCACCACTCGGCATTGGAGCCGACAGAGATACCAGCCATCCTGTTGCTGAAGTCTGTCCACGCCAAGCTGGTCTCGCTTTGTCCAAACATGGGATACACTTCAGGGGTCAAGTCATCGCCTGTGGTCGTACTGCCGTTGTGCCACAGTAGTCTCACTTGCAGGTCATTCACTGCGGGGAATGCTCCTGTGTAGTTCGAATCGGTGAAGAGCTCGAATGTTAGTGCAGAAGCATAGCCAGGAATGCCGTAGAACATCGGGTCCACGACTGTCATGTTTGTAAGGCCGAAAAGTGAGGTGATAGTTCCATAGGCACCGAATTGGACCGCGAACTTGGGGCCGGTAGCTTTGCCCGCGGCCGCGATGGTACTGTTGAGGAAGGAGCTGATCTGTCCCGCGAGGACCATGCCAGATATCGCGCGAATCGGCGAGGATGCGTTGTATGCGAGGTTGAACTCATGTATGTTGGCAAGGTTCCCAAGTTGCAGGAAGACATCGGGTGTGATGAGATTGCCGGACGAGATCGATGTGTTATGGATTTCCGCGACATTTATAAGGTCAAAGACTGAGGAGGTTAACAAGATGTACTTCGGCTCACATGACGTCCCGACATACTGGTATAAGCATTCTTGTAGCCGTCCTGCGCAGAGGTGAACGTCCCGTTGATGACTGGTAAGAGGCTCTGATAGAAGTTCCCAGTACTATTCAGCAGGTCGTTGTATCCTTGGGTATAGTAATATTGATTCGAGCTGATCTCGGCATTGTTACAGGAAGTAGCACTCTGCAGCCAACCAGCATCCTCCGAATTTGAGCCCGTCGTCTGCAGCGATATTGGGATGATCTGATATCCATTCATTGGCGCAGATATCGTGGAGCCATTCGCCAAAGTCTGCGCACTAATCGTCGCGCCAACAGGCGGATAGAGGCCTTGCAAGAAACCCGTGGCGGAGCTATCGATAACATTGTCGGCTGGTGCGGATGCTTGAATCTGGGATAGTAGAACAATGTCCGTGTTCAGGCCAGCGATCTTGCTTGAAGCTCCGGACTCTACGTAGCGCGTGCGGTAGTATTGGCCAGAATTGTATACTTGATTGTAGCCGACGTCGGTGAGTACGGTAGGAGGATGTGACTTGTCTGTGCGATCGCCGTGTCTGTGGAACATGTACTGACGTAGCAGATTAGCAATGAATTGGAGATAATGCAATGGCATGCTCACTGCTCCCAGCACAGTCTCGGCCTGCACTACAGCGACCGACGAGAGAGCGGCAGCGAGAGTGATTGTCAGCATGATTGGCTGTCCTGTAGTGATTGTCAAATAGAACGCGAGCAGCAGTGAAGGATCCGTCGTGGAGGGGGGTATGCTTGGACTAACAAGTAAGCTTGAGAGCTCAAGCTCAAGCCCGAGGAAATTCCAATGGCATGCGAGGCCGTCGAAAGCCGGTTCCTTATCTCGATGAGGTCTTTCATTGGGTCGGCCGTTCATCCGGCGACGCATTACAGCCGGGCACATCCGACTCGTTGAACAAATGGGATCATGTGATTATGGGAATTGTGTTCGCATTACGTACATATTATTACACCAGATTCCACGCTTGTAGCTTCTGCTGCTTTCTCCAACCAGCTTGGTCCTCGCAAAACACATCTAGAAGTGCACACCACTTGAGCCTGTCTCGTTCTTTGAAACCGTTCCGCCATTCGCTGTCCCGCTGGCTTGCCCGCCGTAGTTGGTTCCCGACGCCAGCTCCTTCGCGGTGTCTTGCACACTCGAGCCTGTGCCAGTAGTGTTTGAAGACTCATCTCTGGTCGAAGTTCCAGCAACACCTGAGTTGGAAGACCCGTAGTTTCCGGAGCCATGTCCATAGTTGTCGAAAGAATTGTTGCCGGAGCTGCCAGTGGTATTGCCGTATGACGACTCGTCCCTGGTGGAGGTACCAGCGACGCCTGATGTGCTGGAGCCATAGTTTCCAGAGCCACCAGTTGTGTTGCCGTATCCAGCGCTGCCGGAAGATCCAAGACCGGAAGTGGAAGATGTGTTATCGTAACCGGTATTGGACGATCCAAAACCAGATGATGAGCCACCCAGGCCAGACGAAGAGGTGTTGTCATAACCTGATGTCGATGAGCCAAGGCCAGTGGATGAACTACCGAGACCGGAAGTCGATGAAGTATTGTTGTATCCAGTATTGGATGAGCCATACTGTGCTGAGCGACCACCAACCAAGCTTTCAGTTTGACCTGCACCGTCGTTTTCGTAGCGTGTGCTACTGCTGCTGCCGAAACCGCCAGTGCTTCCGCTAGAATATCCCCCTATACCACTGCTTCCTGGATTGGTCGCGTCCTGAGAGTCTGGATGTTGAGAACTGCCACCGAGACCCAGAGCTGAAAGGACTGTGCCGAAAACACCACCACCACTGGCAGTGCCGTCGTGTGAGGTTGTAGACGATGTGGTGCCTGGTGCGTATGATCGCTGGCTGGTGCCGGTTACGCCCGTGGATGAGCTGTACTCATCAGCTGAGCCAGCGCTGCTCAGGCCAGTACCACTGCTCAAGCCTGTGCCGTAATTTTGCCCGCTGCTTGTGCCAGCAGTGTCCGCGCCGTACGACTTGAGGGTAGACCCGAGCCCAGCAGAGTCAATGTTCGGATTACCATATTCAGATGACGAGCTACCGAGACCGGTTGTGCCCGACTCGTACTGACCGCCACGTCCGGAGGAGCTGCCGTAACTGTCACTGCCAATAGTCGCACCCGCCATCTTCTGCGTAAGGCTCTCGCTGCCAGACTGGCCGTAGCCAGCTCCAGTGCTACCATAAGCGCCTCCGGTAGTGGTGGACTCGTAGCCAGGCGCAGAGGCTCCAGATGTGTTCTCATAGCCAGTGGTGCCAGATGTGTTGCCGAATCCACCAGTAGAAGTGCTGCCAGTTCCACCATACCCGCTTGCAAGCGTCCCTGTGAGATGTTGACCAGTTGAGCCATGGACGTGCTCAGGGAGAACTTCCTCGTGGAAAGACTGCACTGTCTCAAAAGCTTGCGGGTCGAGCCTGTTTCCCGTGAAGGTGTTGTGGACATCACCCTCGGCTGTAGATGTTGGCGGTGCGGCAGCTGTACGGCTTTGTGAGATTGAGCCAATGTCGCTACCGACAGCCTGTGAAGGGGCGGCCTCAGTGTAGGTAGGAGCTTGACGAGATGTTGTTGGCGCAGAATCCTCGCCGACGAGCCCACTGTAGAAGCTGCTGCGGTCGTAGCCGTTGCCATACTGGCCCTCGAGGAAGCGGTATGCAGCTTCGTCTTCTTGTGTTGCACTCTTCAGGTTCTTCGTGGGTACCAGCACACCACCCAATCCAAGGGAAGCCAAGTGCTTGTCGGTTGCGCCTGGGCCACCGATGCTCTGCCACTCTTCTCGCAAAGCGTTGACAACCAAACTCGTGCAGCTGCCAGCCTGACCAATGATTCTCAAGTCGGCTGTTTGCGTTGGAACATAGCCCTCGTCTTTGTGGATGTCAACACAACCTTCGATGTTGCGGGCATAGTTCTCGCCTTGACGGCCAACAAGAATGTTCCAGTTGATGAGGAAAAGACGGGTGTTCTCCACAGTCAGATGTGATTGTGCGCCGTCGAGAGCCATGTCGTCGAGAACCAGGAGATCTGCTGCCTCCAGACCCAAGTGGGGCAAGAGTCTCGTCAGGTGCAGTACCGAGGTGAGCTCATTGCGACCGACTTGGATGAGAGGAATGTAGTGCTGCGAGAAGGCACCAGAGGGAGGTGCCAACGAACGGAGGTAGGCGAAGATGAGGGTGGCCGCAATAGTGTCGATGTCTCGCAGTTAATGTCAGCTAGGCTCCAATCGCAGATAGTGTAATAATGACATACCGGCCTTGTCATTGCCCATCACCAAAGTGACGGGAGTCTTGTTCTTCTGCCCATCGTGCAATTGCTTCTTAGCAGTGCGCAGGAAGTCGCGGAGAGAATGGTTGGACATTATGTTTGCGAGTTTGAGGATGGGATATCAAGTAGAGATGATTTCGAGAAATGTGACAAAGTCGGGGAGAGAGAGAGAGAGGGACAAGAAGACATAGCAGCAAGAACTCCACTGCGCGTCATCGTGCACCTTTGCTTTCCAAGGCTTTTTCTGACCAATGATGACGACGAAACTGTCGGCATGGCCAAGGCTTTTCCTCTGACTTATCGATATCTGTTCAATAACGCTTCAACAGTCAAAACTTACGGCTATTCGCTCTGCTCTGCTACTACTGCTGCCGCTGCGAAAATGCGCTCTCTCATCGGACGGAAATCCGATTGCCCCTCCATACGTCATTCCAATGCGAATTGACGAATTCGCCACGTGACACCAACCTGCTGAAGACCGTAGTCATGGTCGACATTATGTTCGCTGTGCCTGGGGCAAGAAAGTTTCTACAAGGACATCTCGGTGCTGAATGACTGGCGAAACGTCACGTTGCGCGGTGTTCCTGCCTTTCGACGAGAAACACAAGCCTCCATCCATGGTCAGCAAGATGATCATGATCCTGTCATGTTGAGCGACGTTACTCTTCATTCATTGTGAAACCTTAGCAAGAATCCGAAGCAGCCAGAGCAGCGCCAATAGACTTTCCGCAAGGAAGCTGAGTATATAAGCAGCGGAGACCTTGCCTGCTTCTGCTCCGGTGCAGCTTCAGGTCTCTTGCAGTAGTCAACGTCAACTCCCAGTCGAATTGAAAATCCCATGACGAGTGCTTGATCACGATAGCGTGGGTTTGATGCCAGCAGGTACCGCTGCAGACATGGACCATGAGAGACTATAACATCTGAACGGATATATGAATTACTTTTAGGATTGCGAGGTCAAACGAAACAGGGATCGAATAGCAAGCCGGCACCCTGCACTTGAGCATCGAGGTCCACGACTCGGGAGACCTTGTGCTGAGACCGTGCCGTTAAGACATCTTGGCCACATGGCCGGCCGTTCGAGATGTGAATCGATAAATGCACCCTGCACTCTCCAGGGAGTAACAAGGCGTACAATCTCATCTGCGACGTTGCAAAGCTTTCAGCAAAACAGGATGCTGGCACGAATTCGACACTTCTGGAGAATATCCCGGAGAGACCAGAGAAGCTGGCCGCCAACGAGGAAGGCTCGTACGAAGCATACAGGCAGTACAGCACGCGTCTTCTGGAGAACAAGCATGGCACACGCCACTCACTGGCTCTCGAAGAGACATGTATACATTCAACCTGCAGAATTTCTTCATCGCGAGGGATGTATCATTATGTACTTTGATCGCAACGAGACGATTCACAATGGCAATAAATCACTGCTTTGCAAGCAGAAATAGCACAAGCTAAGCGAAGATCTGCATACGAACCTTCAGTCAATATCATTATTGGTAATGATAAGGAAGCGGGAAGGATACTCGGAGACATTCTAACCAACTTGTAGGTACATTCTCCGAAACTATTCCTGAAGAGTTCCAATTTCACGAGATCTGGGTATTGAAGCACGACGTACCAAGAAACGCATATTGAATGCTGCTCGTGACACGAAGGAGGAGTCGCAAGACAAGTTCAGATGATTCGAGGGCAAGAGCACGTCTGTCGAGGAGCAACTTAGACTCAAGAACACCAAGCTCTTAGAGCTTTTCACGCCGAGTGAGACTAACGCATAGATCTAGTTGGGGTCAAGAGGCTTTTGAATGTGGCATCTATATTACAGTGGAGGCAATGGCACCTGCTGAATTGCTCGAGAGGGTCGGTACGCCATCATCTATTTATTAGTATTAGCGAGTCGAATAGCAAGCACAAGTTATCGGGCAATTGAAAGTGTATCTATAGTCACAGTCGTTCGTCGTGATTTCAACCGCCATGTGTACGGTATTGCCTTGGAAGGTTCATCAGTGGGCCGAGAGCAAGGTACACATCTGTTCAGACTGAGCCACTACTCCTGAGACGACTCTCCTTTTCCCCGGATCATCCAGTGTGACTTGATCTCGCCGATCACATATCATCACAGTACTCATAGCGTCAACAACCCCTACACCGCGCTCTATCTAGTCATTCCATTCGATATCTCCTATCAACGCCCAAGCAGAGACCTCGTCTCCAGGAGACTCAGAACCACCAGAAAGCAAATCCAATGACTTCCAAAACACCTTCGTCGCCCCAAGCACAGCCCACCACGAATATGTCTTCTTCCCCAATATCTCGAAGAGCATCCTTGATGCCATCCACACTGCCGAACAATGCTGCATCAACCTCAGACGACTCCGCTTTACCCATCAGGCATCCTCGACCAATGACTGCTGCGGAGCTACACCTTGAGCTCGAGAAGGAACAGGAAGCTGTGGTATGTGCTGTTGTTCCTCGAGCACTCCGCCTTGGTACTGGGATTCATGTATGCTGATATGCTCAATCTGCCAGGTGAACCGCCTTCAGCGCGAACTGTCTCAGCTAAGAGCACAGACAGCCTCCGCGGTGTCGAATGCCTCCTCTACCTCCTCCTCCCATCCTGCCGTCTTCGATGATGCCGCTGCCTCCACTGAGATCCCTACATCAGCTCGCCGGCGACGCGCTTCATCTTCCGTCAGCTCTCGCAGCTTAACCTCACATACCGCAGGACCCGGCGAAAGGACATCACAGGCATCGGTGGATAGAGCGCGAGATGCTGGCATGACGACCCCAGGTAACAACAGTCGAAGCAGACAGAACTCACACTCTACAACATTACCAACCCCAGGCATGGCGAGATCCGTCAATTCTCCTGCACCACCTCGAGGCTCGCTCTCGCGGCAGAGTAGCGAACGAGGTTTGCCACCGCCCATGCACTACTTTGGTGGGTCATCGGGACCGATCGCGCAGAGTCCTGGTGGTAGACAGGATGAGGCAGCTCAAGCTAGAGCGGCATTGGAAGTTGCAAGGAGGGAAAATGATCGCTTGGTGGGAAGAGTCAGAGAGCTCGAGGCAGCTTTAAAAGAGAAACAGAAGTCGCAGAGTGCTGTTTGAGTTACTTGCTTGCTGGTAATGGATGTGGAAAATGCGAAAATGGCTCGAATGACAGATGAGCATGTAAGACAGCGTCCTGCTCACCTCAGACATCAAGCCGACTTGCTTCGGCAGGTCCCCTGTGGCACTCTGGCTAAACTTCACCAGACTATGATCTCGGTATCATGCTTGCGTCCTGGCTGTTAGGGCAACTTTGACCCTGAACACTGGCACACGTCTACTAAAAAGCTCTAATGCATTGCTTAGCTGTTGCATGCACACAAGTGCAGGGCCTTATGCTGGACAGACTATACCGCGTCGTTGCAAACCGAGCCCGCACGCGAAAAGACCTTCCACGAGAAATCGCATGTTTTACAAGACAGCACAACACTGAGGCCAATGATCTACAGCACCAGATCCTGACTTCGAGTGGGGCGTCTAGCGATACCATGGCAGCGAATTTGTTGTCGGTTACACAGCCTGCTCGATCCGAGAACTGCGGGCTCACAGACCAGGTTTCACGAACAGCTCATTGGTCACCACTCCAGGTTTCACGTCGTTGTTCACTTGGACGACTCAAAACGGTGCGATGACTGGCATAGTGACTGGTCCAATTGTCCTCGGCGTGTAAGGTGCCGCGCTGGCTCGCACCAAAGTTCAAGAACATACTTTCACCTGGTGGTACAGACTTCCGGAAATATGCTTTCAGTTCAGTCTGATATATATATGAGCCAC
>Ga0058698_10001321_pt1 | contig 11335 bp, 9 predicted proteins | sample AgamicAsSfe_FD_67288 | JGI IMG/M metagenome (GOLD analysis project Ga0058698, IMG submission 67288) | Agave microbial communities from Guanajuato, Mexico - As.Sf.e | ecosystem: Host-associated > Plants > Phyllosphere > Phylloplane/Leaf | place: Guanajuato, Mexico | collected 2012-05-30
GTATATGTGGGGTAGGTGGTGTGGTAGGCGATCGAGGAGGGGCTTTGCAGCACTCGCTGCTTCAGGCTTCGGTTTCGGGGGCGTCTTTGAGGCTTTGGAGGACGAGTTCGGCTGGGGAGATAGCTGGGCTTGGGGGGCTTGACCCGTGGGACCTTGCTTGTCCTTGGTTGAGCCATTGGTCGCCGAACTTTTGTTGCGTCGGTCGCTGCCTCTGCTCTTCCTCAACGCCCTGGATGCCTTGGACGATGCGTTTCTGCTCCATGCCGAGAGCACAGTACTAGTCACACTCTGCTGGAGGTGACCAGTGCGGGGTGATGACGCTCGGAGCAGGCAGGTGGGAGCCTGTCCAGGATACTGTGAGCGCGCAATTGAGGGCAGACTCGTGGTCGTCGACAGGCCAAAGACGCGGCAGTTGGAAGCAATGGCCCGTTTCTGGATGCCTCCCCTCGATGTCGACTGCGACTGTGCCCATATTCCCCGCGCTTCCCGCGAAAGCACACGGGCGTGTACCAAAGGCTGGCCAGCGACGGCGCGCCACAGGAAGCCGAGCGTTCCTACATTCTTGTTCATGATAACCGCGGCGGGTACATGGTCGACGTTCGCAAGCGAGGGGATATGCGAAGGTATCTGCGGGGGGGATCGTCTGAGGTTTGCGGTGTAGGAAACGCGGGCGGTTGGCTGGAAATACAGGCAAGATTCACGTCATTACCCATGCACATGCAAAAAGTAGGTAGGAGTGACAGGCGCCAGCACGGTCCACCACCACCTTTCGCCTCTCCAAATTTCTTGAGAAGCCCCACATTGTCGCGAATCGATAGCCAATTCGACCCTCCTCCTCGCCTCACCTTTTGCTCACGCCTATAGCGAAAAGAGGAGGAAAATAGCTCTACAGAGATCCAGACGACCTCTATCCGTCCGAAGTCTCCCCGCGCACACACGTACACACACGCACACCGCTCAGGCTTGACTCCCAACGCCCGCGCATCGTTACGACAATCGCATACTGCAGCCAAAATGCCCGCACCTACAGCCCTCCAGCGCAGGCCCGAAGAGTTCGCCGACGATGTCACCATGGAGGCCTCCTCCGTTCCTCTCCCGACCGAAAGCGAGGGCGACCTCATCTCTATGAGCCTTGACCCGGTCGAGGCTGCGCACGACGCCCCAGCACCCACAGAAGACATGCCCATGACAGACGAGAGCGGAAAGCCCAAGTTCCCTGCGGCCAAGTCGATACCGCTCGCTTTCCGCCGCGAGCAGCGCAAGGTCCCGATCCCACCCCACAGGATGACACCACTCAAGAACTCGTGGCCCAAGATCTACCCTCCGCTTGTTGAGCACCTCAAACTGCAAGTCAGGATGAACACAAAGGCAAAGGCTGTTGAGTTGCGCACTTCCAGTGCTACCACCGACACCGGCGCGCTCCAGAAGGGAGAGGACTTTGTCAAGGCATTCACTCTGGGCTTTGACACAGACGATGCCATTGCGGTAAGTGGATATCAAACCAACACATGCGTCGCGCGAATGTTCGGTTTGGGCTTCGCATGGCCAGATTGCAGCATCGGAGAAGTCAGAACTGACGAGTTTATAGCTGCTTCGATTGGATGACCTCTACATCGAGACCTTTGAGATCAAGGACGTCAAGACCCTACAGGGCGAGCATCTCGGTCGTGCGATTGGTCGAATTGCAGGCAAGGACGGCAAGACCAAGTTCGCAATTGAGAACGCCAGCAGAACACGAGGTATGTTCATCGCATCATGTTAACAACCTACCTGTTCACATCACTGACATTTCCTAGTCGTCCTGGCGGACCAGAAGATCCACATCCTCGGTGGTTTCAAGAACATTCACATCGCACGTGAAGCCATCGTCAGCTTGATCCTGGGTCAACAACCAAGCAAGGTGTACGGCAACCTACGAACAGTCGCTGGACGCATGAAGGAGAGGTTCTAGACGATACAACAAGCGAGGGGTCTTGCATAGTAAGCCACGCAATGGCAACGGCGATATCGGGCATTTACATGGCGTTTGGAGACTGGGCAGGTCGGGAAAAAGCTGTTTATACCATCTGAGATGACTTGATGATTGGAAGGAAGATGGCTGGGACATGTCATAGCTATAGAGGCAATTACGATTGATTCACACCTACCCACATGTCCCTCCATGGATGATCCAGCACGGGTATGAGTCGTGAATCCTGAACAAGTTGGAACTTTTCTTCTAGTCAACAAACACACACGCACCCTTCTTTCCCTCGCTCACCCATCAATTCTCGCTACGAAAACCGCACAAGCCTCCCTCCCTTCCTCGCCCCAAACCCTCTGACAAGGAATCCACTGCACACCCTCCATCTTCATACCTACCCTCCCTTTGCCAAACCACTCGAACCCTCTTCCAACATACAACGTAGCGCTCGTCCACTCTTGCTTTCCCAGCAACTCCACGTCACCCTCATCCCTAATCTCCAGGGTAAAGAACCTCGATCGAGTATCCCGCGGCATTGTGGTGGTAAAATGGGGGACCTTGGGATCACGCTCAAAGGAGTTGGAGAGAGCTGTCAGGCCTGTAGCACTCCACTCTATATCCACACCACGTGGTAGAGAGGAGACCTGGGCAATGAAACAGGGCGGTATTGGTACTGATGTCTTGTTAATATCCGCGTCTATGTTTTGGTCCTGAACTTGAAACTCAGAAGTAGAGAGGGCAGAGCGATCGGGGATGGGAGAGCGATAGGTTAAATCCTTGAACGTTGAGGCGCCGTGGTGTTGGTTCAGGCGGTCCCAAGGGTCCATGTCTGCGTCTTCGTTCTCTTCATCATCGGAATTATTGAGAGAGGATGAGCGGGGTGGTGTGTGGATCGTTCGCCAGACTTCTTGGGCTACTTGTACGGACTCTTCTGGATATGGTGATGCTGGGATGAAACCTACAACTGCTGACCACCATTTGACTCGTTTTGTACGGCCGATACGCCAGAGATGTTGTAGGGAGAGGATTGCTTGACCTCTGAAGCCATTTTCCTTGTAGACGTCCATGGATGCGGGGACTAGGGGAATCTGACCGGCTACGTATACCACTTCTCCACTACTCTGGGTATCGCTTTCGTTGAGCTCGTTGTGAGGGGGTAGATGTACAGAGATAGCTTGGCTGTACGGTCCGATGTTTGCTGGTGCCCAGTAGCTTCGCCCTTGTACGTGCAGCCCTTGTCTCCTTACTGGTCTGAATACCTTTCCATCCTGATCTGTTTCGTCCTTGTCCGCAACTACACTCAGCATGGCATGTACGCCTCTAGGCATTGTATCTCCAACTGCTATTGTGGCTCTAGCTGGTGGGTTCACGTGGCTAAAGTATTGCGCGTAGATGGGATTGAGAACTGTAAAGTCTGCCATATCGCGGAGAAGTAGCGTACAATGATTGACGCTGTTCTTGGGAATACGTGATTGCTTCAAGATATGATCGAGACGGAGGAAGATCTTGGAAAGTTGGCGAGAGGGGGAATCGGGTGAAGCAGCGGTGGGAGCATCGCTCGTTAGATTGGAGTATGTGAAGACCGTCGAAGTATCACTGAATACATTCCTGGGAAGCCAATCTACTACTGATGTGCTATCCAGTCGAGAGACAGCCCCAGAAGACTTGACAGCAGATCCCGTGTCAACGGGTATGCCTTGACTACTCTCGTTGCTGGCATCTGTGGCTTCTATCAAGCTCGCGAACTCCTCGTCCCAGAGCTCTGGTATTCTTAGTGGATCAATAGGTTCGGCGTCGTCTGCGCTCTTCTCCTCAAGTGTGCTGCTCTTGATCTTTAGCACTGCTTGGCCACCGTCCAGCTTCCCGGGTGGTCCATTGTCGATCCTGATCCTCTTCTTCCAGAGCGATCTTGGCCCGTCCAAAGCCAATGTCTCAAACTCACCCCCTTCACCTAGTATCGCGCCGTCGCCAGCATCACCATAGCGTCCCATTGCCTTGGCCACTCTAGCTATAGTCTTGTAATTAGCGACATCGAGACCCAAAAAGTCCTCATCTAGACCACCTGACGCCGTCTTGATGATAATTGCTTTTTGCCCGATAGCCGTCATATCGTGCAGAAGTGACGACTGTGTGTACGGTGGCAACAGAGGATACTGCCATAGATACGACAGTGGCGTAAGTCCCAGCCTGAGCGCTACAGACTCCACACGCGTGCGTTGATATGTGCTCAGGATAGCCCCTGTAGATACAGCGTTGGCCTCAGGGTGTGCTTCCAGAACCCTTCTCAACAGTGGTACCAAGTCTTCAGTTTCATCCTGCTCTTGCTTTTGCAAAGGTGTCGCATAGTCTCTATTCGAGTCTACGGCGGTACCCGTAATCTCTTGTCGATAGAGAGGGATCCCTAGCGCTTCTTCGTAGAGGGGAATGACCGAGTGCCCCACGGTCTGGTACATGTAGCTGTTAATGTCCTCATCATCATTGCTAGAAGGCGCTGGGTGCAAATTGGCCAGTGCTACGACGGTGTGGCCGTTTGCTTGACAGTGGAGAATGGAGAAGAGCGAGTCTTTGCCCCCGGAGATTAAAGCAATCACGTTCAATGACGCCGACATGGTAAAACGAATGATTCGAAACGGGCGACCGTCTGGGAAAAACAATGAAGGAGTTGAGGACGGCCCGGTGCCGCTCGTTGCATGAGACAGACGCAGGTGGATTGAGTCTCGCTAAAGGTCTGCGCACGCTAGGTTGATCCGTGGGGTTTTGGAACGAGCGCGATCGTGTTTTCTGGCATCAGGGTCCTGTCCTGCAACTCATTGCAGATCATCGAAAAGCAACCATGCGCACAACGCGCGGCTCGCATGGATGGCACAGTAGTCACATGCAGGTAAGGACATCGGAAGTATGTATGTAATAACGTGTTTTTTGTATGATAGTCGGACAGTGCCAGCACCTCTAACCTACAATAGGCTGCGCAGAAAAGCATTGCTGAGCAGATTGTAAAAGTCTGACGATTACATGTGTTGTGAGAAAGAAGCGAATATTCTCAGAATGTTGGAGGGCGTTCAGATGAAGCTGCCCAATTACAACGAGGGTAGGAAGCGCAAGATAAACAAGGGGGTAACGCGGCGACAGTGGCCGGTGTAGGGTAATGGCCATGTCGTCGTAAGAGTGAAACCAAGAAAAAACACCAGATCTATCCGTCCGCCAGTAGTAGCCAGTCTCCCCAAATCCCAGGTGTGCCGTGCTAAACGCGAAACCAAAAATGCCAATCTCGAATATTTAAACTGCAAGATTGGCTGAGTAGAATACAGTGGTAGAAGGGAAGCGTAGAGTTATCGCTGCAGATTATGCAAGATCGAACCGCTGATGTGAACCTGTGCCGCCTGTCTAGCCGAGTCGTGAGGGTGGACGAGCAGCCATGTGGCATGATGTATAATCCTTCTACCGGGTGTTGTGGATGTCATGAAGGGTCGTTAAGAGTTGAAAGGAGAAGTGTGGTAGATGAGAAGATTTACTCGTTCCTCTTGCGCTTCTTCTGGCTGGGCGACGACTCGTTCTCGGATCCATCAGAGCTTGAGGTAGGGATCTCGGAGGCAGCGTTGTAGAGGATCTCACCCATGGTGGAAGGGGCCTGTGCGCCAAACGCACCGGGTTGACCATGCTGCATGTCCGAGTGATGGAAGTCCGAGCCCATGACCTCAAGGCTGACGGCACCAGTACCGTGGGTGCGCTGGTGCTGAGAGAGGTTGTCGCTCCTGGAGAACTTCTTGCCACAGTCAGTGCACTCAAAGGGCTTGTCGTGAGTGTGGAGAGAGCGGTAGTGGCGCTTGAGGTGTTCTTGACGGCGGAAGCGACGCGAGCAGAGAGTGCAGACGAAGGTCTTGGAAGGGTCGTCGGTAAGCGACTGCTTGCGACCGCGGCGGCTGGTAGGGGCGACAGGGGTGGCGTGTTCGTCTGAGCTGGAGCCGACAGCGTTCTCGGCTTGACCTGATTCTTGTTGGCTTGATGCTCCAGACATGGTGTTATCATCACCTGATGTCTGTTGCTTACCCTGGTAGTCTGACTCAGTCTCGCTGAACTCTGAACGAGCCTTCTTGACTGTTCGCCTCTTGGAAGCGGCGGACATGTCGAAGTCGCTAGTAGCAGGGGTCATGGGCAGGCCGTGAACAAGCTCCTCCTCAAAGTCTGTGAAGCTCTCGTCGCTCAGGAAGTCCTCCTCAGGAGAGAAAGCGCCAAGGTCAGTGCGTTGGCGCTTGTTACCGAGAAAGTGGGTGTTGTCAGTAGAGAAGTTGACAAGGCCGGTGAAGTCGTCTTCGCAGTCAAGCTCGAACAAGGGCTCAAAGGTGGGGAGACCAGTGATGTTGAAGGACTGGGTAGACTCGAAGCTGTCGACCTGGGCAGTCTCACCCTTGAGGACAACCTTGTGCTCCTCGTCGCCAGGGCAGAGTGTGACAATGGGAAGCTCAGAAGTAGAGACGGTGAGATCGCGGGGGTTGCAGAAGTTGTTCTCGGCCTCAGCGAATGCAGCGCGGGGTACTGGCGATGGTGATGGGGAGAGCGAGGGGCATGAAGTTGCAGATAGAAGGTAGGAGCCTTGGCTAGCCGACGGAGGCTGGATGTAAACTTGAAGGAGTTAGTCACACCGTCCGAACATTCAGCAACATCGACTGCGAAGGACATGAGCAGATTGATTAATCAAAGAATACATACCTGGAGTCATGGGTGGGGAAGCTGAACGCCATTCGAGACCGGCAGAAAGGAGCTCAGAGAAGACCTCGCCTTCGCAGCCTTGCTTGACACCCTCGATGCCCTCACCCGAGAACATGTCATGCATCGGTGTAGGAAGAACATCGCATGAGGAAGGAGGGCTGCTGGTGTTGCTACCGCACGATGAAAGGGGAGGTGTGGCGGGCGAGAATGAGTAGTCGGTGTCAATGGGGTGAAGGTATGGCGAGTCTTGAGGTTGGATCAAGATCGTTGGCTTCTGGTACATTGGCTGAGGTGATGCAACGGGAGTGAGCATCTGGTTGGCGTAGGCAGTCTGAGGGTAGGACATCTGAGAGCATGCCGACGTTGGCCTCTGGTAGTACATGTTCTGTGCTTGGAAAGTAGCCTGTCCGGATGGGTGGGGTGTGAAGTGGCCGTGTTGGCGTGTGTTCTCGCCCTGAGGGTCCGGGTTGTAGTAGAAGAATGGTGATTGCATAGCCTGGGCTGGGTGGATGGGATATGAGCCGTCCATTGCGTGTGTTGGTGTGTGTCTTTACTTCAGTGTAGCAGTTGTCGTCGTTGTTAACGTTGTTGTTGGTTGGTTAGGTCGATGATAGTATGATATCGAGTGATGTCGAGGACAAATTAGTTGTACTTGAAGCAGGATGCTGGACAGTATAAGAGAGAGTCGAAGGAATGACTGTGGGCCAGTTCGTAATAACGAAACTGTCACTAAGATAGATAATGAAGATCAAAGAGTGTGAGGGCACAAAATTATGAGACCCAAGATGAAAACCTGAACGGCGACGGCGGAAAGAAACGAGAGGGACGTGGTTGATGAACCTTGATCAAGGGCAGGCCAGTGAAAAAGAGAACTGATGAGCGCACAGAGAAGGACGGCTCGCTCTAGTGCGCCGGGGCGCAGCGCAGCTCCACAAGCCAGCTAGGTATGGGATCCTGCATTAGACCCTAGCCTTGACTCGCGTCAAAAGCAGCGAATGCATTAATGCATGGGTTTTTGGGCCTAAAATTATTCGCCCAATGCATAGCTGCATGGGACTATACGCGAAATGAGATGTGCGCGGCGGTTCCGGCAGGCTTCCAGGTATTGGCTACGTCGCCAGCACAGCACATGGTGGGATGGAGAGCCTGCCACACTGCCTACGTAGTGGGTTTCTACCGCCCTCTCCGAATGGAGGAGAGACAATAGCTGAAGGCAACTGAGCCTCGCCACGGTATGGTTGTTGTTCTGAACAGCGAGTGATGGGTAGCCAACTGTGATACTGCCGATGAGTGGGCGAGCATCGGGTGTGTCCTGCGTCTCGTCTGACCTACCACACCTCAGGATGCCCTTTCAGACACCTCTCCAACTCGCCTCGAGATTAGCGCGTCCGGGCATCATTCAGCCTATCATCCTATCTGCCAATCGATAATGATAGCTGCGAGACCCTGCCGGTTGAACTATGTTTTGAAACACCCATACAGCGACCCTCCCGCTCTTCGTGATCGTGATGACGCTGCGCGCTCCACCGAATATGTCACGCACGACAACGCCGTACCGCCCGCGGTGCCACCCTCAAGCATCACAGAAGCAACACTACAGAGTCTGATGTGGTTGTTGATTGAGTGCTTTTGGACGCGCTGTAGCCGGGCGTTAATGTCGGCCGCACACCACAACAACTCGCGACGCCTTCCTGAGATGCAGAATTGTAGGAGCGGTATGTCTCACGATGTCTTCAACAACTCCACAAACCATGCAGGCCCCAGAGTTGGAGGAGTGCGTCGGAGTGCGTCGCGTGAGGTCGCCGGTAGCGAAAACAGCAAGACTACCATTGCCACACGCATCGCGCAACACTGGAGGAAGACTCGACTTGCCGGGCTTACGCAGGAACGTCAGCCATGATGCAAGAACATGATCCACGTTGGGCGTGATTTGCCCGCCAGCTAGAAGCCCTTGGATCCGCGCACTCCCAGTGGTCCAAAAGACGGCTATTCTTAATGGTGCGACATACTCGTGTGCAGTGAGCTGCAAGTCGCCACCGATACCATTCTTTCTTCAAAGGGTCAGTAGAACTGGTACTGGGTTGGTGGGATGCATGGCCATATAGGTGCACATGCGGCCTTAATCCGTCTTGCAAGTGTGTTTCAGAAGTTGGGCTGCCACTTCGGCCGCCACTCGTGCAGCGACCGACTGTAGTGGTGTACCAGAGGATGCAGGCTCCTTCTAATCTACGTATCGATAATGGGTGCACTTGGATGGTTATGACGCGGATGAAGTGGATGCCTCACCATTTACACTTCCACCGCGGTAAGAGTTGTGCATATTGGTGCCTCGTATAAGATTCAGCACAAATAGAAACGAGCTATCGAATGCTGCGGGTGCAAAGTTATGAAGCCGCCGGCGAGGCCTAAGTGGCTTACTCGTAAAAGCGGCGTGTCTTTCGCGTGACAAGCGTTGGTCAACTCGAACAGGCCCGATGGCATCCGCCAGACCGTCATCCCCCACATTGACTGCAGAGCTTATTGATCGAGAATAGCGTCTACTGCAGGTACAATGCAGGAACAAACGGTAAGTAAGACCCAAAACAACATGCAGGCTTATCGTGACCCTAACAAAAGAATTTCGCGGGATTTTCGTGCTGCAATCGCCCTGCATTATCGTAATGCTCGCTGTTGCATGTGAAGACGACGCAATTTCTAGAAGGCCACATCAGCGGGGCTCCCTTACGACTCAACAGGGTCTTGATGCGATTCAAGTTGAAGAAGGGCTCTTCCGTGGTATGGGCCGTGTCAGTTAGCGTGTGCGGCGTGGTCATGCCATAGCTTCGGCGCCGGGGAACGACGCATGGCTTCCATAGCATTGTCCCACTTGACTCTCTCTCCACTCCGTCAGCCCTGTCATTGGCCGAGACCCACGAAGCCCTGATCTTCGACCTTTCGAGGAAGTTTTCCAGCCTGGCGGGGTTGGGGCTTCCATCCCGCTCGCCCATGGTTTGACTATCGCGATGGTGTACTTTGACTCGCTAGCACGTCTATCGGAAGTACAGCCATGTGTGCCGGCTTGACCAACGACGAAAGCTAGTACACCGTGCCACTCAGGTTCCTGCGTTTGTTCCGTCATGCCGCGGGTCAATGTTACTTTTACGCGTTAGAAACGAAGTGTGGCTTCCGAGGCCCTAGATGGCCTGACTACACCGCGTAAGTATTTGCAAGGTGTTTCTGTTGGTATGATGCGCACGAGGAGCCACCCTGAAGATTTGACAAATCTGACGTACCGTCACCAAGGCACTGATACCGGGAAGGCCATCTTCTGGAACTGTGAAACCTCGTCAAGAGGCTGCCATTGCCGAAGAGGCAATGACAACGGCTATGTCACCCCAATGAGGCAGCTGGCAGATCGCTGAGCCCACCGCGTCGGGGTCTCAAGCACGGTCAGACAGTCTTCTAACGAAATGCGTGTTATGCTCAAGCAGGGTCAAGCTCGTCTGTAATCTCCCGAGAGCCCGCACAACTGGTCCCTGACCATGTGGCTTCTGGAATACTTCCCCACACTGATTCTCGGTGCTTGCTGCTGAATGCATGTGGATATGCTATGCGGTGTGAAGGTCCAGCCAGGGCGACCCTTCCTGCAAGACACCGCCTTGACATTGTTGAGGCCAGTGTCTCTTGCGAAAGACATCGGTTGCAGATTTGTCTCGTCTAGTCGAGACGGCAAGTGGGAACTCACGATATTCCGCGCTCTGGAGCCGTCATGGCTGTTGCCGAAGCTGCTGGCCTGAGAGCAGGCGGTCGAGGTTGCATCGCAGCGGGCTGGATCTCAACATGAGCCCGGTACACGTGGGATTCTATCGACAATGTCGGCATACGATAAGGCCGCGGTGAAACACGCGTGAATGTGGTTAGCATCAAGCCCCGGGAGGATAAGACCCGCGTTATTCAATGCTCTTAAGTTTCGACAGCTTCCATCCATCGCAAATCACTCGGCACGTCGCGCCTTGGCCGGTTATCGAAATCTCTGCAGACCCTCCATTGGTCACGACACGAGGTATCGACAGGCGATATCTGACCAACTCGGCGAACCCAAGACCACAAGTGCTCATGCCACCAGGGTCTTGCAACGCTGCGGGACAAACCGACCTTGGACGGCTAGTGACTGTGCTCCCCAACGTGTGGAAAGTCGCCGATTGAGCGCAGATCTTGGGCATACGAGCGCGTTGGTACGAAGATCGCAATTCAAAGTGACGCGCGTGAAGATGGAAATGCTCATTGTTCTCATCGACCACAAGATGGGGCGTGGTAGAGCAAGTAATTGTCATGAATGACTGAAACTGACGTAGCCTATTGACGTAAAGTTTGTCCCAGACCGGCAAATTGAGAGTCGTGATAACTTTGAGGATGCTGCCAGCCGAAGTGGCGTAGCGGCTGCAAGCAACCTGGTATTCACCGATTCTGTTCACTACTACTCGACGTCGTTATCAGCCGCGCCATACGGGCCGAATGACTCTGCTCACATGTACAGCCAAAAAGTGAGCGAAGCCGCCGTAGAGGAAAGGAAGTCCGAGTCGAGAACGCGACATCGAGAGCTTGAAGCACGCACGTCGCAGTCCAGCGTCCGACCGAACATGTCCTGCTACGCTCAGACGCCGAAAGTACCTCCATGGCCGTTCC
>Ga0058698_10001323_pt1 | contig 11334 bp, 9 predicted proteins | sample AgamicAsSfe_FD_67288 | JGI IMG/M metagenome (GOLD analysis project Ga0058698, IMG submission 67288) | Agave microbial communities from Guanajuato, Mexico - As.Sf.e | ecosystem: Host-associated > Plants > Phyllosphere > Phylloplane/Leaf | place: Guanajuato, Mexico | collected 2012-05-30
GAAGGATGGGAAATAATGTATGAGGGTATTATCGTGGTAATCATGCTTAAGCCTTGCGCTGCTTCTTCGATGGCGGTTCCTGACCTGACTTGCGACCCTTGCCTACCAACGCGCGGATATCGACTGGTTCTTGGTCATCGCCTTCGTCATCGTCACTGGCATCCATAACATCGAGATCCGACAAATCTTCATCGTCTTCATCCTCGTCGAAGGTGCCCTCTGTGATTTGTCAGTGATATACAAGGTGCGGTCGGGTGCACGTCAACCTACTGTAGTACTTGATAGCATTTTGCCACATATCTTCGGCGATGATAGTAGCAACCTCGTCACCGCCTGGGAAGACCTCGATCTCCTGAAAGTCCCGCATATTTTCCTCCTCATCATCATCCTCGTCATCGACCTTTTCACCGCGCCTGATCTTCTCAAATCTTTCCTTCTCCTCCTTGGCAGCTTGTGCAGACTCTTCGGCACTCACCCATCGGTAGCCTGATACGAAAGCGAAGAGGCCAAAGAAGCTAACTGAGGCATCTGTAGCTGTTTCAATCTTCCTTGCTAGATCCTGGTATTCGTCGGTCAGGACCTCCTTTTCAAAAGCGGCGCCCTTGGCAGTGTCTGTTGTTATCTTCTTTCTTGTCTCGCCAAGCTTGTATGCTGCGTCTGTTAGACCGGCGGTAAGGTCCTTGCCCTTCTTCCAGTTGATCTTGACAGGCTCGGAAACAAGACCCTGCCAGTCCTTTGTCTTCCTGAACCAAAACTTCTTCTCTAGTACTTTGTCTTCGAAGTATTCGTTGTCGGCGAAGCCGAACTTGAACGAGAAGCTGCGTGGGGAGCCATTGGGGTCGTTAAGCTCGAATCGCGACACCTCGAAGGTCTCGAGGCACTCGGCGAAAACCTTGGAATCGGTGGGTTGAATGAAGTTGTCAATCTCGGGAGGCGCTTGCTCGAAGACGAGCGACCAGAAATGCGGGATCTTCTTAATGAATTCGGCGCGCTTCTGGTAAAGAGGGCTTTGGAGAGCTTCAGCTTGGCGGACTACAGTCGTGTTAGCCACGCCTTGTCTCTTGCTTGAGTGACCACGCAGGCGCACGCCATTGCAGAAACGCGCTGCAAGGGCGCATACTTCGTCACATTGAAATTACGTGCGCGATTGGTGTTGTAGTAGTAGTGGGACTGCGACTTACTGATTTCTTCCTCAACATCCTCAAACTCATGTTCAAGAGCTGCGAGCTCCTCGAAACGAGCAGAGATCTCTTCCGTCATTTTTGTGTCCATGTTATGTGAGCAGTGGCCGCCAGGTGAGCAGCAATCAGACATATCAGATCTGGGATTTGTGTTGAGTGAAGGAGAGTCCAGCTGTGAGCATTTCTCTCAAAATTTCTGGAATGCTGCAGGGATGCTCGCGCGTCACTGACCCCACTTAAAAATGCGGAAGAGTCCCGCCCCACGTGCACGTTCCTTCTATCTTCTCCACCTATCTGGTATCTGGCAGTCGATGATCTAAACCCGGAACACATCAAGTCCATGCTGGTAAAGACGGGAGACATTAATTCAAAGCCATGACAATATCCTCTCCGTAGCAGAAAGGCGTATATGATCGAGCCCCGAAAGGCTTCCGACTTGACTCTGGGAGTCATACCTACCTAGGTGATGACTGACTTTCACTTCGTTCCAGCTCTGCCTGTGCACCTTCGAACTCCCACGATAGGCAACACCCCACTACTCTCATACATTCAGTCGCATCGTTATCAGCGCGTCATTTCATTACTTTGCATAATAGTAACTAGGGCTACAAGACAAGAAATACGATTTTTGCTTCTTTCTGGTGTTCACCATCGGTCTCCATAGTACTTACTAGCTATGGGAGGTCTCGCATTCGCCAACGTCCCAACTGAGTCCGGAAGACCTGTTCAGACTCCCCGTCTACCAACAGCATTGTACCAGACCCTCTCTGGGCATTATCAACGCCTTCTAGAGACGCTATTCGAACGCGTTGGTAAGTTATGCCTCTACGAAATGCACGCGGTACATACACTGACTTGGTGTCTCCACCTCTGCAGTTGTTCCACGCGATGCCCCAGCCAAAGCAGACCATGGGGATATTGACTTCCTGGTAGAGGGCATTCGACCACCGAACACAAAGGACAGGATATGGTCTGTAATACAGGGCACCCTCCAAGCTGATCATCATCTTCCGCGTGGTGGATCGTCTTCCTACGCGGTACCACATCCCGAGTTACCAGATGCACATGTACAAGTTGACGTCGAACTCTCTGTTGGAAATGAAACCCCAGAAAGCGCCGAGCTCTTCGAATGGACACGCTTCATGAAAGGCGACTCTGATCTCTTGCAGATTGTTGGTGTCTCTCATCGTCCGCTGGGCCTTACCTGCAACGATCGGGGCTTGCACGTACGGATAGCAGAGATTGAGCCATACAACAAGAAGAAAGCCTTGCTGTTCCTGACACGAGATCCAGACAAGATGATCAAGTTCTATGGCATGGATGTCGCAAAATACTGGGACGGCTTCACGGATGAGAAGGATCTCTTCGATTGGGCCACCAGCGGTAGGGTTCTCCCGCGTACAAATTGCATGTGAGACATTTAATGACTTCGTACATCCAACTACAGGTAGGTTCTTTTCACATAGGGTCTTCGAAGATCGTATCGAGAAGCACAACGACCGCGCCCGCCAAGCCAAGCGACCCATGTATCAGCGCTTCGTTGAGGATTATATGCCTTTACATTCAGATAGAGGGGCTGCGAACGAGTGGACCAGGCAGCAAGTACTGCAAGAGGCTCTCATGTTGTTCGAAAAGAGGGAAGAGTACGAAGCCATGCTGTTAGAGCATGACCTCAAGACTACAGAAGAAGAGCTCTGGAAGGATATCAAAGTGGCGGTGCCCATACAAAGCAACTCTCTGGCTGTCGTTTTGAAAGGCCTGAAGCGATGGGTCGTATTCGAAGATGACCAGCCGCGCATATCACCCAAGCCCAACCTCGATGAGCCTCTAATTTGGTCAAAGTTTGTTACAGCTGACAACAAAAACGCTGTTCTGGAGTGGGTGAGACAGAATTGGGAACAAGTCAAGTGTGCAGAGAAGGCGCGCGCAAATGCCGCGAAGGAATCGGCCAAGAGGACATCGTGAAAACCAAGTCAGAGAGTAGAGATATGGGAGGGCTTTGGAGGTTTGGGGGCGTGCATATATTGTGCCTCGATCTGGCCTAGGTGCAGAGGTGAAAAGAACAACCTCTGATAGTAGGCTGCAGGTACTATTTCCAGTCGCGCTCACACGTGTCGCTGCACGCATCCGAAATTTCCTATTTTCGTGACGTAACTGCATGTTAAGCCGACACTTCCCATGCAGTGCGGGCCTTTCCAACGCGAGCATGATCTGACCTTGCTTCACGATGCAAATTTTCAGTTTTGTAGGGGTAATAGAATCGAGTTTTGAAGGGGTAATACAGTCGGTTTTGAAGGGGTAACAGAATGCCTAATTGTGGGTCGTCATGGTCGAGCCTGCTAGTTCGGCCCGATGAGGAAGGGAAGACGGATCACAACGATGGTCAAGATTTCTCCGATAGTCAGTGTCCATCGCTGTCACTGAGCTGCGCTACGCTACGCTACGCCACTCGCTATCTTGCCAAGACTACGTTCCAACATTGCTCTTATCTTTTTTGCTTTGTGTGGTACCGAATAGTGACGAAACTTCGAAGGCACTTGTACTGTCGAGCGAATCTCGATCGACAGAACCCAGCTACCACGACGTTACTTTTTCGCAGCGAGTAGCTTGTATCGCATCTACAGACAGCCTTGTATCCGGCCCTCGCTAGATCAAGATAGGCCCTACAACATCCTAGGCCCCATAGTGTTTGAACAAGATGGACGACCAATATCCAGAACTGCAACTGCCGGAATCACGAGTGCTGATCGTTATAACGGGTACACATCTATGGAGAAAACCTCGTGTAATCATCAAGTGCTGACCTCAGTAGGCGGCACAATATGCATGCGAAAATCTCCAGACGGACTGGTACCTGCACGGGGCTTCCTCAAAGCTGGACTTGCACCGAGGCCGGTTTTCAATGATGGATCTTACCCGGAACCTCTGGAGATTGTTACAGACGACAAAGGCACACGCAAAGCCGTGCAAAGTCTCAGGACTCCGGTTAGCACATATGAACGCCGCGTGCGATACTGCGTACTTGAGTTTGAAAAGTTGCTCGATAGTAGCTCCATCGACTCCAATGGCTGGGATCAGATCGCGCGAACGGTCCAACGGAACTACCAACTCTTCGATGGCTTTGTTATATTGCATGGCACAGACTCGCTAGCCTATACATCATCGGCTTTGAGTTTCATGTTCCATAACCTGGGGAAGCCTGTCATTTTGACAGGATCACAAGCGCCAATGATGAACTTGCAAACCGATGCGCAAGATAACCTCTTGAATTCTCTGATCATCGCCGGGCACTTTATGATACCTGAAGTATGTCTTTTCTTCAACTTCAAACTATTCCGAGGAAATCGCGCCACCAAAGTATCCGCAGAAGATTTTGATGCGTTTGGTAGCCCAAACTTACCACCACTGGCAACTGTATCCTCTACAAAGACCAATGTCCTGTGGCATCGCGTTCATAGATCCGTCGATCTCAGACCCTTTACCATCCAGACGAGTCTGGATACAGCACATGTAGCCTGTCTACGCGTGTTCCCAGGCATTACACCAGCGATGGTGGATGCAGTCCTGCGTTTGGAAGGCCTTAAAGGGCTAGTGCTCGAGACCTTTGGAGCCGGAAATACCCCAGGCGGACCAGATAGCGCAATGACTAGATGCTTAGCAGACGCAGTGAAAAGGGGGATTGTGATTGTAAATGTCACACAGTGTTTAAGTGGCAGTGTCAGCGCCCTATACGCACCAGGGGCATTCCTTGGTCGTGCTGGAGTCGTCTTTGGCCAAGATCTAACCTCAGAAGCAGCGCTCACCAAATTAGCCTACCTTCTTGCACTACCGGATGCTACACCCGAGGAAGTTGCGAAGCGCATGTCTGTTTCGCTACGTGGCGAGCTTACTGAGACGACACGAACCCATTTTGAGCACCCATCAAGGAGCGGTGTTCTTACCCCTGAGCTCTCAAGTCTTACAGCGCTCGGCTATGCTGTTCAAAAAGGCGATCTGCAAGCGACGAAAGACATTATTCGAGGAGAGCCTCGATGGCTACTCAACGATGCCGATTATCAGATGAACAGTCCTGTAGTAAGTGCCTCTCCGTCCAGTCAGCACTCATATACCTATCTTTGTTCTTCTTTCTACTTTCCAGGAACCGCACATGTTGCGATGCCTCCGTTGTTCCTGTATCATGTAAGAGCCGGTATCGGAATCGGGCGCACAATATCTAGAGCATGGCTAGCAGCATTCCGAGACAGGCAACGCATACATCATTATCAAGATAAAGATGCGAGAGGCCGTCGGCATCAGAGGAACAGAGCCAAACAGCTCTCAGCCGTGTACCAGTGGTGCGGCAAGACGCAGTCGCTTATCTTTCAGCCCATCACTGCACTGCATCCGGTTCTGGAGTGACTTTATTCCGTCCGCGCGAGATTGCGTTCCTTGCTGACGTGCCCATGTAGCATCTTGCGGCAACAAGCCCGAATGTTGAGATTCTGCGAGACTTTCTAGCTCAAGGCGCCTCCGTGCATCTTCGAAACCGATCAGGAAATACCCCGCTCTTCTTGGCCGCAGCCGCTGGCTTACCAGATCACGTACAGACATTAATCGACGCAGGAGCCCATCTTCACAGCGATGAAGTCAGTGCCGCAAAGCTGCATGCATCAGAGGGCGACGGCAACGCTGAAGTTTGGGCACGTGTGATTGGATAAGCGCGCAGCACGTTGAGTACTGCTGGGAGCACGGGTAATGGTGGCTGCTCGTTGGCTGCAGCCTAGCGACCGGAGTGTCTATCAGATGGGTGCGTGGCGCCTCGAAATGTCGCCATATATGGCACGTCAGTCCCCAGAGTCTGGTGACGCACCGGGATCAGCCCGACGTACGCTGCTTGCTGCGGCGTTGAGAGGCGTGAATCATTGGAGTTACGCGACAATATCCCGGCTGCTATCAATGAGCACAACCCACTCGGAACGTTGCCGCCAACATGAGCAGATGATGTTTGACACCTGTTATACTGTAACGCCGGTCTGGCCAGGGTCGACGTGGACATGAAGATATACACAAATGATGCTGCTGGAGAGGCCAACTATTGGTGTGGGGAAGTTGTCCAAGTGCGTGTCCCCATATAGATTGAGGATGTACATAGACCAGGGCCTCCCGCTAGGGGGATGGAGACCTCGGGAGCTTGTTTCAGTTAGTAAAAGAAATCTCTGTGCCAAGAACTGACACCGTGATGGCCCTTACATTCGGAGTAACTCGATGATAGCACGTTCTCTACAGGTGACGGTGGGTGGCTCCGAGCAGAGCATCGTGGATAGGACAACTGTTTCTGGCGGCTCCATACACCCGTTACTCGCGGTTCCTGAGCTTAGTGTATCCCCCGCATTGACTCGCAGACACTGCCCCTCTTCGATTTCTTTGCGTTACGAGCAGATTCTACTGTGGAGACCTCGTCTATGAGTTAGCCTACCAAGCTCGTTGCAGTCTGAAGATAGTGCACGTTGCTCGCTTGTGTATGCATAGTACTGCGTGTCGAAAAAACGAAACGCGACTTTGAACGATAGCTCCACAATTGCCCAGTATGGCAACTCTAGGAGCCTCGAGTGATGAAGTGGACCATTACGGGCATATTGCGCTGACCGACTGTGGTAAGTACTAGGCGTGGTCAGGTGTTCGCGATGTCAAGCGGAGCCTATTCGCCCTTGTGGGTGGACTATTAGGTAAGGCTTTTCCCAGCAACGCAAATGACGAGCCCAAACTTGGCTGTAATGTCATACAAAAAACGGCTCGGTTTTGGGCTTCTCCTGTTTCTCCGGCCGGCGTCCTCGACCGTAGCTCTGCTCTTTAAGCATTGCGTGTGTCTACGTCAAAGGTAAATGAATCGGACCGCAACCTCAACCTCAGAACACGACAACTAGCTTCGCGCGCAACCCTGTCTAAGTCGCCTCACGTGCCTCCCATCGATCGCACTACCAAAGGCTTGACCACCTTTGTGTGTTGCAAGCACGTTATCGTCTGCCCGCCGAACCGGCATCGCTGACGCCGCCGAACCGAAACCAACCCAAGGTTACGACTACCCTTACACCAAATCCTTATCTCGCCCTCGTCCGCCATTGAGCTGCCGCCTACTTCCCGGAGCCCCAGGTGACAACTCCCCGGTATCCTCGCGCCTTGGCTCTGTTTGCGTTTTATATACCCACGACTATCCTTCCGAAAGTCGCAACCACTACAGGACCCCGAGAAAATTCTCTAGACTACTCTTTTTGTCTTGCCCAACATTCAAATTCAACGACACACGAATGCAAAGGACCGTTGTTACCATTAACAGCAATGGCCGCCAATCGGCGAGCTTCATTCGCGTGGCCGCCGCACTAGGATGGCAAGTTCGAGCGCAAATGCGAGACCTGAACGGAATAGTTGCACGGGAGCTGTCTGAATTGGAAAATGTCACTGTATACATTGGCGCGCTGGAGGACAAGAAATTTCTCGACGATCTATTCAAGAGCGCGCAATGTGCGTTCATAAATACCACACACTGGGGAGACGAGGTTGCTATTGGTCGATCGCTTGCCGATGCCGCAAAGAAAGCCGGAATTCAACACTACATCTATTCGAGCATGCCAGACCACTCTGTGTTCGGCAACAACTGGAGAGCGCTTCCGCTATGGGCACCCAAATTCACAGTCGAACAATACATCCGCCAAATTGGTCTGCCTGCGACTTTCGTTTACTGCGGTATTTACCACAATAATTTTACCGGCCTCGATTTCCCGCTCTTCCGCATGGAGCATCAGTACGATGGAAGTTTCGTTTGGCAAGCTCCTTTTCACCCTGATCAGCCATTACCCTGGCTCGACTCGGAACACGATATAGGGCCAGCTGTATACCAACTATTTAAGGAAGGTCCACGAAAGTGGAATGGCAAGCGGTAAGCGTACTCTGCGTCTGCATGTCCTGGTCCACATCATGCGGACAGTCTCCACAGTGGTTCGATCTGGTGGCGTCGCATCACCGGTCGTCAACCGTCAAATTTTCTGTCATTTTCTCATTTGCTGCTATGACGTGGCTGCGTTGTAGAGAAGCTGAAGTGCACGAGTAATTTTTGATCATGTACTGACTAGTTTAGGATCCCCCTTGCGTTTGCATCCATGACCCCGAGAGAAGTCTGCAAAGCTTTTAGCACTGGTCTCCGGAGACCAGTCCGCTACAAGCGGGGCCCCATAATGATCAACGTGCCCACACCCACAGGTTATCGGGAGCACCTTTCCGCGCTGGAATACACGCTGGGAGAGAAGGGCGCGCCATACTTTGGACCTGATCTTGAGCCAGACGTTCCCAAGGTCTCTCTTGAGCTGTGGGAAGGAAACCGCTCCATGGAGGAGTACGCCCAGGAGGTGTTCCCGGTGGAAGAGGCTGCCAACGGTCTTACATGGATGGAAGAGGTAGAGACGCCTAGGAGAGAGATCGAGATCGACTTTGAACAGATCAATTGCTGACGGCTGGCTTCATCTTCCAGGGCGAGATCTTTCAGCATTCCAACGTTGTCCTAGGTTTAAGCGAGCAACTCAACCAGGCGCGACTTTAATTCCTTCGGTTCGACATGTCACCTTAGTTCCATCGGCGTCGGACGGTAGCATCTCAACGGCGTCTGGCCTTACCTTTCCTTTGGAGTATCGGGGTAGAAAAGCGGTGAATTGCATGGCTATGGGGTGCCTGAGACGGAAGTCCCGGGTTCTCTCCGCGGGCCTGTCTGGTTATCTTTGTCCACTCGTGGTTTTGTTGCCTAACCTCGCGCAAGCATGGTGTTTGGGCTGCCTTTTTTTGTTTAGCATGGGCGGATGCGCTGCAGTATACCAGGACTGGCGGTGATCTGCATTTCCAAAAGTTATTTTCTTTTTAATCCACTCCACTAGGGAGACGTGCACATGACTGTTTGATAGAAGCGATACGGAAGTGCAAGCGACGTTCACACCGGTTGTGGTCAGTGCACTGCACAACGGTGGTCTGGCATACATTTTAGTTTGAAAAGATACATGGACACATACGATGACGAGATAAAAATGCAAGATATCAGTGAAACATGTGGTTGTGATGGGAAAGCGAATCAATGCAAGCTGTGCGGAATGGATGAATGCTGACATAAGCGACATCGAATTTCCTGAAGCTGAACTTCATGTCGACTACTCCACCTCCGCCCGCCAATGTCAGCCGCCATACCCTGCACGCGGGCTGCAGCCCAGCGTGTCGCCTTCAGAGCCATACGATGTAAACGATTCGCGAGTACTGATGCAGTTGCTGTCGATGCAACGCCCACGACACCCATATTGCCCGCCAAGCGTGAACAGCGATTATCAACACGGAAGCCAGACCTGAGTCAACAGTTGCACAGGGCCTTGTACCCAACGTTATATGGAGAAGATGGCCAATTCAAGGATGGAGAGTTGGTGACCATCAAGCGTCGGAAACAGAAAAAGCCTATCGATTCCAAGTGGCAGCCGGTAATGAAGGAGAAGAGCGTGGACCGGAGATTGAGTACGACCGCCCTTTTCGTCGCCAGTCACGTCAATGCATGCATTACAAGATTGGATTGTATATATCAACAAAAGTGCTAATTCCACCCTATAGGCCATCAATTCGGCGTCCCCGTCCTCAGACCGACAGCCTCCAACATCAAAAAGACTTGTCCAGATCCCATCTCCGCGGTAAACGCCTCGCAAATAAGCTTGCTCGATCCCACAGGCGCACGAACCCGCCTCTTCGCAAAGGACAACCCAGAATGCGCGCGAGTCGGCGACATTCTACTTGTACGCCAACGCACCGGCGATCCCTTTGCTGGTGTATGCATCAACATCCGACGCCGTGGTACCGACACCGCTATCCTCCTACGTGGCCAACTCACTCGCGTGGGTGTAGAGATGTGGTACAAGGTCTATAGCCCATTGGTAGAGGGTATCGAGGTTGTGCAGCGTGCTGCTAAGAGGGCGAGACGCGCCAGGTTGACGTACATGAGGACTGTCAAGCACGACAGGGGGAGTGTGGAGAATGTCGTCAGGATGTATCTCAGGCAGAAGGCTGCGCTGGGTACGGCAGAAGGACAGAAAAAGAAGGGTGCTGGCGCTGCAGCCGCCATGATGGGTGGCAAGAAGAAGGGCAGAGGCAAGAAGAGGTAGAGTCACGAGCGTGTATCACAACAAAGCAGCTCGGGTACCAGGGTACCATGGCGAGCATACTGTACATATATGTACAATACCACGAGCAATAACTGACGACCCGTTGCTTGGTGTATGATGTGCGGAGAAACAAGTGAGTTACATTATGAAGAACTCGGATATCTCAAAACGAGTGGTATCGCAAGAATCAAAGCTAAGCTCAAGCTCAACGCCTATTATCCTGTCTACATGCATGCGCATGCCCAACACATTCTACCGACAACCCTGACCCCAGGCCCCATTACCTCATGTTCCAACCTTCACTTCAACCCTCAACTCTTCTGTTCATAGCCTAATGCACCGTTCCGTATCCCTGCTGCTGCTCCTGAACATAGCCTTGTTGTGCCGGTACACCCCCATATCCTGCCTCGACTCCGGCAGGTGCGGGCGCAACAGGCACCGTCTTATGACCACCATTTTGCACTTTTTGGCTGTAGATACCCGGCGCAGGACGCGCTTCGTAGATGCTGGCGCGTATCTCGTCGCGTCGCTTAATGTATACGTATTCGACGTAGAAGGCGTGGATGTGGCCGGGAAAGTAGCCGAGAATTGTGAGGAGCAGGTTGATGAAGAAGTCGGCGCCGCATCCCGCTACGAGGAAGACTCCGACAGGTGGAACTGTAGATTCGTTAACAAAGGTTTCGCGCATGAAATGGACAGGGGAAGGGCTTACTGAAGATAGTGATCAGGATCAAGAGGAGTGTTTTAATCATCTTCGTAATTTCTTTCTTTCTCGCGCCTTGATGTACTCGGTGATGTGTTCGCGATATTCCAAAGTTGACGGCTGTTTGCGCTTTGAGTCGTACAACGGAGTGTGTGTGTGAAAGAATAAAAGCAACCGTATCCTTTGAATGACTATCGTTCCCTGGGGCACTCACGCGCTTATAAACAATCGTATGGCAACCACGCCCATGCGTAAACCTTACTGAGCGCATGCTCAAACGTCATGATCCTAGTCG
>Ga0058698_10001324_pt1 | contig 11331 bp, 11 predicted proteins | sample AgamicAsSfe_FD_67288 | JGI IMG/M metagenome (GOLD analysis project Ga0058698, IMG submission 67288) | Agave microbial communities from Guanajuato, Mexico - As.Sf.e | ecosystem: Host-associated > Plants > Phyllosphere > Phylloplane/Leaf | place: Guanajuato, Mexico | collected 2012-05-30
GGTGTCCATCGCTGAACAACTGCATAGGTACCGAAGTCATGGATTGTGGCGTCCCATTCGACGAGCAGAGCTTGCAGTTCAGCTAAGGCCCTTGCCAAGTTAGTGCAGGGCATCGCAGACTGTGGTTGTAATCAATTCCGAGTTGAGGTTATCAAGTTCGAGCAACGATAAGCGGCATGATTAAACTAGACTCATGAACGTAGGAAGATGAGATGTAGCATTCATATATATATATTTATATATACCTAGGACTAGAACAATAAGCTGCCCGCGACAATGAGAATTGAATGAATCGGTGTTTGGTCATGGATCGGGGAAGTTGTCAAACAATGGATAGCCATTACGTCATCGAACAGAACGCTGAACACCTCGAACCTCAATCGTGAGGCTCATGTCTGTATTTCCAGTGCATGTGTCTCTCTAGAACAGCTCGAAGACCATGGCCGAGTTGTCATATTTGCTTATCATCATGGTCCACTCGGATCTGTGTGAGCGTGAGCACGTTGCACATCCACCTGCCTGTTGCGGATGACAACCCAACACTGTTATCTCGACGAGGACTATATAGATGTATGGTAGATGGAAGGCAATTCTGTGGTATACCTATCATAGTCTGGAAGAGTAACGCAGAGCAAGGACATTCATCACTCGGTCAACATGGCTACGTCAACGACTAAGAAAGGCCGCAAGGCGGTCATCGGCTCAGCGACCAACTTCTGGCTACACTCGACCTCGCAAGGCTTCGACCTGACCCATCCACCCACTCCGGATGCACCTCTAGTCTACCCTCGTATGCCGCTTGAATGTACCACTTCTCGTGTGACCATAGACCCAGCAAAGACGGCACTAATCGTGGTTGATATGCAAAACTTCTTCCTCAATCCGGCTCTCGGACGTCCCAGAGATAGCAAAGGCCTGGTCGCCTGCGAACAGCTTGTAAAGCATGCCATTCCTGCATGTAGAAAGGCTGGGATCCAGATCATCTATGTAAATTGGGGCTTGACGCAGGAAGAGATCGATGTCATGCCGCCAGCGACGTTGCGGGCTTTTGGGTTCGAGACAGTCTCGGAGGACGACGGTGATGAGAGCTCGAAGGAAGCTGCAGAGGACGATCATGGGATTAACACGGGAGTGACCGATGCACTGAAAAAGCTTCCTCCCAAACCTGCCATGGGCAAGGATCCTCGTCTGTATCGAGGACTCGGTACCGAGATTGGACATCTTGAGCTTGATGATGGCAGCAAGGTTGATGGCGGTCGGTTACTCATGCGAGACCAGTGGAATGCAGCACTGTATCCGACGTTGGAGGAGATCCGCAGACCGGAGGACGTCTGGATACACAAGAACCGGTTAGTCAACTATTGCCACCATATTAACATTGACATGCTAACTCTTCACAGGATGAGCGGGCTATGGGGTGGAGGTACACTTTGCACGCAATATCTGGAGAGCACTGGGATTCGCTCGTTGCTCTTTGCTGGAGTGAACACGGATCAATGTGTTGGTGGCAGTTTGCAGGACGCCTTCAGTCGTGGTTATGACTGTCTTCTTTTAAGTGATGGATGTGCTACCACATCACCAGCATCTTCGCAGCAGAGCATTGAGTATAACGCGGCGAAGACATATGGCTTTGCTTTGACGTGTGATGAACTCGAGAAAGGTGCCGGCAAGGTGCAGCAGCATGGACCGGACAGCTCTTAACAGCCATGTACACCATTAATCGGTGACAACGGTTTGAAGATATGAACACAAGTTACTTCGAGCGAGGCTTGCACGCTGGCCTGAACTTTCGGTTGACGCTAAGTGAAATTTGCCACTTCCATTCTGGGAAGACCCTGCTTTCGTGCCTACTGCTTCAGGCATCCATCGTTCCAAGACTTCTAACCTCGCTGCTCTTTCATCAACTTCATCTCTTCGTTCTTTTGTTACACTTCTTCACGCATCATCAGCAACTTTCGTTCGCTTTGTCCCTGGAGCTTGCCACAAGGACAACAAGAGTGAGTCTCTTTCAGTCCAGCTCAGAATATTTCGTCACACACTTCATTGCATCTGACTGACCTTGACGTGCTTAGGCACTGTCGAGCAATCGACTTGAGCTTCTGGGACACTTGGCAACAGCTCCTTGACATATTTCGTCAGGCCTGCCAAGATGACTCAAAATTCACCAACACCCGGCTTCAAATTTGGTGCTGCACCTTCTGAGCCCAATGCGTTGATCAAGAGACCAGAGGTGCCATCTCACACGCCTGTTGAGGGATTCAAGATGGCAATGCGCACACCTGCGTTGGGTCCCGTCATGAACCGTACCATTGGCAGCAACACTGCTATCTCAAAAGGTATGTACAATTTCACAGGAGTTTCATCTACACTCACTCACAGTTCACCTCAGTAGCTCAAGCCAATGGAAGTGATAGCATCCTGCCCAGCATCAAAAACAATGTGACTGGTGATGCAACCCTCGTGCAGCTCAACCACGTCGGCCAATCTGAAAGACCTTATCATCATGACGTAGATGATCGAACCGAGTTACAACAACAAGCTCGTATGATACGTTCGCACATCCCTCATCTCCTGCAGAGCAACGACTATCTCTTGGAAATCAACACAACGATGAGAGGCTCATCAGAGGAACCGCCTGCACAAGTCGAAGTCTCTACACCTGGTGTCCACAAGCCAGACCATGACCTGACCGGCAATACTCTTCAGGTCAAAGATGGACAACGAGTCGGACAACCGGCAGTGATGACATCTTCTGCTGCCAAAGCTGGTAATCGGCTTTCGTTTTCCACATCCTCAACCGGCACACCACAGACCTGTCTTGATCAGCATGAGGTGCATGATACACACATGCTCGACCGTGATGACGACATGTTTGTCACATCCGCCGAGACAAGACCCTCGCCGGCTGATGCATCACTGCCACAGGCATCATCTGGCACAATGTCGGTGTTTGTAAACGCAGCTGAAGCAAAGCATCAAACTCCCCTTGATGCAACTTTCGTTCACACCGCGACACAAGCTGCTCCTGCGATTCACACTACGGAGATGACAACTCATGCGGACGTCGCACGTCACAGGCAAAGCAGCCTCATCCCTGGCAAGGTTGATCACGACAAAGTCAACAAGCCGAAAGCGAAAGCAAAGTCAGCCAAGCTGCCAAGAGCACCTACTTCATTCAGGTCAGACCAGCTGTTTGGTCTATATCAACACACCTTGCACGTTGAGCAGGTACAAGAACTGGAGGCCCTCAAGAAGCAGGTCCTGTTGCACAACACCACCATCGCCGAACTACACGAGGACAACGAAGCTTTGGCTGCCGAAAAGGAGCACGAAGTTGGTGCGGCACTCGCCAAGATCAAAATGCTTGCCGACTTCACGAAGAAGATCGACGTTGACATGCCTGCGATTCAGAGCCAGGGAAAGACCATTCTCAAGGAGCTCGACTCGCTATTGCAGGTTCGTGACGAGTGCCGTGATGACATCTCAGCATCACAGGCCGAGATTGAACGCCTTGGAGCTAAATACAAGGGCATCGTCAAGTCAATTGGGGACGAGGCACGTGCCGCCCTTGCACGGAGCGATGATCTTAGACTTCGATTGGACAAGAGTGAGCTACAACTGTCTGAAGAAAAGTTTCGTTCGTTGGGACTCGAGAAACAGTTGCAGCTTGCGATGGAAGCCAAGAACAAGATGCTCGGCAAGCTGGATGAATTGCAAGCTCAACTAAAGACCATGGAGTCTCTGTTGCAGATGAAAGCAGGCCCGGGGAGTTCTGCGATGGCCAGTGCTGTTGACAGTATTCTCCTTGGCGTTACTGCAAACGCCACTTCGGGTGAGCTGAAAGCCAGTCTGAAGCACCTGGAAGACACGGTGCGGCAATTGTATGAAAGGTGAGGATACTTTACATCCCGTGCATCTACAATGCTAATACTTTCAGTCATGCACAACGGCTAGAAGGTTCTTCTAATTCTCTGGATCAACAATTGACCAATGCAACAACGAGCATCATCGCCAAGTTCGATGACATGCCGGCATCTCAGAAGCAAACTGGAGTCATCAACTCGGAGAATGCACGCCTCACTCAGCAGCTCGCTGACAAGGATGCTCGACTAGTTGAGCATGTCAAAACTCAGCAAGATCTGTTGTCAGCAAAGACTGAACTTGAGGCAAGGGTGTCAAGGGCTGGAGAAGAGTGTGCCAGGCTTAAGGAGCGTCTTGAGTGTGTGCCCAAGACACTACCGGCACAGGACTCCCCGGTGGTCAACATGCAAGTTGCTTTGCTCGGGAATGACAATGTGTACCTCAAGGGGGAGGTCAAGGAACTGGGAAAGAGGCACGAGCTGGTTGATAAGGCACGCAACGAACTGCTCAGGCAGGTTGATGATCTTCAAGTGAGTTTGAAATACATGCAGCGTTGTGGTCAAGACTGACAAAAGTTCAGAAACGGATTGAGCAGGGGAAGGAGGAGTTTCGACTGCTCCAGGAGGCGCAGACAGATGCTGCAAGAGCTGCTAAGAAGACTGTAAGTTCTGTCAATGCCATCGTGTGGCTCATGCTGACACTTGTTTCAGCTTGATGACAGCATCAAGCACACGAAGGAGGAAGTCCGCAAGTCTATGCAAGCCGCGTGGGGCCAAAGGAGCATGGAGTACGAGAACAAGTTGCGACAAGGACAAACGGAGATCGAGAAACTCAAAACAAAGCTTCACGAAACACAGGACGAACTAGGAGATTATCGCGCAAAGTCGAGCTCCACCCAGAAAGACACGTCAGAATTGCAGCTTCTTCGCGAGGAGTTACGGATTGACAAGGAGAAGCTTGCTCAGCATGAACAACAACTTCAAGCTCAAACCGCTGCCCTGACCAAGAGTGAGGAAGAGCGCAGAACTCTACAAGCTCAATGCAAGCTCACGGGGGAGGAGAGGGATGGCTTTGCGAGAACTGCCAATGCACAGCATGAGGAGCTTTTGAAGCTAAAGGACACCTTCCAAGCTTCCGAGGCTACAGCCCAAAAAGAGCTTGGATCGCTGCGCAAGGACTCTGATCTCAAGACAACGTCCCTTCAAAAGCAGATGCATGCTGAACGGAGCGACTTGAATCAGCGTGTGGAGCAAGCTGAAGCTGCAACCAATACTGCGGAGGAAGCTCGTGCCAAGCTGCAATCACAGGTCGATGCTCTGACCAAGACTCTAGTACCCACCTTCGCCCAGATCAATGCTCGCATCGCAAGTCTTCCCCACGGCACCCCCCATCGCAAGACCCAGACTACTAGCTCACCTTTATTATCCGACCCACCGGAGCTGACTCCCGAGACCATGCGTTTTGGCCAGGATGCCGAAAGGCGCAAGAACACGTCGAATACAGCTACGAAGGTGACAAGGCCCACTACACCTGTCTATCCTGCTGTGCGCTTCTCCACTGATGCGGCATCGACATTGGAGAGTCGCGGCACACGCCCTGATACTTCCATTTACGCCGAGTCACAGTCCCAGGACGTATCTCAGTGTCCGTCGGAGTCAAGATCAAGCCAAGCGAGCCGCACTCCGTTGAAGTCTAGTCTGAAGCGGAAGAGTACCGTAGACTTGCCGGCAGTGCCTGCGAAGAAGACAAAGGTGACTACTCGATCCTCGAACACGACACCAATCAATGCTGTAACTCCGAGCACTGGCTTCGCGTCTGCACGAAGCTCTCCACAGCCCAGCCCGAGCACAACAACTCACAAGTCAATTGGAGCCTTGTCACACGTCCGAACTTCTGCAGGTCTCACCAAGTCAAAGACGGGACCTACAAAGACATCTTCTGTGAAGCTAACCTCGACTGGCACCGTCAAGACGTCCTCTATGAAGCCTACTTCGACTGGCACTACGAAGAGCTCTTCCACGAAGCCTGGGAGAACTGCGTCGGGCAGTCAGTGAAGCTGTGCTTACGACTTTGCTGTTTCACGGCTGATGTAAAACGCAGCGAGTCGATACCACCTACGAGGCAGTGTAGGCCCTGAGTAGGTTGCTTTGTTCGCTTAGAGGCAGTGTCGATGATGTTCAGAGCTTTTTCTTGCTTGGAGATTGGTAGCGATATTTGTATGAGTATGGCTCATTTGATGGAGCATTTCGACCAATTGCTTCTTTTGCTATGATGATGGAGATGTGTGGACGACGAAAAGACTGGGCAATCTTTTGCCACATTATTATATAGTATGAAAATATCGTAGCAACTTGAATGACAACATTCCATTGACTGAAGTTCCACCTTGGTGCATATCTTGAGCTGCCACGGATATCCCGATTAGAATCCATTGCGCCGACAAATGCGAAATGTTGTACTCTTGTCTCTCGCATCTCTCCCGTTTGCGCTCATCATCCTTTGCTCATTCTTCCTGTCATGCCTTTTCGATGTTGCCAAGCTGGAACAACGACCCACTGCCACGAATGTCCTTCATTTCCCTGCCTTTCGTTTCGCTTCGAGGAATAAGACCTGTCTCTTGACTACACGGAGCTCGTGTTAGTAGCACGTTCGAAGTACATCCCCCGCCATTATCTACGCCATACTCAGGCGCTTCCCAATTGCATGTCCTTGACCAGCTCTCGTCCAGAAATGCACATCAATTGCCTCCACTACATGTCTTGTCTTTCTTCCAACAAGCAAATTGCCGCCATGTGTGCTCAGCCGCCACCTCCATAGACTCAATCTCACGTACCAACAGGATCGTATTTCATCATACTAAGTGGCCGATGCGCACGAGGTCGGACGAATGTTCGATAGTAACCCGTCATGGCCATGCTGATGAGCCGGACGGCGATCGTCCTTGATTTTGCTGAGCGCACCGAAAATGATTAGAATGCTGTCTGTAGATGAGATGTCTAAGGCGTTGTCTCGATGATACACGTACACTTCTTTGCCATGCTGCAGAATTGGGCAAGTAATGCCAGAAAATACCAATGTCACTGACGTTTGACAACGAGTTTAAACTGCGAGTCAAGACATCACTATCTCCGCCGACGGCAAGGTCTTATCGCCGCAGATCATGAAAATGGCAACTCCAACCGCAACAACAAAGAATACACGGCGCATTGACAGGGCTGCAGGTATGCGCGTCTCGCCTTGCCGATGGCCAATGATGAGTCTTACAAGGCGTAGTCTCTCCTCCGGCGATGACTCCATGATCAACAATGTCTCACCATTTTCAAGCTTGTATCATCAAGCGCCACATCACGCGCCCGCTTCCTGTCTCATACTGGATGCTATTTTTCACTCGACATCTTCGCCGCGCATGCAGGAGCACCGCCACCCTTACTCCCGTATGCACCCTTATTGCGCCCCCGATGCACCTCTGGCGATCTGGTACACGCAGGAACAACTGTCACCATGACTCTAAAATGTCATTCCTTGCCACTGTCACATAATACACCACCGTTTGTCTTACCACGTCGCCTTTCCTGCTCCAGAGAGTGCCCTTGAGACTCGAGCCTCGAAAACTCGACACAAGACCGGGAGCGGATGGGAAGGATGCGCGGGCGTCTGATTCGCCGTCGGATGCGCCGTCGTGGGCATGGTGACGAGGTTACACAAGACGCGTGACGGGCTTGCCGCTCCTTGCTTTTGTTTACGTTTCCTTGTTTCGTCTTTTCGATCCATGCGCCAAGCGAGGCTGCAGATGGCCGCAGCTGATGTCCCAAGGGGAATACATTCTCATTGGCAGGTCTCGCAGCGGCTGTCATATTGTCGAAAGAAGTCGTTTCCAATTGGCTGTTTGGTCGTTTGCAATGACTGTTGCTGGTGACGCATACTCGGTGTCTTGGATTGGACTTTTGTCTGACTGATTGACTGATTGTCGCATACCTTGCTTGTTTGCTTCGCCTCCCCTTCCTCTTCCTCTTCCTCTTCTTCTTCTTCTCTCCTCTTCTCTTTCTCTTACACTTATCTTGCCTCATACTACTACAACACATACATACACTGACTGCAAGAATGCCTGCCATCACTTCACCTCGATCACCCTCACCTGACACCTACCACACTGGACTCGATGTCCTGAAGCTCCCCTCTCCTACCTTCCAAGCACCGTCATTGGTCAGAACTTCGCCGCTGTTATCTGTAACTTCCGTGACCAATGCAAGTCCCTCATTCACCATCGCCGAACTCTGGAGTCTCTACGATTTCGAAGTCCACGCTAGACAATGCGCTATCTGCAGCCCACGCTACCTCTCATCTATCACCACCATCACAACTCCGCAATCACAAACACGCTACACTGGCCACGACCTTGCCCAACTCGTCATCACTCTCATCTACGCCCATGCAGCTGCGCACACCTCCATGTCCCGCAACAACGTCGCCCGCATTCAGCTACCGTCAGGGTACACACTCACCACCGCTCTGATCCGCAAAGTCGAGGCAGATGTGCGCAGACGCAGACAAGAAGACCAGACCTCAAAGCACAAGAATGTTCGATCGGGACCTATATCTTTCACCCTTAATACCACGGATGGCAACAACCCGCAGACCTTCTACGTCTCCAACCCTGCACCTCCAGCTCCTGAAGTCCCAACACAGTCTCATGCTCGACAGCCACAACGACCACATACACGCAGCAAGCCAGCTGCTGAGATCGAGACACCAGTGCATACTTTGCGGCAGTCTGTGAGTCATCGACGGATCGTCTCGGCACCTGCTTCAATGGCAATGGCATCGCTTGGTCTTGGCACATCTGCTCAAGAAGAGAAGGATGGGGGAGATGATGATGATACACTAGCTACAACAGTGCCTGGTGTCAAGGTGTTGCACAAGGCAGGGTCCGAGAAGTCTGAAAAGTCCATGACAAAAACAAGTGTACGCTCAGCCTCGACGGGAGGTGGACACGGCGCTCGTGGCTCACGAACCGCGTGGGAAGGTGCGGTCGAGAGGCGGCGTAGCAAGTCGCCCACGACATCGGCAGTTGCGAAGAAGTCGGCTGGGGTCAGGTGGCCGTGGTTGTTGACGTGACGAGCTTGCATGGTGTATGGTCAATGGGCTTATGGTTATGGTTATGGCTAGATGAGTTCAATTGCTATTTGTACATTGTAACGGTACTTTCAATAGCATTAGCAAGTTATTCTCCCTGCTTTCGTCCTTGCCACTTGTGTCTGTGGGCTTTCCCTCATGCAATACATCACGCCATTTGATTCGTCGCGCTGATGACCTTACGCAGATGAGTTGACGAAGAACGCAAATGGTGCCGTGCGAGGAGACGAATATGACGATTCTGTCTCCCAGAGCGAAAAGCCTACGATGGCCCCTCTCAATTCTCGCAGCAAAAAGTGATCACACCACGCAAGTAGGTCAATATTGGATGGAAAAATGTCCTTCACGAGACATTCAGGAGAGATTTGGTACATGTGACTGCTATGTAGAGTATCGAACAAAAGAAGACTCCCTGGATGTCAAACATTGCTTGCTCAATGGCCAAAAGAAGTGACCTAGGTCTCGAGTCGACGTGCATCCATCAGCCACAAGTCGTGCCAGTGTAGTCGGTCACACAGCGTCCGTAAGCGAGTTCAACTGTGATTGATTGGTGTTTTTCCTTTTTCTTCTTCTTCTTCTTCTTCCTCATTGCCTTCCTGGCAGAATGTCGCGGCTGCCGCTCCACGCACGAACTGTGCTTTTCTTGTCGTGGATTGTCACGCAGAGGCTCACCAGAGTCACAGGGACTTGCGAGCCGCAACAGCTCGCGGTTGTCGTCGTCCAGTTGCATAGGCACAGGTGAAGAGCATGCAGGATGAGTTCAGTCATGAATCGATTGGCCATGCTTTGTATTGATGAGGTATGGGAAATGTGTTGTGGCGTGACCGTTTCAACCTTATCAGGCTGTGGAATGTGTCGTCCTAGCTGCTTCGGAGTTCGCATGTTGAGGAGCTGTGATGAGGGGTTGAGAAGTAGAGGTATTACTTCTAGAAGCGCTCGGTGGATGGAGGAGATGCTCAAGGAGGAGAGTGTCCAGGGACTGATCTTCATATATACAGTTTTGCGTGGGGTTTGGCAGGGCACCAGAAATAGCGAGACGCGGAGGACCTTTTACGAATCCAGTCAGCATCGTCGACGGTCGTCTCATTCGAGTTAGGCATAATCGGCGAGAATGAACGTCTTTTGCGTACGATTTCCACGGTGAATACGCAGACATAGCACATATCTTGACTTCCAGGCGGCATACATGAGTCCAAAACATTTTCCATTTACTGGAATATCTTTCCTACTGCACAGATCCTACATGCGGATTATTCAGCGCATATGACCAAAATTCATCGAGAATGGGCACTTTGGGTGGTGGTTCCTGTGAACTTGAAACTGAACCGTGGTGAACTACCTTTTGGTGACTTCAGCTCAAAGCCTGATTCACATCTCTGTGAACAGAAGCAATCTGCAATGACTATCCGTCGAGCGCGCTCGAATCCAGATGCACAATACAGAAAGGATGGACAGAGTCGGTACGGCACTCTCCTCGAGCAATTCTACACGTTCGGTATCTGACGGTAGTTTATGAGAACTTGGGGTGATCGAAAATCCGCCTTACTGTAGTAATATCTGTTATTGTACTTTATTGTGTGTGACAGCGAGAATGCCGTAAAGACTTGATTCAGGCTAGTACTTATAGTAAACCCTCTCGTCTCTACTCAGCGAGTGGCAAGTCCATATCCACCACGAACGGCGCGTTGACAGGTTCTGTATCCTTATCCATGATGGCAGCATTCACAAAGAGAGTGCTCTTGCCAAAGTCCAACTCATGCTGCGAACCAGCACTACCATCAACGTAGACTGCCCTGTCTTCTGCTGCCTTTTTGCGATCTATCTGGATATCATTTGGTGTAAAGGGAAAGCCGCTGTCGCTACTGCTGTGCGGAACACCAAATGGCACAAAGTCCTTCTTCCACTTTCCCATCGTTGCTCCATGGCCTTCATGTATATGCCCAAAGCAATGCATACGAGGCTTTGCTCTCGTCACTGCTCGAAGAAGGTGATGGCACCCCACATCTCCACTCGCGCAGTTGTCTTTGACATGATATGGCGGACCATGTGTCATCATGATGTCGACATTCGGCCAGTTTGGGACCATGTTCTCTGCGATGTTGCTTGTGTTTTTCAGTGCCATTTCGCTAGCGGGGTTGAACCTGTCCTGGTAGTGATGGTAAGGAAAAGCCCAGCCGCAATATTCAGGCTGGTATGGGCTCGCGTAGACTGTGAAGTGTGCGCCACTTTTCAGGGTGAAGCTGTGCATTCCTTCGTCCAGAAAGTGTACTCCAGCATCTTTGGCTTCTTTCCCAGTCCACAGCTCTCGTGCCTCCTCATATATTTCCATCGGACGGG
>Ga0058698_10001328_pt1 | contig 11304 bp, 7 predicted proteins | sample AgamicAsSfe_FD_67288 | JGI IMG/M metagenome (GOLD analysis project Ga0058698, IMG submission 67288) | Agave microbial communities from Guanajuato, Mexico - As.Sf.e | ecosystem: Host-associated > Plants > Phyllosphere > Phylloplane/Leaf | place: Guanajuato, Mexico | collected 2012-05-30
GATCGTCTTCGCTGCCGACTGCAGGGGGGCGTACGGTAGAGGCTGCTACGAGATACTGGTAGCGGTGCTTGTGAGGTGGTCTCGAGGTCTTGAAGTCGCGCATGAACGATGCAGATTTCAGTTGCTGCTGCAATCGAGGCGCAAGCTTCTTGTTGAGAAAATTGGATAGCTGGGCAGTAGACTCTTCGGTGAACATTTCGTTCAGCTCCTCCACAGTATCGGGTGTGAGGTAGTTGGGTGTCATGTAGTTTAGCAAGAATTGCAGGTCCTGCTCGGTGAGCTCGCCTTCTTCGTCGTCATCGTCTTTGGATGCAGCAGGCTTCGCATTGGCTTCAGGGTCGATCCATTCGGTCTTTGGCTGGTCAAACTGATCTGCCTTGCCCTGAAGCTGCTGGAGCGAACTCTTCTCTGCCAGCTTTTCTTCAAGGCCAGGCTCGAAGCCTTCTTCACCTTCTTGCGGGATGTGAAACCAACCGCTGATAGCCATTCGCACCCTTCCCCCATCGTCCTCGTCCAGTCCCTCAGGCCTGTGATAGACCTCCTCCACATCATGGAAGCTTTCACCTGGCTGCACAGCGAAGAACGACAGTTGATTCCACGCAGGCGGGATAACCTTATCGAACTCTGGGCTCGGTACCCTGTACACCTTCCCATCCTTGTCCTTCTCTGCGTTGGTAGGATACAGCCGAAGAGCACCTCCCCAAGATGCCTTCCATGGCTTGTCCGGATCAGTGAGATACAAGATATAGCTCACTCGTCGGCTTCCGATCACGTCATCGTGACAAAGGAGATGGCACCCTGGCACGTACACATTGACAGCCATGTCCGTCTTCTTGCCAGACAGAGGTCCCGAGTTCGCCACCGTCGAGATCCATGATCGAAATTCCTTCCCATACAGAGCGTCACGCAGTTGTAGCAGGCTAGGCAGCTTCTCTAAGGCAGACTCCGGCAGTCCAGAAAGGTTGGCCAGATCCCCTGACTGGTGGATCTTGTAGATGTCGGTCTCCTTGGGCGTGAAGTGGATGTTGTCGATGATTTCTCGTCGGACGGAGCGAAGTAGCTCATCATTCATGAGACCATGGACGACTGCATGCTTGTAGGGTGCCGACTTCGCATACTCCTGGGTGTAGCCCTTCAGTCTCTTTGATGAGAACAGGCCTTTGCCAAACTGCGATTCCACCGCATTGGCCTCGGTGGCCTGCTTCTTCTTGCTGCCGCCACCATTGGCAACAGCAGCGCCTTCAGTCTCAGCCTTGCGCTTCACCATGTCTCTCTGCACACGAATACTTCGCTGTACAGCTCACCGCCGACGGCCTGTCCATCCACTTGACGTCCAGCGCTTGTCCTCAAAATCAGAAAACGCGCGCTAAGCTGTTGCGGTCGCGCCCAACCAATCAAGGAACCTCGAAGCACACAAGCGAGACATCCTTGATCAGACGCAGGGATCTCGCTAGCGCCAAAGTCAAGCCATTGACGTCGAGCACCACTCAAGCAAGGCGCCGAACTCAAAACTACGCGCTGCTGCTGCTTCAGGAGAATATGTGAACTCTGAAACACGTACATCTTGTTGGTAGACGCGTTGTTGATACGCGCAACGACGACGACGTTTGCTATTATTGAACAAGGTCGCGTCACCGAGGCCCAGCAGTGAAGGAAGGAAAGATATAAGAGGTGCGTACAGTAACGATGGTCAGCGCATCGGTCACTTTGCATTCCACACGTGTCGGGGAGAACACTGCTTCCAGGTTCTATCGTCTATCGCGACTGCTGGTCAGGCGCTTGCCTTTGTTACAATTTCTGCTCGAGCCACGACACCTTCTCTCGCTCTTGCGAACCACACTCTTGAGCTACTTTACTCTAACACTCAATCGCGCCAGACCCATCAGACTATCGAGAGACCAGCTGAGGAACGAGCGCGAACCTGCACGAATACGAATATCGATCCGTCCTCCATTCCACACAAAAAGACGAGTCTTCAAGATGGGCGCTCTCGATTTCTTGGGCAACAACTCGTCCTCTGGGGGTGTTTTCGGAGCTTTGATACGGCTCGTTCTACGATTCTTCCAATTTGTGCTCGCTATTACGGTAGCAGGGCTGTACGGTGTTGATCTACACCATGCGAAGGAGGCGGGAGCATACACAGATGGCAAATGGGTATTTGCAGAGGTTGTGGCCGGTCTTGCGGCCGTTACGGTCCTGATATACGCGATCCCCTTCTTCAAGTCGTACTGGGCTTTCGGGTGGGACTGGGTACTATTGTAAGTCACATGTTCTCTCTCCGGTCTCAGTGACGCAGGCACATGTATGGCATGTGACGCGCATGCTCGGGTGCTCCAGCGCTCTCAGTGGCCTGTCGAGCCTGGCTGGTGCTGCTACCATAACGCCTGCGAAGATCCTAAGTGCCGTGACCCCTGAGAGGCGCGTCTATAGGCACAGGCGGCCTACACCTCGGGCGATGCATCTTTCATTGAGTTGTGCTAACACATCAACTCCCAGCATCCTCTGGATCGCCCTCTTCGGCCTCTTCGGCCACATCTACATCCCCGCCCACCCAACTCCGAAGCAAGGCGGTCAAATCCGCATGAAGCACGCCGTCTGGGTCGACCTCGTTAACGCGCTCCTCTGGCTCGTCACAGCAGTCTACGCGACCATCATCTGGGTCCGTTCGCGTGGAGGAAGGACGATGCACACCGGTCGTGCGTCGGTCTAGTAGAATGAGGCGCCGATTGCGGTGGGCGCGAAAGAGGGTATGAGGCCTGCGGTTGGACCGGCGGTCGATTGGACGTGGACGAGGATGGGAGATGGGCAGGAGACTGGAAATGCATGATTGTGATGTTCGACGTGGACGGACTGGGAGCATGATGAGTCAGATTGCATTGTTTGTGCGAGACGATACCCTTTACTGTTGTAGTTCTAGCGAGTGATTTGGCACGATATATGTGCTCTAATGATTGCATGAATAGCGTTGCTTGAACTGTCTCTCCATTGCATTGGCTTCATGGTGGGGGTACCAAACGCGGATTGGGTACAGCATCTCATATACGACTGGCCAGTGAGATACTGTGAGATATGCGATCGGAGGCGAACAATCAGTTCGTACAATGAAAAGAACTCTCCGTCATAAGTCAGTCATCGTCGCCATTCGAGGCCTTCCAAGGTTCCGTACTTCCGCATCCCACACCCGCAGCTCCCTCCGCTCAGCCCTGCGCCGACCGACCGCGCCAAGTCAAGACCTCAACGCGAGCCATAGCAGTGAATGACCATCTCCTCAATCGCAACATCCCCTGCATTGTACTAGACTTCAATTGATACTGTCGATCGGGCTAAAGAGATCACTCCCCGACTACCATGACCTGACTGGGACCTTGGAGTAGAAGACCTGCAATGAGAGCGCCGTTACGCGCTCTCGCAGCCCAGCATGTTCCTTCAGAATCTCGTCCAAAAGGCGCAACAGCTCATTGATCCCGCCGTACTCCCTGGACCACTGAGCAGCAATAACGCCGGTCGGCCCTCGAAATCGCAGCTCTTCCGACACCAGTTCCGCCTACCCGATTCGCAGAATCCGCTGCATGAGATCACGGCGGAGCTCACGTTACCCGCCAGGCGCAATGCCAACGTCAGTAAGAGTCCGAGCCAGAAGGGAAGTTGGGACAAGAGCAACTGGGACCGAGACCGAGGGACGCATTACGTCGGACAGTTGCACTTGAGCGAGCAGTTCTTGTGCTTCTCCACCGTCAACACCTCGTTTGTCAGCACAGCGAGCACCAGCGCGAGCTCAGCGTTCACTGGCAGAACGCATGGTACCGGTCCAGCTGGCAATGGCTTTACGCTTCCCTTGTGTGCAGTGAGGAGGGTGGAGAGGTTGCACACGCAGAGCTATATGTTTGCCCTGTCAATCACGACCTGGAACGGCTTTGAGCCTGGTACCGATACGAAGCCTGGATGCCCTTCTCCACCGAAGCTCACCATCCAGCTCGAGGGCAGTAGACAGCAATGCGAACGGTTCTGCGATGGGCTGAAGAAGGGTCTACGGCAAGGGATCAAGGAAGTGGACAACATGCGGACAGTGGCACAGGACTGCTACTCTGAGTACTTCCTCTTTAACGAGTTCGACCAGGCACCTGTAGCTGAGAAGCCAGATGGTACGCCCCGGAAGGCACCTGACACTGGACTTGGGACTCTCTTCAAGTACCCTGGCAATTCACGAAAGCTGCGGGATAGGAGCAAGATGCGATTATGGCACGAATACATGAAAGACAATGGACGAAATACGACTCTGGTACGGCAGCCGGACTTCCACAGATTGATACGCGTGGGTCTGCCGAACCTGCTCAGGGGTGAGATCTGGGAGCTCTCCTCTGGCGCATTCTACCTCCGGCTCCAGAAGCCGAAGATGTACCAGGAGATGCTCGTAGCGCACGAAGGCGAAGGCTCGTTGGCGATCGATGAGATCGAAAAGGATCTCAACCGCTCTCTGCCCGAGTATGCCGGCTTCCAGAGTGAAGAAGGCATCGGCAGACTGCGGCGCGTGCTCACGGCATATAGCTGGACGAACGCTGAAGTCGGCTACTGTCAGGCCATGAACATCGTCGTCGCCGCACTACTGATGTAAGCAAAGCCTCCCTCACACCCAAGGTGATGTCAAAGCTAAGTACCTCTCTAGCTATCTTTCCGAAACCCAAGCTTTCTACATTCTCTCCATTCTTTGCGATCGGTTACTACCCGGCTACTACAGCACTACCATGTACGGCACACTTCTCGACCAGCGGGTCTTCGAATCACTAGTCGAGAAGACGATGCCGATACTTTGGGATCACCTGGTCAAGAACGATGTCCAGCTTTCCGTGGTATCTCTCCCTTGGTTCTTGTCACTGTACATCAATAGCATGCCTTTGATCTTTGCTTTCCGCGTGCTCGATGTCTTCTTCCTTGAGGGACCAAAGGTGCTCTTCCAGGTTGGCCTCGCGATCTTGCGCATCAACGGCGAGGAGCTGCTGGACGCAACAGATGATGGGACATTCATCTCCGTCCTCAAGTCCTACTTCGCGCGACTTGGCGACAGCGCGCATCCAAAGTCAGAGAACCCGAAGTACCGCGCTATCACGAACTTTCAGGCTCTGATGGTCGTGGCGTTCAAGGAGTTCGACGGCATTACTCAGCACACGATCTCTTCTGAGAGAAGCAAACACAAAGGCGCCGTCATGGACAACATTGAGTCGTTCGCCAAGCGTACATCAATACGCAATCTCGGACCTGAGAGCAAGAAGCTCAGCCAGAACGACTTGGGCTTCCTGTACGACCGCTTTTACAGCATCCTCTACGAGCGCCAACAGCGCGCAGATTACATGCAAGCCGAGCAAGAGCGACGAAAAAAGGCTGCGAGAAGCAAAGCCACCGAAGTCGTTACGGGTATCGCAGCCAATGCGCCCGAGATGGGTCGCGTTGCGCTAGGACCTAGTCCAACGCAGATGGACTATGATGCGTTCCGTGAGTTCCTGGCCGGTGTGGCTAAATGGGCTGTGACAGACAGTCCTACATCGCCAACCAAGCAGGACGATAAGGCGCAGAGTGGGTACTTCAATTCGATACGAGGAAGGGCCGTGCCTGTGGGACCATGGGGTACTGGTCCGGAACCTGCAGAGCACGAGTTCTTGCGGCGGCTGTTCGCGCGGTGGGATGCAGACAGCGCCGGCTCCCTCAGCCTGCAGAACATGGTAGCAGGCCTGGCGCCCGTGAAGGGTAACAGAGACATCATGGCTAGCATTGAGTGGTTCTTCGAGCTGTATGACGATGATAAGGATGGAAAGGTCGACCGAGAAGGTATTCTGAGGATATCGGAAGCGCTGCTTTTTCTTTCGCGGAGAGGCGTCAGCTCGCCCAACCACTCGTCCATGGATCTGGATCTTGGACCTGATGGTCTGCCGAAGAACAAAGATGAGCAGTTCCTGGGTGCAGTCTCAGCATTCATAAGAAGATGCTTTGAGTACGCGGACCCGGATCATCCTTCGCGGCAGGCTGAGAAGGAAGCGACCGATGGCGTGGACAAATTCGCTCTGGATGACGACGATGAGGAAGATGACGGCGACTTAATGGATGTTGGCGATGCGGAGAAGGCTTCACATCAATTCTCGCCTTCATCCGCCGCCGACTACTCCATGCTAACCCGCCCGTCGGGCAACAGCTTCGGGCAGACCTCCAAGCACGCCACCGCGAACAAGGCCCTGGACCCTTCGAGCCCGGTCCACATCACCCTGCCCACCTTCCGCATGCTGGTCCTAGCCGACGAAACCCTGGAGTCCTTCTTCGACTCCGGCTTCGCCAACTCCTTCCATCTAGCCGACGCACCGCTCCCATCATCGACGGTCACCACCTCCAACCTCCTCTCCCACCAACAGACTAACCTCAGCGTGCCAAAAGATGTCAGCATACCCGCCATCAGCCCCGGAGGCGCAGGCGCAGGCGTCGTCCCACCTGGCAAAGGGCTGCGAGGCATGCTAGACAACATCGTCACAGACGGGATGCGCGTCGCCGCCGAAGTTAGGAAGAGGATGGACGAAGCGCAGAAGGAGCTCGACAAGGGCGCTGTCACACGTGGCACCGAAGATGACGATGACGACGAGGGCGATCATGATCTGCTGGACTTGCAAGAGGCGGATGCGGGCGGTGGTGGGCAGAAGGTGGAGCATGGGGATCCGAGTATATTGGACCCATCGCTGATTGAGCAGGTGAAGGGGAAAGGGAATGCGAAGGGTAAGGGTAAGGAGAAGGTGGTTGATGATGCGATGAGTGCGGATACTATGTTTGAGCGGTAGGTTTATGTCCGTGGCAATGGAGAGGTACGCCACTTCCCTATGCTGGGTATAGCATTGAGTCATCGGGTTGGCATATAGGGTATGCATGACTTCGGCAGGGAACACCACCGCCAACCTCCCTCTCTACACTACGCTGCGAGACTGGATACATCGGACCGCAAAGCTAAGAGGTTGCTCTAGAGGCTATTCAGGCTCACCGACACACGGGTCGATGGTCCTCGGGTGGTTTTGTAGATTCATCCAATCCGGCGTTGGGATCGGCATGGCTTATATTGATCTCGCTTGTTATGCTCACTCTGCATATAGGAATACGGGTACCTGGCTGGGTCTAGCCTGATGCGGACTTGTCTGATATGCGCTTTTTGGAACTCTGTGACATGAGCGCACCGTGCCGTGTCCTGGGACCTCCTAGTCCTGACCTGAAAACCATCCTTGTGTTAGGCTTCGCATGCATGGTGGTCAGCACTACAGTCCACGCCACCAATCCGGAGCTTATGTAGGTGACTACCCAACCTGCATCGGGCACTTTTGCTAGCGTGCGTGCGAGCCACTTGGCGATCTGGATCTAAAAGCCCACGGTACAGCGAACATTTGTAGATCAGGCCGCCTACTAATTATGACGCTGCGACCACCGAAGGAGAGTCCCGACGGGACTTGTGATCAGCTAGGGCTGCCCGACAAATACTTGGTGGCCTCCTGGTCCGAGGATGCGTGTCCAACATCTTCACCCTTGTGATTTGCAGCTGGTATAGCGCTTGCGGACATCACCTCTTGGCTGTCTGCACTATGGTTCTGCTAAAACGCAGGGCCTTGCTGGTCCTCTTGCCGCCATCTCTCGTGGCCAGTACTCCTCTCGCGGCAAATCAGACAGCGGCTTATCGGAACTCGACTACGATCTCTTTGTCTGCTAGTACTTCCTCTCTGCAGTCCTCGTCGTCCTTGGATTCAGCAGGCCGGTTTGAAGGCACCTCGAGCGCCTTGCATTCCACCGCACAGAGTATCAGTCTCTCCGCGGAACTTGGAACTCCCCCGACACCGACTAGCCATGGCCTTGGAGACTTTATTGCGTCTGGATTGGGCATGTTCGCACCTTCGACAACGAGCGATAGTACAATGTTGACAACTACGGCGTCATCGTTGAACGCAACAGGGATTTCTTCGAATGGCAGCTCACTGGCGTCTTCCTCCAGCACCTTGGTCTCGTCAGGCCTGTCTTCTGGACAGCCTTCTGCAGGCGTACAGGTTGATATCGCCAAGAACGCGACAATACTAGCCAGCGCCATTGGCGTCACCTCAGCAGGCTTTGCTCCAGTATCCAACAGCTCGGCCCTGCTGAACACTACTGCTACAAGTAGAGTTATATCGAATGTTTCGGATGCACAATGCTGGGATCAATGGAACAGCTTCTATGTAGCCAATGCCTCACAGACAACGCAGTACACCCAGATACCCACCGTAGATACGGTCACGTACACCCTAACGGAATTCGACTACAGCGAGACCAGCTTCTCCGTGGTCACGACGGTAACCGTCTCGAACGGGGCATTCCCGGTTACCACATACACCACGGATGAAGTCGTGGAGAGCTATTCTGATATCCTCACAACAACTTGCACATCCACGGCGGTGTATAGCGACACGGACTGGGTCCCACTCGACCCGAGCGCTACAATTACACCGCCACCTTGCGCATTGCCGTCGTATGTGCCACAATGCCAATCGAGCTGGGAAGACTGGATAGCGCATCAAACCGATTTTGACTTCGATGCAAATTGGCCATCAGGCTGTGATTATGGGCCGATGCCAATGCCTGCCAGCTGCAGCGAAAAGATATCGGTATTCGATGCCTTGGAAAGCTCGTGGGGTGCCATCGAGTACGCGCCTTCGCCAGGTTGCAGTCAAGTCACCATTACAGGTAGCCTTTGTACCAGTCTAGTGACGTCTTGGCTTGGTGTGCAGGCCGCCTATAACGGAGCATCTGACGGCGTCCTGGGCGGCATCTGGACGTGGAGTACGGCCAATGGCTCGGCGACTGAAGTGTACACATATCCTACCTCGACTACGTTTGCTCCTGGCTGCACGCTGGGCTGCCAATCCTGTGCGATCCAAGGCGGGACAGTCCAGCTGATATACTGGCCGCCGGCTACGAGCACATACGGGCCGGACGGCAGATACACGGCAATCTCAGGAAACGCCACTGCCTTGGCCACTGCTGAGGCACTCGGGACGACTTTTACCAGCCCTACTGTGTACATCTCTTTCGATTCGCTGTGGGCTCGTGACAGCTGCACACACTTTGGAAAGACGCATGCGGGAAGCATCGTGGCGATTACAGATACAGCAGACCTGAGCTCACTGTACGGGTATGGGTACTACAATGGCTTGCAATCATCGGTAAGTCACGACCTTACGATGGCACCACGCTGCCAGAGAGGCTGCGATTGCAGGCCGCTTCAACACAACACAAGTAGAAACACGCGAGAGCCGCGAGCTCGTTGCTTGGCGTATCTCCGGCCATCGAACACCTACTGACATCTGCTAGGCGTCTTTCAACTTCACCGATCTGTACGTCAGTCTAATGCCGGACTCCATCTACGAAAGCCAACCACGCTGTGCCTCTTCTTCGGCGCAGTTCGATCCCAGGAAGGGCGGCGGCGGGATGCCAGTGAACTGGACCTGCCCACGCACAGCACCTTATGAGCCCATTCTGGGCATACCATTGGAAGTGCGCGCTCTTGACCCGGAGTGGGCAAACTGTGTTGGGGGTATCAATGGTGCATACGATCCCCCAATGGCACTCAAGCCCACCTACGCTATTGCGTTGCCTACCGTTCCTGGCAGCGTTCCCATTACGACAAGCGCTGCGCCAGCGTCTACGCCGAAGTCTGCGCCAACACCAACGGCTCCACCGCAGCAAGAGACTCGGACTTCGCAGGCATCATCGTCGTCAGCTGTGGACCCTGCTGCTCCCAGTCGCGGCAATTCGGGGACAGCGACGACACAGTCGACTGATCCTCTGCCACAAAGCAGAAGTAGCGATCCAGCCGTGCCTAGTAATCCTTCGAAAGGCAATGGTCAGGCTCCTGGTAATGATCCGCCGAACGGTAATGATCCGCCGAGCGGTAACGATCCCACGGGCAATAACAATCCCTCGAATGACCAGGATCCGTCGAGCAACAACGATCCGCCGAGCAATAACGATCCGCCGAGCAATAACGATCCGCCGAGCAATAACGATCCGCCGAGCAATAACAATCCGCCGCATGGAAGTGATCCGTCCAACAACAGCCAGCCCAGTAACGCTGACCCGCCGAGCAACGATGGTCAGCCGAATAGCCATAACCCGCCGAGTGCCAACGATGCTCCGCAGGGAGTGCCTACCGCGCCTGCGCAACCAGCGACAACGACCAATGCTCTATCAATATTGATGTCCGCAAAAGCAACAGCTAAAGGACAGGCAGACCCTGCTTTCTGGAGCTCGGACGAGTCTAAGGGTAACGCTGATCCATCTGGAAGTGATCCGTCGCGTGGCGCCCAGGCCAATGCTGGTTCACCGGACCACGCTGACACCTCTGACGAAGCCGCATCGATCGGCAACGTATCAGATGAAGCCGCCTCAAGCGGAGGCTCTTCGGATGGGTCACATCCGAGTGGAGGCGCCTCGAGCAGTGGGTCCATCAACACCGGATCATCAGATAGCGGGTCGTCAAGCGACGAATCTCTTGCGGATGATACTGGCTCACAGCAAGACCATGGCTCGAGCGATCCATCGTCAACCATCATCCCGATCGCTGGTGCATCTCCAGCCACTATAGCCCAAAGCGGCAACTCGGTCGTGGTGGCCCAAGGCGGCATTACAAGGACTATACCTGCTGGTAGCGCCGAGACACTTGATGGCCACGTCTTCAGTGCCGCTGCTAGTGGTGCTGCAGTGGTCGTAGATTCTGCGAGCACATACGAGCTCCCTGTCCGTACACCTGTGTCGGCACAAACTCCAGCCACGGTCCTTACAGCAAATGGCGCGGTCATAACGGCTAGTAGGCAAGGGCAAGATATCGTGGTTGGATATGGAGGCAGTATTGTCACCTTACAAGCTGCTCGGACTGAAGTCATCGGCTCGCAAACCGTAGTCGCTCTGAGCGCCAACGGTGGTGACATCGTCATTGGAGGATCCACATTCGACCTTCCCAGCCCTGCAGCCACAGTCCCAGCGACTGTCATTACGGCAAACGGTGCACCGATGACTATAAGCGAGCAAAGCGATGGCCATGGTGCTGTAGTCGTAGCCAGCGGAAGCACCATAACCCTGCGAGCCGGTGAGACAAAGTTGCTCGGCTCGCAAACAATCGCCGCACCCAGCGTCGGTGGTGGCATGGTGATTGATGGATCCACGTTCGACGTATCTACAGCAGCGATCACGGCTCCTGCGAGCCTGGAGTCAGCGGCTGCTTGGACGAAAGATGGGCGAACGTACACGCCAGCATCTCAAGAC
>Ga0058698_10001331_pt1 | contig 11285 bp, 8 predicted proteins | sample AgamicAsSfe_FD_67288 | JGI IMG/M metagenome (GOLD analysis project Ga0058698, IMG submission 67288) | Agave microbial communities from Guanajuato, Mexico - As.Sf.e | ecosystem: Host-associated > Plants > Phyllosphere > Phylloplane/Leaf | place: Guanajuato, Mexico | collected 2012-05-30
GTGCGATGCCGTTGTCGCCAACAATGCTGCTTATATGCACGTCGTGCTCGGCAGGAGTCTACACCGGACCTATCTTACTCGAGCTGCCTATAGATAATCTCCTAATTCCAACCTTATCGATAAAACAACGCGTTATACGCATATGTCCTCACCACCACTGATCCATTCATACATACTAATCCCGCTTCTCAGACATTCAGTCACTGTTCCATACTGGAGCAAAGCTTGGATTGTTCTCCCAACGTCATTTGTCATCCAAGAAATTTTTCTTCATGATCATCTATCTTCTTGAGTCTTTCCCAGTGCCAAAAGTCATCCGAAATGGCTTCTTTCCCCCTTCCCAAGACTCCTTCTCTTGTTCAGACTCGAAGCAGGAAACAAAAAGAACCCAAAAGTGAGCGACCGTCGGGATATCATCGCAGAACACCCACATCAGAAAAGCAAAACGGAAAAGGTTATAAATGACAACACCACGTTTCTCCATCTTCAATAAAAGTCGTTCGTCCTGAAATTACTTCGCTTCGTGGGATGGCTTCACTGTCTACGCGAGCGCCCACTCTGTGCCTCTCTTGACGAACTTGTCCATCAGCAGGCCCAAGTCAGCCAAGATGAAGCGGCACACGAAGAAAGCAAAGAACTCCGCCGCATGGCGAATGCTGAGCTCGAGGCCAACGTGCGTCTGCGACGAGTGCTTGAGGCCCGGATCTTCGACTTGGCGAGCGATTTGATCTGTGATTGCCTCGTTAGCGGGGATGTTTCGGAGGTTACGACAAGCTTATGAGCATGTGATCTGTTTTCTCAGTGAAGGGTGTTGAGGGTATGGCGGTTAGGGCAAGGTAAAAGGGCGGCTCGGTTCGGGGACGCAGATCCTCGAGGGATCAGCTTTGGGGCGGACATTGTGGGGTGTTGGCAGCAAAGCGTGTTAAGCGAGCGCTGATCCGTGATCGCTTCGTTCTTTGCTTGCAACGCGGTGAATAAACACGCTACATGTGCCCCAGGGCTGTGGCAACGTGCAAGCGAGCATAAGCACCGCGACCAGGATATGCCTGCTTATAGAAAGTGACGCGGGGGAGAAGGCCCGGCGGTAATTCTAAAGTGGAAATCGGTGCGGAACAAATGCACGCGAGCCAGTGGCACTGCACTGTATGACGGTACGCGAGCAGTTTCGCAATGACAGAATACTGCAAGTGAAGTGTGATGGGGAAAGTGACTTACCAAGAATGCCGATGCCTTGCACCAAGCGTGCAAGGCTGCCCATGTACTCCTTCTGCGGTCCCTCGAAGGCCATGGCCTTGAGGTTTGGCGCGGCTTTCTGGCCTCTGCGCTCGACCGGAATGAAGTTTGTCATGGGAACCGAAGCCATAGTATATGGCTCTCCTTTGTCGCCTACAGCGTTCGCGCTCGTGCTGATCTTTGACGAATGGTTGGTCGAGGAGAGTGGTGTCCCTGAGCTCTTGCTGCGGAGTTTGCGCCAAGAAGAGAGGTAAGACTTGCCAGAGTTGGACTTGGCCGCCTTGTCTGTTGTACTGCTAGCTGCATCTGAGTTGGATGTGCTCGCATTTCCGTTGCCGCTCGTGGTTGTGGCGTCTCTGAACATGGACATAGCACCGTGAACGCCTACTTCGGACCCAAGCTTCTTTGTCAAGGTCGCCTGTACGCGCTCCATGACTTCTTCGAAGCCTTGTAGTTCTTCCATTACAGCGTCCGCATCATAGGTGTCGACGCCTGCAATACGTCCAAGAGCAGCAGTAAGCAGGTCAAAATTTGCGACTTTCTCATCGAGCGACTTAAGCTTGACGCCGCGAGTTTGCCAAACATCACGAGGAACGAACAAACGCGAAGTGACAAACCCACCACGGGGGTGAGTTATCGACGAGCCAATTGCACGCATGAGCCAGAATGGACGCAGAAGAAATGATTCTGGACACGGCTCAAGACCTGCCGGCTGAGAAGACTCCGTCTGGCTTCTTGGTGACGAAGGTGCGTGAGACACCACCAGCGCCGTATCAAAGAGGTAAGCTCCTCCATTCATATTTTGTCCATCGATGGGCTGTGCACTTAGCATAGGGAAGTTCGTACGCTGCGACGTCAGAGGCTCCAGGCTACGCTTATTCCGCAGAGTGGCAAAGGTAGCACTCATAGGTGTCGAGACTGTATGATCAGAGTCATCTCTCAATGGCAATGATGTCTGATGGTCTCTCAAGCTGATCGAAGATTTGTTCCTGCGGAATGGATTGGATTTCATAGGTCGAAGCTCGCCGGGTTGATCCATTGAATTATTGACCCGGACTGAACCTGCCCTCGAGACACTCACATCATTGGGTAGGCGTAATGCCAGATCAATCGAGGGCGGTGACCTAAGGACTTGTTCATGTTCGGGGTCCGATGTCGAAGGCTCCAAAGGAGCTCCAATAAGAACATCGCTTCCAAAGATCCTACTGCGCTGCTCTTCGTCTGTCATCGACACACCAGGAGAGTGATGGAAAGTTGACGCACGCTTGCGGCTGACTGGTCGCATAGTTGAAGTCTCGATCCTGAGCTGTTTCGCATTCTGACCTGATAGACGCCTGGCTCGTACTGTTGCAGAATTACGCTTGTCGCTCGGACTGGGTGGCCGAGGGAGGGCACTTGTGGGAGGTGGCCCAGGCGGTCCATCGGCCCGTACGGTATTTACAGAGGAGACAATGCTCGCGTGCTTGCCAGAGAAGCGAGCGTTGAGCAGATCTTCCGGAACAGTTGACAGCGACGACCCAGCAGTATTGCGATCGGAGACTTGTGAGCTTTGCCACGTACTTCTTGAGTATCCGCTTGAATCGGATTGTCTCGGCAGCGCTGACTTCGAATCCAGATCGAACTTGAAACCATGGCCATAATCTTGACTGAACTCATTAAGGATACGCTCTTCTTCCTCATCGTCTTCAAGGCCGCTCTTCCCATGCCTGATATCCATGGGAGAAACGTTTTCGTCGAACGTAGACTCTGAGTGGTGACCAGCGTTAATGGTCTCACGCCTGGCACGTCCATCGAGATCAGGCTCTAGGCCTTCATTATAAGCAGCCTCAACAGCTGCGTCGAAAGCTGCATCGAAATCAGGGTCCGTGTCGCCACTAGTATTACGAATGTGCTTGCGATGTAGACCATTGTTGGATGAGAGTGAGTGCACAGATGACGAGTCGGAACCAGATTCGTCAATAGTGTCTAGCCATGACACCGAGGCATTGCTCTCGGTGCGATCTCTCGAACTGTCATCTGCCGGAGGTGCAGGAGCTTGATCTAACAGACCCCAGCTCTGATCCTTGGCCGACTCCAGAGTAGGAGACGATTGTTTCCGTGGGAGAAGCGGCGCAGGCATATATGTGTTATGCGAATTGTCTGGTAGTGACAGCTGAGTGGCGGTGATAGGTTTGGGTGTTTCGTTATCGTCTTCAGGTATGGCATCGTGAAGGTTCGTCGAAGTTCCGAAGGGCGATCGAAACTGTTCATCGCTGGTCTGACCAACACGCTCCACGTCCGCAAGAGTTCGCGAAAAGAAGCTGTCTCGGTTACTGCTCAACGGGTAGGAAAGCTGGGGCACATCAACGATGCGCGTCATTCGTGCGGTCTCGATTACAGTTGGCTCTTCAGTGAGCTCACTCGACTCTTCCGTGGGGCTATACGCGCCGAGCCTGGGACTTTTTACGCTGCCATCGTCACTCATTGGTCGAGTGGGTAGACCTTTCTCTAGTCGTGTTGGCGGTCGGCTGTCCTCTAGCTCTTGCAACTCTTCTATCCTTGTTGTGTAGGTGACCTTGATAGCGTCTAATTTCCGCTTGTCCTCGGTACCTGAACTGCGGTCCATGACTTGCTGTAGCAGCCTGCAAGCATCGCTGTAAGCCTCCAGCGCCGCTTCAAAGTTCTGTGCATTGTCCAGCAACACGGCTGTGTTCGCCTTTTGTAACGCTTTTGACAACATTGCCTTTTTGTCTTTCTCTGTCCTTTCCCTTGTTCGTGGTCGTCGTTCGCCTGTGTTGTGTGATGTACTCATGGCCGTCCCTGAACGTATATCGCCGTCCGCTCCACTGTACATCTCAGATTGCCTTCGTCTATGTGCCGATTCTTGAAGCTCTTCTGGGCGTGGCATGCGGGAATAATTCAATGCAGGCCCTGGCACTGTTGAGGTTCGATCTGTCGAAATCTTTGCGCCATTCGCGCCAACACCGGGTGAGCCGTCGCCTCCAAAGTAATCCTGGGCATATGATGAGTGTGTCGAGGGTGTCGCAAGGCCCGAGGTTGAGGGTGTTGTGGTATACAAGGTCGAGGGGGATTCGACATCTTCTTCATTCAAGTGCAATCTGGATGTGAAGGGCGTTGGTAGGTTCTTTGGTGGGATAGTAGAGTTGACGGGATTTGAAACCTGTCTTCGTCCTTTAGCCGGGCTCTCATACTGTGCGAACTGTCTTAGAGGCCCGGATGGAGCCTTTCGGTGCGGGCTCGCTCTGGGAGAATGGTCGATGAGCTGTCGAGAAGGTCTCGAAGGAGACATTTGCTGCGAAACCAGACCAGACAGGGCGGCACTGCTGCTGGCACGTTTCCGGCGAGCAACGGGCGAATGTGCGCTTGCGTCCGTTGACTGCGACCATCGATTCAGGTTGCCCAATCCCTCTCCCACGGGATTCTCAGAAGGTTCCAGTGCACTACTCCTTCGTCGTCGTGTCGCTCCTCCTCCCACTCGTAGTGCAATAAGTGATAAGTCGCTAGGGCTCTGTGAGCCCATCGGGAGCACAGAGTTACGTGCGCTGTCACCAGGAGAACTAACAGATGCCGCGCGCTTGATCGTGGCAGCGGTGGAGCCGGATGCAGACTTGGGACGTGAGGACGGACGTTTGACTGGGGAGGCGTTGGCTAGATTGCCTGTCGCTGAGACAGATGTGTTGCTTCCATGCATCATGGCGTCTGCTCTGGAGACCAGAAGCAGACGTATAGCCGCCTTCGACCACGCGCCTCTTCTGCAGCCCTATGACGGAAGCACCTGAACACGTTGCGCGCACTCTCACTTCATGCACTAAAGGGTAGGGATAGGCGCGCAGACGACCTGATTCGAGAAGAGTTCTGCTACACAGAGTGGTGTCTTCGGCGGGGTGTGTTTGTTGGCAGCCAGTGAGCGCGGTCCCTCGATAGCCTGTGCGACTGCAGCTTTCCGAGCTGTCGTGCGACCAGATCAAGTGCCACTAAGCGGCGCAACGACGTCCATAACTTAGATTCTCCGGTTTCCGATGTAATTCGATTGGAAGTACCTCCTAGTATACTGTTGTTCTGCTTTGGGAGGCCGAGCGTTTAGGTGTCGGTGTGTTTATGTGGATCGCGGGTGGATTAAGGGTTTCGTCTCGTCTCGTTTCGTTCCGTTTCAGCAATGCTTCCGCCCGTCGTATGTAGATATGGCGTCTGGGCAGCGAGGCAGCAGTGTCCCAGGATGGATAGAGGGTGGTGGTGTTGTCGTGCGCTCTGCTATCCCTGGCAAGGAAGAGAATACTGAAAACGGAGACGCAGGCAGGCCGGGCCGCGGAGACAAGACGCGGGCACAGTATGCAGGCAGTACGTCGTGGACGAGGCACGCGGCGCAATAGCAAGGCGACAATATAGGCGTTCGCGGAGGGCTGGTGCGCCGGGCGGGAAGAGCGGTGGTGGTGGCTGCGGTGGAGGGCGGTGGTGGCAGTACTGTCTATGAGCCTTGTTGGCGTGTTGCGGAGAGGTCTCAGGGACCGTGTGTGAGGAGACAGGGGGCACAAGCCCTGTCGAGTTCCTGGCTCCGGCGCTGGGGATTTCTGAACTAGAACAACACTACCGACACGCTATCTTCTCTATCGCACGCGGTTGAGCCGACCGCCTGAATCAAGCGACTGGGGAGAGGCTCGAGGGCACACTAGGGCACGCGCCTGAAAATCACTCGACTGCACAGTGTTGTGTTGTGCGTACGAACTCGACGGTCGTGCGAGAGAAAGAGTACAGCCTGCACTCTGAGTCTGCAGTCCTCGTAACGCAATGACCCGGTTCTACGGCACGATCTGTTTTCCCGGCCTTCTACATACGCACATGCATCTCCTGCAATCAGGCTGCTCGTGCCATGAATGCGTCTGAAGAGCATATACACCCATGTCCGCGGATTGACGCTACGTCGGATGCAGGCGGAGGCCGCTATCCTGCGAGCTGGCCCTGTCTGGTCGAGGGCAGCTTGCATGTTCGAAGGAAGTTCGTTATACAGAACCACGATATCTGTAAATCCTAGAAGGATTCAATATGATATAAGACCCCGCAGTGTGATGGCCTTATTTGGACCGCATTTCCTCTGCTCCGGAACCTTTGGAAGTCAATCGATCGCGTCAGGACGCCACACTGAGCGTGGCTGCGTTTGATCGCCCGGCCCTGGATACCACCAAAGACTAAGCAATCCGATAACTCAACACGTAGAAGGTCTTGATGTACCTTAGCCACAAGTGCCGCATTGCACATACAGCTAAAGCAATAGCCAACTAGCCACGGCTGCCGTATAAATCTCTGCGTGTCGCCACGATTTAGGTAAGGCTAATTGCACATGCATTAGCATCGCTACACGATAGCGCAGTAGTAACACAAATAGTGGCTGGCGCTTCGTTCGCACGTTCGCACAAACCATCTCAACGGCCATCAAAATCTGCGACAAACCAAAGTCTCCGACCACCGCGCCAAACCACAACAACACGTACGTTCGTGTACCAAAACACAACTTTCCAGACCAATCGGAAACCCACACCTCCGCCCATCTGCAGCGCTCCACTGATAGTTTGCATTCTTGCATGCAAGCATGCAGGAGGAAGGGTGGCTTCTGTCGGACATGAGTGGTGTGATCGGGCTTGCACGAAACGGTTCTCCTTGGCGTCACGGGTTTTATGCGATTGTGAAGAAACGCATGTCAAAATCACCTGATAGCTGGGAAGGCGAGGATGGAAGCTGCAAGCTGCTGAGGCCTGTACCTCGGACGTCCGACCGACAGGTTCTTATATAATGGCGATATAGGTCGACGGCGGGAGGTTGTTTTTCGAAACACACATATACTCCACGGGCCGATGACCGGACATGGGCAGGCTCGCAGGCATCACGGCGGTGGTGTGGTTCCGTTCGCTGTCCGAGGTTCGCAGAGGTTACTCCGACGGCGTGGTATGATATGGAGATCATATCAATAGTTACTGCTATAGCTATGCCATGCAAGCAATCGTGTGCAAGCTTCAAAGCTATTTGGTGACGCGTTGTTGTTGTTGTTGTTGTTATGGTCATGACGCGCGCGACTTCTCCTGTTACGTGCTTACTTTTCTAGCATTGCCTTGCTGACTCGCAGACAAGTAGATCAGAGTCCTGGAGATCGGTGCCATGACTTGTCGGGCTTGCATACTGAGCGCCTTACAAAAATGGTCAATGACTTGGAACGTGGACTAGAGTTGTTGGCCAAGGGGCCATGTCGCAAGATGGCGAGGTCGTCTCGCGGTCTAGATTCAAACTCCGTACTGATCTCTCAGCGGCAACACAAGCAGTGCAGACTTTGGAGCCAGACCGCGAGGTCGTCTCTTCCACTACCGAAGACTTGAGCTTGTGTCCGCTCTTGCCTGTTATCGAGACAGATCTCACTACATGTACTCGACCTCACTTCCTCTTATCACGCAGCATACAGTCGGATACACTCCTGTCAAATCTTGATCCTACTGCTTAGTAGATATTCGGTGACTGTCACCTGTGTCGTACTACATCCGATACCCACTCGATCGTCATGTTTCATCAAGCACGCCTGGCTCTCTACACTGGTTCATGCTACACTAGGTTTGGAAACGCTCACTGCACCGCCGAGGACACCCATCTGGCCGGGTCCGGTGTACATGTATATAGCCTTGCTGTCGCTATCTTGTTACCAGGACCGATCCAGACAGGTAAGCTGCTCCGGAAACCCCCACCACCCAGAGCTGTTCATGCGGACACACTGTGCTGTCAGCCTCACTCTGCTAGCAGCACGCCACCACTCGCGCTGCGTCCTGCTGAGCCATCCAAGACGTTCACCGGTCGTGAGAGACACGCAGCATGAGTCCACATCTGCACGCCAACTGTGAAGCTCCGCCCCAGCAGGCAACATGTTCGCTGGCTGGCTGGCTATATGTACAGCCATGTCTTTATACGGAGAAGGCTATATCAGAGACACTGCGCTCGAATGAAAAGCCTTGCCTCACTCTGCAGCTTGCCGCCACAACCACACTTTGTAGCTAATGGCAAACACATGCGCGTGAGCAGTGACACCTCGCGCAGCTGCGCCAAACCGCCTAAAATATTGCATGTGCTCCCCGAACATTTTCTTTGTCCTCACTTGCTATCTGCTAGCTCATCACCTGCTGCTCGCTTATCCGTCTTGTCGACGATCACATAACACTTCAACGCCCCATCACACTACTATCACAGACTCGTTCACAGCCATGAAAACTGGTTTCATAACCATCCGTTCGTGCCTATCAAATCCAGAACCGCCGCCAGCACCACAGCCTGTCCCATTTCCTGTCAGGATCATCAGAGATCCACGTCCAGCACCACCACCTGTAGACCCTTTCGATCTTCCGCCGCCAGGTCGCATCGGACCGAAAACCGACTACTTCTACCGCGCATGGGACCGTTTTCTCTCAGTACAACCCAAGCGAGCCAAGCGAGTCTCACGCGCAGCTCGAAAAGTGGCAGACGAGAAAGCCGAAGTTGCCGCAGGTCCGTCTGCCGAAGGCCTCAAAGTCGAAGAGAACGCTGCAAAATCGTGGGAGCAAGCGACGGCCGAATGCCGTGCCAAAGTCGCTGCTATCATCGAGGAGTGCAAGCGCCTCAACCAGAAGTATCGCGACGCCTGCTTTAACCCTGAGAGCAACCAGTATTGCTTCCGGAGCTTGGGCGGTGGGTTTCCGGGCGCTGTAGACAATGTGGATGCTCCGCCCTCGATCAAGCGTGTTGAAGATATATTTGACAAGCCGCAGTTTTTTATCGACGGTGCTACGGCTTCGGATGTGCATCAGGGTAACGGAGGGGATTGCTGGTTCCTCGCGGCGCTGATGGCTATCAGTGCGAAGAAGGAGTTGATCGAGGACGTGTGTGTAGCCAGAGATGAGAAGGTTGGAGTGTATGGATTTGTGTTCTTCCGAGGTGGGTTCAAAGCTCTTTCCAAAGGTTCGAGTATGAGCTGACCAGTTTTACTAGACGGCGAATGGGTATACGAAGTCATCGATGACAAGCTGTACATGCGTGTCGGCGATGACGACAATTTGAGCGTAGTGCGAGACTGGGACCGCGACAAGAAGGAAGGCACAAGCTTACATCACGATGCAGACAAGCTCAAGACGACGCTCCAACGCGGCGGCGAAGCCCTTTACTTTTCTCACTGCAAATCCGACGAGACTTGGCTACCACTGATCGAGAAGGCGTACGCGAAAGCCCACGGCGATTACTGCTCGATCGAAGGCGGTTCTGCAAGTGAGGGTATTGAAGATCTCACTGGTGGAGTGGCGACTGTGATCAATCCGGAGGATATAATGGACAAAGACAGATTCTGGAAAGAGCAGTTGAGTCAGGTGAATGAGAAGTATCTCTTTGGTGGTGGCACAAGGGCTCTACCATCCAAGGGTTTTGTTGGCGGTCATGCATACACAGTGCTACGAACATACGAGGAGGGTGATCTCAAGTTGCTGAAACTTCGAAATCCGTGGGGTAAGACTGAGTGGGAAGGAGATTGGTAAGTCATATCGTATGAGCCAGCAAAGGTGTTATCCTTGGCTTTTGAAAAAAATCTCTGGTGCATTACGCTGACGACTGACGTATCTTCAGGGGCGATGGTAGCAAGATGTGGACGCCGCAGCTAATGATGAAGCTGGATCACACTTTCGGCGACGACGGTATCTTCTGGATCTCTTACAAGGACTTCCTAAAAGAGTTCCCGTACATTAATCGAGTCAGGCTGTTCAACAAGAACTGGAAGGTTGCACAACAATGGACATGCGTGGAAGTTCCTTGGACCGTAGACTACCTCGACACCAAGTTCGAGATCACCGTCACAGAACGGGGTCCATTGGTTGTCGTACTCTCCCAGCCAGATGATAGGTACTTCTATGGCCTCGCCGGACGCTACTTCTACTCCTTACATTTCCGTGTTTACAAGGAAGGGTCAGACACGTATCTGTTCCGCTCAATGCACAACTCTGGCAACGACGCAGTGCAAACTCGATCAGTGTCCGCTGAACTCGACGATGTGGAGCCCGGTACATACAGCGTGATCTTCAAAGTCACTGCCGTGCGAATTGTGACAGCCACATCAGCAGAGGCTATCGAAAAGTACGCTGTCGACAGGAAGGAAAAGCTCTTGGACGTCGGCCGAAAGTTCGACTATGCGCAGTCGAAGGGGAACTTGCGAGCGTTCGAGAGGAACCACGAGCGTCAAAAGAAGATGGATGATCGCGAGCAGTCGCAGGACCGTTCCAGGCGATCGCGAGAACGCAAGATGAGAAATCGCGCAAAAGAGAAGATGAGGAAGAAGAGAATTGCTGATGCGCTTAACGAGAAGAGGAGGATCTCACTGCAAAAGGAGCGAGAGAGGCGAAAGAAGCGCAAGACAAGAGTGGAGCAAAGAAAGGAGGAGGAAAGGCAGGAGCGAGCGGCCTTTGATATTGAACTTGCAGAACGACGGCGGGCGAGCGAAGGTAGTGTGAAAAGCAGGGCTAAAGACGAGCAACTGGGCAAAGACGAGAAAGATGGTGGCCAGATGTCCGTGGGTGTAAACGAAAGCGGTTCGGATAAGGGCGAGATTACACCTACAAGCGACGTTGGTACATCAGATAACATCGAAACAGCCAAAGTCACAGAGCCTGAACAACCTCGAGCAACCCAACACAGCAAGATCGAAGACGACCAACCGGACTCCATAGCTGTTGCAGACGAGGCACTTCGAGCGAGCGCTGCACCTCCAGCAATACCTTCTGTCTCGGATTTATTGGTCCCAGCCAACACGCTGCAACCTCCCATCGAAATGCTCACGCAAGGTCTGGTGGAGATCTCACTCGATGACCGCACCACCATCAGGCACCAGCGACCACCACTTCACCCACTCGCACCGATCTCAAATTACGACTCGGACTCAGAACCTGATCCGCCGCCCTCACCAATCTACTCCCTTCATGACGAGGACTTCCCTTGGGACTCTGAAGTGTAAGTACTACTGCGATACAACTGACACTCTCCGAGCCACACTGACATCAAGACAGCGACGG
>Ga0058698_10001332_pt1 | contig 11267 bp, 12 predicted proteins | sample AgamicAsSfe_FD_67288 | JGI IMG/M metagenome (GOLD analysis project Ga0058698, IMG submission 67288) | Agave microbial communities from Guanajuato, Mexico - As.Sf.e | ecosystem: Host-associated > Plants > Phyllosphere > Phylloplane/Leaf | place: Guanajuato, Mexico | collected 2012-05-30
GATCAAGCACGTTTCTTGACTTCCATGGGTATCGAGCAAAGAGCTGCGCAACTTGTGAAGCTTGCTGTTGATCGCGAGAGAGGCAGTGTTGTGGAGAAAACTGAGGGTGGTGAGAGAAAGAAGTCTGATCTGACAGAGACGGTGAAGAGGATCGAGAGTGGGTGGAGGAGGTTGGTTGATGTGGGACCTCAGGGCATGGGCAAGTTGTATCAGGTTATGGCTATCTTGCCGCATGTGCCGTCGAAGCAGGGCGAGCAGCCTAGGAGACCGGTAGGCTTCGGTGGCGATGTGGCTGTGTAGGATGTAGAGTACAGTATATCTTGTCGATACTTTGGCTTCTATATATCCCGCCAGAATACATGCATTGTTGTACGGTCAGGACAGGAAACATGGAGAGTGGGTAGATTGCTTTTCAAGGCGAAAGAAAGAGCTATCAAGGTCTGTCAATCTGCGTTCTAACCTGCCTTTACCAGTTTCTACTAATTATTGACACGCTTGAACGATCGTGATGGCGTCTCACGCTGGATGCTGTCGCCATACGCCTTGGGAAAGTCAGTATCATACTCGATCGCGTCCAATAGATCCTTCTACTCACTGCCATCCATAGACTCAGCCTCTTTCTTGACGTGAACAACACCCCCCCTTGACCGGCTCATCTTTTGGTCGAGGGGAGCAAAGATTAAGGCTCGGATGTCTCAACGGACGCACCTTCTCACTGACCGCACGAGAAAGCTCCCTCAACATTTCTTTCAAAGCTTGCTCAATGCTTTCGCAGGGAAGATGTGTATGCATGAGTAGTCTCCGGGCGGGCGCGTTCTCGATGATCAAGGCTTCGTAGCCATGTTCCTCGTATGTGGTGACGATGATGGGTCTGTGTGGAAGTGGGTTCAGGTAGCAAAAGTTGTCTTTGATGGAGTCAGTGGGAATGCTTGGATTCTGCGAGGATTGGAGGTGGCCTACCGAGGATCTGGGCGCGAAGACCTATGAGACTCTTGTCGGAGGTGGACATGGCTGTGAACGATGAGTGGTATGAATCGTTGGTCGAGGGATGGATGTTGTAATCTTGACGAAGGTGGGTCAAATATTGATGTGGTGTCGTGGAGAAGAAGTGTAAAGTTGATTGAGGAATTGAGATGATGTTAAGCCGATGTTGATTGATTCAAGAAGTTGCGACTGCCTTTTCCTCTGGTCTCTCTGGCCCCATCCGCATCCACCGACTTGTAAGGTAGGCACTATCTAGTCCGTCACAATCCGTCGAATGAGGTAGGTTTGTTACTTTTTGTTCTCCAAACCGCTGCTAAGCTTGATGTCCGTCATACCCAATTTACAGCTCTCTATCGATTACCACCGCTTCATGTCGAGTGCTTTGGTTCCCTGCTCTATGTTTGTTAGCGTCGTGCTTAGAATCATCACTGATGAATATTCTTGACTTACTGCAGTCGACGAACTCGATATCCTGAACATTCTTTCGATCGTCTTCAAATGGCGTAGAATCTGCCACCACCGTAGCTTCTGGGACGCAGAAACTCGCTGATCATCTGAGCAGTCAAGTCAAGCAGTTCCTCCAGAGCCTCCACAATGTTATCGTGATCGTTGCTTGATGCAAGGAAGATTCTGCTGCCTTGGGCACGATCCTCAGCGAGGATGGCCTCGTAGCACTCTTCTTTACGTGCGACGAGGATGACTGCTGGAGAATCGTGTGGGTGGAGGTAGCGCCAATTCTCTAGTTTCGGATCAGTGGGATTGCTAAGTCATGTGAGTATCAGAACTATCTTACCCAGGACCTGGTCACGCAGACCCACGATGGTGTTGTCCTCAACGGCCATAACGGTGACTGATCAATGGCCTATGGAGACGGTGTGTAAGGTTGGGAGGAGGCGGACTGGAGATTGGCGCTGATGGTGTCAGGATAGTGGAAAAAGAGGCGGCTGATAATCACTCAGTGCAAACAAAACTCCCTGGTCTTGGCCTCTTACAATCACATGTGTGTCTCTCTCGTCAGACGAGTACCAACTTTCAGGGGGCACGGACATATGAGAGTCTCGAATTGTGTTGTACTGAGAAGGTGCAATGCCTTCTGTGTTCGAGACAGCTACTGGAGACTGGATCCTGCTTCCCCTCTCCCATCCACAATCGCCCCTCAACTGGCATTCTTCAGTATGATAGCACTATCGCCAAAACACCCAACCGAGTGTGCTTGGAACATGCCATGACAGAAGTAAACTATGCCGTTGCTCCATCTCACGATATTCTGCCAAGTACTTGGCTGCGATGATGTTAGTACTCAAACACGTGGCAAGAAGAATGTTACGATTTACTCGGAGTCATCCTGAGACGCTCGCTTGCGACGTGCATCGATGACACTTTGTTTGAGCCTGGGAAATCCGGTGCTGATACTGGCTTGGTTGAGAGACTCGACGTCGACGAACTTGACAAGGGTACTCTGGATGACTTTGCCAACCAGAATGTGGGTCAAAGCAAGCAATTAGTGCAGAGCCACTTCGATGTTAGTCTCGCTCGAAGCTTTGAGAAACATCCTGTTGCCCTGGCCGCGATCTTCGGCAATGACAGCTTCGTAGAGATAGCCGTCACAACCCTCGAAGTAATCGGATTCAGTGACCTTGCCGGTGGTGATGATGACCACGTTGGCGAGCTCTGGGTGCGCATAGCGCCAGTTCTCTTAGTAAGATTAGTAAATGTAGCTGAATATTACGTAGAAAGAGTCTAGTCTACCAAGGATCTGGGTACGAAGACCCAGAATGGCGTCGTCGTAGCTAGCCATGACGATGTTTAGTGGCAGGGGAGTGACTAGATCAGAAACTTGGTCACTTGTTGTTCTTGTTGTTGGCAAAAGCGGCGACTATCGCTCGCTCAGTGCAAACAAAGCTCTCTGATCTTGGCTTTCTCCAAACTCACATGTGATATTCTTTCACCAGATAAGATCTACAGATGTTGAATGGTATAGGCTTGACGGCCTTTACGATGAGAAGTAGTATCTTGCTCTCTCTATCTATTCTATCACCCCCTATTGACTGGAGTCACCCGCATCTGGATCGGTATCAGAAATAAGTAGATGAGGACATAATAAGATATTCCAGACAACACTTCCACCTCACCACAGTGGATGCTGATACTGTACTATCGAGTATTCAATCTTTTCATTCTTCCTTGACATTGCTCTCTGCCAACAACAGATCTTCAGCTCTCCCCTCAGGAAGAAAAGCCGTTCAGCAACTCTTTGGAGACCATATCGAGGAGACGACCAAGCGCTTGGTGGAGGTTTCTCGTCGCTTCCTCCTCGGATGACTGCTGAGGTTCACCGATGTTTTGTCCAATCTCCGCTTCTTGACCTTCGACCTTGGTGACATTCTGCTTGAGATCCTTGGCTTGCACAGAGTCGACAGGTATGTCTTTGGTCACAGACCCCACTCGCACGTTGGTCAAGCATAGCAGGTTGAGTAATGCTTGCTCCAAGGAGGGTCCCAATGATCTGAGAAAGACCTTGTCATTCTGGCCACGAGCTTCAGCGATGAAGGCATTGTAGAATTGCTTGTGGGAGTGCGGATAAGGCTCGAACGAAGTGACGATGACCACATTCGCGTTGTCTGGGTACACATAGCGCCAATTTTCTGCCGCTCATCAGTAGATGTCTCTCAGGCTGTACGTGATCAAAATCTCAATCCACTCACCAAGGATTTGCGTACGGAGGCCTAGGATGGCGAAATCGTGAGTTGCCATTTTTCCTGTCCCATGAGATGTGAGAAGAGTGTGGAAAAAGGAATGGGAGGTCGAGGCACCTCTGAGTACCAGGAGAGACGGGCTTCGCGTTTGTTCGGTGCAAACGGAGTCTTTCTCGTGACCTTGATGGTGGAGTTTCCTCATAACCTGTTCTCACACGAGTCATATACAGATATCATGGATGTACACTTATCACGAAGCAAGCTTTGGGTTTTGAAGTTTCCACCCACAATATAGTTCATGTGGAAGATGTGGTGAAATTTCAACATCGATCATGTTTGGTGTTACACAAAAAAGCGGCAGCCGGCGTTTGTCTGATTACAACGACGGGGAAGAACGATCCGTTCGAAGTCTTCCGTCCTCCTCCTGACTCCATCTCCTCGCTAGTTATCTCTTTCCTCTGTCTCGTTGGGCTCTTACTTGTTTTGTCTGCTGCCCTCTCCCCTTGCGTTGTGTGCAGAGAGACAACCTCAACTTTCGATGCCAGATCTTGGTTCAACGAGCCAGTTTCTGGAAGCGTAGATTGATGACATCGCAGAGTGCATGGTAGAGGTTGTGAGAAACCTTGAGTTCTTCGTCCTTGGGCGATTGTTGTGGCTTCTTGACTTCCTTTCCAGACGCATCTCCATGGTCCTTGATCTTGAACTCGTTCTGGTTGAGAGACTTGACGTTCAGGGGACTGACGGGAGTATCTTTGACCACTATTCTGACCAGATTCGTGACCCTTTCCAGCAGATCACGCAGAGCTTGCTCCTGAGATTCGGTGACGTGCGACTTGAGGAAGATCCTGTCGCCCCGGCCACGGTCTTCTGCGACAATGGCTTGGACCCGACGGCTACCGATGGTGCCAAAGACAGACTCGTTAGTAGTAATGACGACTACATTGGCATGCTCCGGGTGCGCATAACGCCAGTTTTCTGATATCGTGTCAGTGGACTGTATGGTATGTGACAGAATCAGAGCTTACCGAGGATTTGAGTACGAAGACCCACGATGCTCAAGTCTGAGCTGGCCATGGTGGTGATCAATGGCGGTAGTCTGATAGATATCGAGACTTGAGGGTGTCTGGGAAGACATAAATAGGGAAATGAGCGTTTGCTCAGTACGAATGGAACCCATCAACTGATTTGCCTTACACATTCGAATGATCCAGGAGGGTCCAGGCGCCAACGAGATCGTACTGGTGATGGAGAGAAACGACGTATGATTTGATGGATGATTGGACAAAGACTCAGAAGTGTCTGGATCGAATAATGTAGCGAGAGCTGAAAGACATGGACCAGACAGGATCGATATTGCTGACTGAAGTACTTCAACAAAGCCACGCGGAAGCGGTAATACCAGATATGTTGTTCAACAGTCTCTTTGTTGGTCCTGATGAGTATCAAGCAACCCTACCAAAGGGTTCGAACGTACCATTGTCGTAATCAGCAGGAAAACCTCTGATGTAACGGTGAGCTTATGTGGTGGTGCAGTTTGCTTTAGTCATTGAACGTTTCGGTATAAAGCAGAAGTCACAAAAGTTCGAAGCACGGAGACAACTTGTATGGAATGATGAGTGCACAATGAATTCGATTGATTGTACGATAGCTCCCATTCATCCGAGCTTCTTTTGTATGCCTCCAAGAGAATCACAAGGATTGGAGTCTAGACGGGAAGTCTTCTGCACGGCTTTCGATCTGGTTTCATATCAGTATCATGGCGCGAGTCTAAGGTGCACTGACTTACAAGCTCATGGCTTTGAGGCCCCCCTTGCAGTAACGAGATTCGACAAAGTAAGTACAGCCATAGCTGTAGATACTTCCGCCGCTTTGGTCTGATCACTTGGTGTGGCCGGACATCTTCTCACCCAGGACCTTGCAAGTCTGGTCGTACAGTCTGGTCATAGCGGAGATGCTAGTGCCCCAGGGACTGGACGACTTCATCAAGATCTGGTAGCCCGTGTCAAGGGAGGAGAGGATGACGGCCTCGTAGATGTATTCAGTGCCGTAGGTGACGACGGGATACATGAGGAGTTCCTCGCTGGTCTTGTTGCGAAGAGCAGTGACAAGGAGTGCGTCACAGTTACCAGGATCAATGACACTGCAATTCTCTTTTGAGAGTCAGTTTCATTCATGTTCATGATATGCGATTCTGCTGACCGAGGATCTGCTCGCGAAGGCCGGCGAGTTCTCTGAGATCGTAAGACATGATGCTTTCTGTTTGGGTTTTCTTTGAGATAGTCGATGGTTGTTTTTGCGCGGTGTCTTAGATGTCTGACAGCTCTTCATGTTGCTTCTAGAAATCGCGCTGTGTTTACCTTCCAAGCACGCGAAGGCGCCTTACCTAAAGCGGAATCGAGCCAGAGTGGTGGAAGAGCTGGATGCCCTGAATTCACTGACGCTCCCACTCAGGCGTATCGACCATCAGTGACGACCAGGTAGTCAATCATCCAAACACGTGCCACTCACCAAGACGCATCAATGATGGCCGAACTTTCCAACTCCAAGATGGACCTCTGTGCTCTGATCAAAGGTAAGTACTGCCTGCCCGTTATATCACCTTGTCAAAGGTCATCTAACAATGCTTCCCAGACAACATCAGAGCCCTCTATCCCGATTGTGCAGACCCCACTGTCGCCCTTGCTACTCATGACAAGCTTTGGTGGTTCGTCATTTTCCATCGATCCAGCGTCATCGACCGCAGCCATTCTGGCCAAGGATTTGCGACCAGAGAAGCTGCGTTGGAGAACATGTTGAATCACTTCGAGGAGTTGATTTGGCAAAAGCTCAAGAGAGAGGGCATCGTACTTTCCAAGTAAGTTGGTGCGTATTGATTCCAGAGCGTTTGATAGCATCGATACTGATAATTTGAAGCAGTGTTTCGGCAACTTCTCCTCCATAAAACGACTTGAATGACTGTCTCTCTCGGTCTCATGCAGAGCGACTGAGGAACATCGCAAAGGGGGCTGGAGATGCGTATGTCTCTATTTGAGACCACAAGTCTCCTGTGAGACATGAGAAACAAGTTCAGACATCTGAAACATTCTTCTGTTTGTAGTGAATGTAGTCTCAGGGGTTTCTTTGTCAATCTTTCCATTGTACTTCTCTGAACAAAACATCGTGCTTATAACTTCCCGGCGTGTGCTTCATACCTGGACTTCCTCACACTCGAGCATTCACAGTACTCCACAACTCCAGAATCTTCTCGACTCCCGACACCGGCATCTTTGTACACAATACTCGCAAATCCAATCAACAAGAAATGGCCACGCTCTGCCGTGATCCTGTAATGGCGTTGCGTGCTCAGATCATGGGTTCGTGACTCCAATCACATGTAACAGTTATTCAAAGAGTATCAATTAACATCATTAGGCAACTTTCGATATATCTACCCTTACGCCCAGGGAATCCCTGTCATCGCAATCGCTTCATATGGCAACATGTATTGGGCCATCATCCGAACCGCACCCACTGACGAATACGAGTACGACAACTCCGACGAAGGTTCCTTGACGGAAGAAGGCGCTCTGGAGGATCTCGCCAGATACCTGAGGGGCCAAGTTTGGCAAAGGGCTTGGGACGATGGCATCGAACTAGACGGCAACTAAGTAAAGCCCGACTTTGGGCACACTCTGTTGGTCTGATAGCCCCGGGCTATCGGCTGGATCTATGATCATAACACTCCGCACTGATTTGGAGATTGGAGAGAAAGAAGTCGCACTTTCCAATGACTAGGTGGCTGTATGAAGTTTGGCTTTTGGCGTACTGTTTCTCTGGCAGTTTTAGCATATCGTCTGGTTGTATAAGCAGAAGCCCAGTCCGAATGATAATCAATTTCGAGTGTAAATTTGATCGCAGTTTCTCTGCTTCTGTTGGTCGCCTCGAGAACTGTCTTGAACACGTTAGATGGGACTCTGGTTATGATATAATGTTAGAAACTGGTATAGCATAGCAACACAAACCGTTCTCATTTGTTGAGAAGCGTTTAATAGTGTCTGTTCTTTTCATCTTGGATCATCATCCGTGAAGCTGATGTTGTGGACTATATTTTCTCGGCGTCCTCTAGTGAGGCAGCTGCGAATAAGATCCACAGAAAGCGGAAGGTGCAAACATCAAACAAGTCATCACTGTTACCTCCAATGACCGTCAATTGTCTTTCCAGCAAGAGTATGGCAAGGCCAAAGATCTAAAAATTCGTCAACAACATCACTTGCACAACTACAGTCGGATATCAACAAACCATGACTTCGTCTCCTTCTGAAACCATGTTGTCTCTGCGCGCCCAGATCAAGGGTATGTCAGCATGTATGCGCGCACAGATCCTTCCATCAGTCCTAACGTCGCAGCTAGACAACTACCGTTGGCTTTATGATCTCAACGAAGGAGACCCGACCATCGCAGTCGCCACACAAGACAACCTCTATTGGGTTATCGTGCACGCAAAGGGGAGCCCCCACGTCTTCGCCTCTGATAGCGGCCATCAGAGCGAGGCAGATGCTCTGCAGGATACAGCACAGGACCTGAGTAACAGGGTCTGGCAGATGGCCAAGGACAACCACATCACGCTCCCCAAGTAGATCGACCTTGGCTCAAGGTTTGACTTCCCATTCGTATGGTGACTCAAGTCGCTAATCAGATCTATAGGCAATACTGGTCCGCAACGATTGCTTGACAATAAATTCGATCCGCATCGCAACTCACATTGTCATCATGGCAGGGTTTGGTTCTGATCGATGATGCATCGACAGACTTCTTTGCAACACGATAGCTGTCACACTTCAATCGAAATACCTCTTTACACACCCTATTCCCTTTGTGAGATCCAATCTATAAACACCTTGTTCTTTTCGCCGTATACTTGTCTTGAGTACACGATCCAACCATTGTCAAGAGATTGCATGTCTGTCAAGATCTTGGTTCACGTATTGTCTGTAGAACTCTTGTGAAAATCAAAGGACAAAGAACTTACATTGAGACATCTCACACAACCGTACTGCAGCATCTCTCGACCAAATGACCTATTCTTGGACACTAACAATGTAAGTCCAAGACATGAGAAGTCTCAGACATCCCACTCTAAAGCATCACGTCCAGCTCGAAGATGATAAGAGCAACAAAATCAACCATGCATCTCCTCACATCTACACTCCCACTAAGGATTTTACCACCATGTCCTACCATACCAAAATCAGCCCTTCTACCCATGCCATCCAACGCTCAATCCAATGTAAGTTCCCCACCCTCCTCCACTCTTTGCATTCCCTTTAACCAGATCACAGTAACACTCCAGCACCTTCTTCCACAACTCGGTGCCATCAACATAGTCCTTCTGCCCGTCCATCTCCCAGCCTCAAACACTCTTCGCTGGAAATGCTATATACACAGTGGCCGTGGAAGTGTGCTATACTGTACTCCAAGATCATACGCAGCAGCTGAACAAGCTATGATGGGGGTGTACGTGAGGTATCGAGAGATGTTGATGGAGTATGGTACCACACGTGGAAGTGCAAGGTGCCAGTGGTGTGATGAGAATTGGGGTGGAGAGAGCGAGGATGAGGATGAAGGGTATAGTGAGATCTAGTCCTTTCCTCAGCGTGTCGACTGGATGAGTTTGGGAGGTTTGGTGTATTGTCATGTCTTTCCTTTAATGTAACAATCGGTCCGATATATCCCTTACATCCCCTTTTCTGCCACTCAACACTTTCCTTCATTTCTCCGGCTTAGGCGACAGTTCCTCGACGATATTGTTTGGGTCTTTCCAAGCGAGAGTCACGTACCTGAAGATTCTTTAGCCTGCGACCGACGAGAAGAGAGTATCGAACAAAATGCAGGATGAGTGGGAGAAAAGTGCGAGAGAATGAGTCAGAGTGAGTAAGGGAGTTGGGTGCTGTACTTACTTTGTATGGCTTCCTCTGGCAACCAACTGTTGCTTGTCGTTGTGGAAGTTGATGGATGTGTAAGCGAGAGTTTTGCCGACTGTATGGTTTCAGAGTGCAGATGTCAGTTTTGAGTGTCTTCGACGTAGGGAGAGATGTGGTGGGGGCGTTACATTTGTCGCAAGTGACTTCCTATACAACGGCAACATATCAGTATCTTGCTTTTGGGGCTACATATGAAGAATCGGAAAAGTGTGACAAGAGGAGAAGTGGATACACTTACCGCACGAATCACGTCTCCAATCTTGCCGCCTGAGTTTAGGTAGGTGACTTTACGGTGTCAGATATGTCAGCTCAAGATTCATAGTTGGAAAATATTTCGTATGAGATGTGAGATGGTGAGACGATACCATTGAGATCAGTAGAGACGCCTGTAGCGAAGAGTCCACGAGAAGCCACGGCGAGTGAACCGCCTAGATCTACCATGCTGGCTATGGTTCCACCATGAAGGATATTGAGACGGTTCTGTATACTATATCAGTATGACACAAGTAGGAAGAGAGTAGAGTTGGAGGTGGAAAAGGCTAGGGAGAGGGGAGACAGTACAGTGTGATGTTTCTCAATGGGAAGCTCAAAGTTCACGACTCCAGGTCGTGCTGCTGTCACGCGGAGCTGTTTTGCAGAAGTCATGTGTCAGCAGACCTTCAAAGTAGGATGTATGATTAATCTCTGTATAAAGACCTTCTGGAAAGGTTGTGTAGATGATAGCTGCTCAGGGAGTTTGATGAATAGAGAACGATAGCGGTGATTGTCGACCGCATTGCGTTGGGGCAGCACATTTGGCTCTCGAGCCGCTTCTATCCGAGATTCTGGTATCAGAGATATATATCACTTACACCATTGAGAAGTCTTGATTGCGACCAATCAGTCTAAGGCTCTCGCATTGATTTGTTACCGACGACAACTCACCTTGGCTCCAAACCAGAATTGGCCTGGAAAGATTCACTGGGGATATCAGTTTTCAATTCATGGCGATTATCAAACAAATTGCAGAACTCACAAGACGCTCTGGACAAATTTCAAACACCTTTGCGACGACATTGTTGTGTTGTATTCGGGATATTGCTGTAGCTAATGGTCTGGAGATGATGTAGTTGCAACGAGTTTACCCGAACGCCGAGGTCTGCAAAAATAACGGGAGCAAAAAGGAGAAAAATTCCGTGCGGGTAGGGGCAACCCTGTTTCCAAAAATCATGAAGTAATTTTCGTTGTGGCCGGCGAATAGCATGCTATCGTCATCAACTCCCAGAGCTATTGAGGTATCATCTGTGGGATGGATTTAGAAGTGGCTGACTTCCTCAAAGAAGGACTCGCTATCGAGGAAATGCTCAGCGACGAAAGACACGAAAAAGGTACTCCATAAATATGCTCGGTTTTGGATATCATAGAAACAAGGAGACAAATGAAGAGAACACAAAATTTGACGAATCAGCCCTCGTCTCTGTCCATGGCATCTCTCTTGCCCTTTGCTCTCGGCCCACCTCTACCACCGGCCTTTGCCTTTTCATGCAAATCCTTCATTTCCCTGACAGCCACGCGCTGGGCCTCAGATACCTTTTCGGCGAAGACCATGACCTGATCCCTGGGAGCATCGTGTTGTGGCAGCTTCTTA
>Ga0058698_10001334_pt1 | contig 11241 bp, 11 predicted proteins | sample AgamicAsSfe_FD_67288 | JGI IMG/M metagenome (GOLD analysis project Ga0058698, IMG submission 67288) | Agave microbial communities from Guanajuato, Mexico - As.Sf.e | ecosystem: Host-associated > Plants > Phyllosphere > Phylloplane/Leaf | place: Guanajuato, Mexico | collected 2012-05-30
GAGGGGCGGGGACTGTCGGCGGTCGTGCTGGAGCTGGCGGTGGGTGAGTTCATTGCATCCTCGCTGGCATTGCGGGAGCGGTGGTTAAATGAGGGTGCTATGAGGGGGATACGGCGGGATGATGTGTGAAGAGTACGGCCCTCGCGGCAACGGTAGGTGACAGCTTACGCTGTGGCTGATCGGCGGGGAGTGCCGAGCAGGGGTTGTCGCTAGCCTGAAGTTTGGTTAAGGACTCCATCAAATGTTTCTAGACCTTCTATCAATTCACTCCTGACTGCATCGCACATGATATTGGCTCGGCGTAGGGTGTCCGGGTATGCTGACAAGATGGCTGTGTAGACAGCACGCCTCATCACGACCCTGGGTGACATCTGGCATCCGGTCATTTGCTATCTCATGCCATCGGCATGCGGCGACAGCAAACGCCTCGCCAGAGGCAAAGGCTGCACTGGACCGGACTAGGAACATCGGTATCATCGCTCATATCGATGCTGGCAAAACGACTACGACAGAGCGGATGCTCTACTACTCCGGCTTCTCACGAAGAATAGGAGACGTCGACGATGGCAGCACGGTGACCGACTTCCTCCCTGCTGAGCGGGCGAGAGGCATCACGATCCAGTCCGCTGCTATCACGTTCTCATGGCCGCCTACGCCAGCATTTCCGGAGCAAAGTGCTAGCTCCGGTCTTCCCCAAGCTGGGCCAAGGTCCTCGGTACCGCACAGTATCAACCTGATCGACACACCTGGTCACGCCGATTTCACCTTCGAAGTCCTCCGCTCCCTTCGCGTGCTGGACGGCGCAGTGTGTATACTGGATGGTGTGGCGGGCGTCGAAGCTCAGACGGAGAAAGTCTGGGCGCAAGCCGCTGCGTACGCGATTCCTAGGCTGGTCTTTGTCAACAAGCTGGATCGAGAGGGTGCGGCTTTCGCTCGGACTGTCAAGGAAGTAGGTGCCAGACTCGGTGTCTGGCCAGCTGTCTGTCAAATCCCTTGGTGGAATGCGGAGGGCAAGCTGGTCGGTGTTGGAGATGCCATTGGGCTGAGAGGATTGAGATGGAAGGAAGGTGGTGATGGGAAGGAGATCGCTGTGTTCGATCTCGCTGCATTGGACTCCGAGGACGCGACTTTGACGGAGGAGCTAAAGAAGGCGCGGGTGGCGTTGGTTGAGCGCCTATCCGAGCACGACGATGAGATGGTCGAGAAGTACCTTGAGGCTGACGAGGACCATCTGGCAATCTCCTCCAAAGACGTTACAGCTGGCTTACGACGTTGCGTACTGCAGCACCCGCAACTCATCGCGCCGATCTTCGCCGGCGCCAGCTTCCGCAATGTAGGCGTGCAACCACTGCTGGACGCTGTTGTGGACCTCCTGCCCTCGCCAGCAGAGCGTCCGGATCCCGGAATCAGCTTCGGTAGCGCGGCGCCGAACGGCAAACTTGGCGCGTTCCTCGCCGGAGAGGTCAGTAATACTGCCGAGCAGAAGACGCCCAAGGCCGGCAGCAAAGCAATGAGCAAAGATAAAGCTCACACAGCTCTAGCAAACGTAGGCGCCTGCGCGCTAGCCTTCAAGGTTGTCACTGATGCTCGTAGAGGCGTGCTGGTGTATGTACGTGTCTACTCAGGCTCTCTTACGCGCAATGCAGCGCTCTGGAACACAAATCTTCAGATTACAGAGCGTGGCCAACGGCTCATGCGGATGTATGCTAATGATGCCGTCGACATCGAGTCCATTGAAGCTGGTCAGATCGGCGTGATACCCGGCCTAAAGTTTGCGAGGACCGGAGATACCATGGTCTCCTATACCGGCGCCAACCCAAAGACGGGACCGCCTGGTGATGTGAAAGAACTATTGCTCAGACCGATCGAGGTACCGCCGCCAGTCTTCTTCGTCAGCGTAGAACCCAATAGTCTGGCGGAGGAGCGACATGTGAAGGAGTCCTTGGACATGCTTCTGCGAGAGGACCCTTCGCTGTATGTCTCAATCGATGAGGAGTCTGGCCAAACGCATCTGGCTGGCATGGGAGAGCTGCATCTGGAAATCGCCCGCGACAGGTTGGTACAAGACTTGAAGGCCAAAGCACGGATCGGCAAAGTCGAGATCGGCTATCGCGAGACGCTCACGACTAGCAGTGGCGAGGTCACGGAAGTGTACGACCGCGAAGTCAGCGCCAAGAGCTCCAAAGCTGCTTGCACCGCCATTGTCTGTCCACTTGAAGAATCAGAAGAGAGTTCGGCTACACACACATTCGCTCTGCACGACAACAACACCCTCTACGTGTCCACGCCTACACTAAACCGTTCAGGCACGGCTACATCGCCTGAAAAGCCAAGCCTACCTGCTCACCTCCCGCTCGCCGTCGTCCTTCAAGCTCTTCAAACAGGGACCGCAGCCGCTCTGGCCAGAGGTCCGACCCACACATACCCGATGCACTCGACAGCAATTCGCATCACTTTCGACCCTGCCGAGCACATCTTCCCAAATACAACACCGTCCTCCCTCTCCTCTGCCACCCGCTTAGCCGTCCAGCGCGCGTTGCGAGAGAGCACCGCAGCAAGCCCAACAACACTAATGGAACCCGTCATGCACGTCTCCATCGCAGTCGACGAGCAAAACCTCGGCTCCGTCGTCCACGACATCTCCTCCGCACGCGGCGGCTCCGTCCTCTCCCTTGACGCTACATTTGACACCGACGCGCCAGCCACAGACATCGATGTGAGCCGTATCTACACGCCTCCCGATCCCTTCGCCAGTGGCTCAGGGGACGTGGGCGGTGGTGAAGGCTCGGCGATGAGGACGGTGACTGCGACCGTGCCGCTCAAGGAGATGGTGGGTTATCTGAAGCATTTGCGGAGTTTGACGGGCGGGAGGGGGACGTTTACGATGACGGTGGATAAGTTTGAGAAGATGGGGATGCAGAGGATGAAGATGGTGTTGCAGGAGATGAGGGGAGAGTATGACTAGGATCGTTTTAGGTGGGCGTGTATCAAGTAGCATGTACGATATGTCTGTACGAGAAGCATTTTCACACAAGGCACGGGTAGCTTGCCAGCCTCGATGCGATCGCTCACCGAAGTATCAGCAGGTGTGGCTGCGGCAGGTCATGTCGTCTGCCGCCAACGGCTACAAAAGGACGGAGGAAGCTCATTGGCTCGCTTCGACGCGCAAAAGAGCTGTCTCATCCCGCGGCCAGCCCTTCTCGAGCTATTCATCACCATCTCACTCTTCCAGGGCTCAGTTTTTGGATACCGCATCCCACACCCTCGGCGGCAGCCAAAATGCTTTGCGACGTGTGCTCTGCGATCGACTTTAACGAGCTGTTCACCCCCGCGGAAGTCAATGGTCCACCTCGTTTGAGAAGAGCGAAACATCATGGCGACAGCGCCGCCATCGCCCTCGCAGCAGCTCTGGGTTGCGAGCTCTGCAGGATAGTTCTGGAGGTCAGAACAGACACATGTGGTTCTTTCCTGGACATCCCGGGCCCATTCGAGTTCTCGATACTCCACGGAACACTTCTGCATCGAGATCATGCATCTCTGAGATGTTCATGTCGACATCTTGTTCACCAGTCGCTGTCCCGCCGCTCGGCCACCTCGCATCTCGATGTCTTGCTGGTGTCAGGTGATACACCTCACATCATGTGCAGACTGCCTAATGACGAAAAAGCCTTTGATCGATGGCGGGCCTGGTCAGATGAATGTGCATCGCTGCATACGTCGTAACCCACAGCAGAGAATGTAGAGCTACCAACTAGAGTCCTCGATGTTCGCAGATCGGCTGAGGATGGCAGAGACTCCCTGCTGGAGTCTCATCATCTACGTGGCCGCTATACCACACTTAGTCATGTCTGGGGCACCCGAGCGACGATTACGACCACCTCGACTAGCTATGAGGACCATCGCAAAGGTATACCTATTGCACAATTGCCGCCAACATTCGCCGATGCCGTCATCGTCACTAGGTCCCTGGGATTTGAATATCTCTGGATCGACTCACTCTGCATTGTACAGGGAGGTGAAGCTGAATGGCAACGAGAGTCTGCTATAATGGCGTTGGTCTATGCCAATTCAGCTCTCACAATCGTTGCTGCAGCCGCTGCAAATTCTTGGGATGGATTGTTCAACCGTGGGCCCTCATTTCGGCGGGCCTCTTCGCGCTATCGCGTGATCAATTATCAAAGAGTGCTAGGAGGAAACCCCGTTGTAATCTGGATATCGGAAAAGCTGAGAGCGACACCCATTGATATGAGCCTGAGCACTACTTGCCTTTATATACCAGAGCATGGGCTATGCAAGAGCGTCTGCTGTCCCCACGCATCCTAGGCTTCGGCAGGTTTTGCGCATGCTTCTTCGAATGTGTTGAGGCCCGGGTGCGCCGATTATCTCAGGTTTCCGATAGATCCTAGGACAAGCGGCTCCGGAGACGGGAATCCGTACAAGCTCTCGAGTGGCCTCGAGGGGCTAAGCGCTCGAGGGGACACATTACTGGCCGAGGACCCATGGTACGATATCGTAAGCGAGTATAGCAACTGCTATTTGACCGAAGGCAAAGACAAGCTTCCCGCTATATCAGGCATCGCAAGGATTCTAGCGAAACGAATCGAAAGCCGGTACATAGCCGGTATCTGGAAGGAGAACCTTTCCTATGGGCTCGCTTGGCATGTTCCCAGTCAAGACCAGCGGTCGAGCTTGAGACCGGCTCGCTACCCAGCGCCATCTTGGAGCTGGGCATCATGCGAGAGGCGAGTTCGCTGGCCTTGTAAAGCCTGCGTAAGCCCACGACGACTGGACTTGAGAGAGCCATGCACCACCGAATCTGTTCGGCCGTTTGCGGTTTCAGGATCGGACACCTGGGTTCCTTGCCTAGACATCGACAACGTCGAGATTCTGCTGCTTGACGAAAACAACCCGTTTGGCGAGGTCAAAGAAGGCCGCCTCAAGATATCTGGCAAGTTACGGTCCGTCGCTGTTCCCGGTCCAAATGCAGGCGATTGGACACAGGGCATGGGACAAGCCTCCTCTCCCGCCGTATCCAGGGTGATAAGGCCTTACTTTGACGCGGAAGAGCGCAAACTTGGCCACACTGCAGAGCTACAGACACTGCTTCTTGGCATTCGGATCAATCGCTTGCCTTCCGTGGATTGCATAGACGTCTGGAGTATGATACTGCAAGAGGTGATTCCAGGATCGAATGTTTTCCGCCGCATAGGTATCACCGAGGACGCAGTCAATGATGAGGTAACAGCAAAGGAAGATTGGACAATGCCAGAGCCGGCGGATGGCAAGTACAGGATCATCGTTCTCGTCTGACGAGACACGGTATGGCAGCTCACCGTGTGAGCGGTCAAAGCGCTGTACATGTCGCTGTTCAGCTAGACCAAATGTCCAATGATCGCGGCATACAAACTCTGGCATCGAGTCACGGTCTGACGTGTGGGATGGCAGGTTGACTAAGCACATGCAGGCCCTCATTGGCTCGTGTATCTGGCTATCTGCACGACGGCGTTGATCGTCAGCGCCCTTGCAATGCGGACTTCGGCTGACAGCGACGGTGCGGCCTTGAGACTTCTACAAGCACGAGTCGAGTCCTGGAGTGATGTCGCTTCTCCAACATACTCCTAGCCTCTTCAATTTCGCAGCCCTGTCACATTCGACCGCATACTGGGTCGCAATTCTACGTGGTCATCATACCGCTTTGCGATGTGTGCGGATCGATAGACTTCAGTGCACTGCTCATCATTCCCGAGCTTGATGGCCGTCGCCTTCCTCAGTGGCGCCAAGAATATCATCAGGTGGACCACCACGCGACAAGTGCTGCACTTTGCTGGGCCGCTGCAGAAGGATGCGAACTTTGCACTCTGTTGCTAGATGCTGATACCCGCGGCGACAAAAATTGGGAGAGTACGGGACGGCAACAGATCTCGACGCACGAGCTAGGGCCGTTCCAACTGTCTGGCGACTACCAGCGTGGGCATGAAATACACGCAGCGGGCTCTGAGATGTGCACTGGCCTTGTGCACAGCAGCGCAGGCTTTGCTACACTGCCTAGGGTTCTTGAGCTATCGCTTGATTCTGGCCACTCGAGCTTCTTCCCACGCAGCAGGTCGCCCAATCCTGACTTCAAGCTGTGGAAGTCCTGGGTCACGACTTGTGCAGAATCGCATCCTGCCTGCTCGTCACTTCAGCCCGTCAAGCTGCCGAGCAGGCTGCTTGATCTTAGCACTCATGTGAGCGATGGTACTCTACGTTTTGTCGAGACTCGTGGCGGCTCTGGGTCGTACGTTGCGTTAAGCCACGTCTGGGGACAGAAGCAGCTCCCTCTTACTACTGCTGGCAATTACACGCGCAACCTTGCCGGCATTGCAGTCTCTCAGCTTCCGCTTACTTTCAGGGACGCAGTAATTTTTGCGCGGGGACTGAACTATCGATACCTTTGGATCGACAGCTTATGCATCATACAGGATGGCGAGCGCGACTGGCAATCTGAGCTATTGCTAATGGAATCTATATACAGCAACGCTGCATTGACTATTGCGGCCGCCGGTGCTCAGGACTCCTCTATGGGTCTATACATCCAGCAAGACGTCCACGGTAGAAACGTGCCAGCTTACACGCTACACTTGACGGACAACGAGGAAGGTTCTTGCCTTACCCTTTCAGTGTACCCGGGCTCTCGTGACAATCTTGCTGCAGGAGAGCTACCTAATCAGACGACTCTAGCAACCAGGGCATGGGCAATGCAAGAGCGCCTGTTGTCTGCAAGAACCCTAGGATTCGTCGCGAGCAAGTACTACTTCGGGTGCAACAAGGTCTACTGTGACGACCACGTGAGTCTGCCGGTAGAGCCCGACAGCGTTGACTCAGCGCACAGCCTCAGAGAACTTCTGAGAGGCTCGACGACCAATGAGATCGCACAAACGGACCCGTTCAAGCTTCGTATCGGGTGGCAGTTGTTCTTGAAGCGGTATAGCTGGTGCTGTCTCACAGAAGGCAGAGACAGGTTGTCAGCGCTCTCAGCTATCGCTCAGAGGCTGAGTGTCACCTATGGCAGGGACTACGCTGCAGGAATATGGCTTGGCGATCTTGCATGGTGTCTTGCATGGGGGCGTATTGTAGAAGCAGGGCCAGATCCTAGGGCTTCCAAGCCGGCAATGTATGAGGCGCCATCCTGGAGCTGGGCATCTTGCAACCGGCCGACACTCATCTTACCTTATGCGTCGCGCACATAGGAGACCTTGGCCCAATGGCGGTCGATGTGCGATATTTCGGAGCTGGTGAAGGCATGAAGTTTGGTGGCTCCGCGCAGGGAGACAAGCATGGTCCGTTGGTTTGGGTGCCCTGCCTCGACTTGGTTTCGGCAGAGACAACACTGGTTCACGAGGACAATCCCTATGGCGAAGTCAAACGTGGCTGCTTGACACTCTCCGGACTCGTGAAGCGGATTGATGTTGTGCCATCAAAGGATCCTACAGAGGCACCGGACCTCTTCCAGTCTAGTATGCTTCATGAGAATCAGGCGATAGCTGGCATTTTGGACATGGAGGACGCGAAGGTGACTTACGTTGGCGAACACCGGTCACTGTTGCTCGGATGTAGCGTGTCCTTTGTCTCGGGCGTACTGTCGTATAGCCTGATCTTGCAGGAAGTGACGCCTGGGGCAAACAAATTCCGCCGCCTAGGTATCGCTGTGGATTCCGTGCCTCCAGATCATGATGTGGAACGAGGGCGCAGACTAAAGGGAGAGTACTCAACGTTGTCAATCACCTAATGCAGCCCGCCTTGAGTCCATTCCAGGACTTTAAGTATATATTGTCTCGACGTGCACCCTGCTCACACCGATTTCGGCGTCACTACAGTCAAGTCATACCATAGACGTCTGATGTTCTCTCGGCTCTCGGAGGAGCACAGGGAAGTTTTGAGCTGCGATCCTCATGTTGTGACGTTGTCAGATGCAACAAGCCACTGCCATACTGGAAGCGAAGACTTCTTCCTTGGTAGGGACGCGAAATGTATTTCCATCGAGGGCCAGATCAAGGTCACTGGACGCTGGCTCATTGAAGATGAGCTATATATTGCAATTGATGTTACTTACCAGCCAGGTCCCTCATGGCGCAATTGGCTAGCGCGTTCGACTGTTACGAGCTTCATCGCTCAGCAATCGGGAGGTTCATAGTTCGACCCTATGTGAGGGAGCAATCCTTTTGCTCTCGCGCTGTCCCTCGGCAGTGTGCTTTTACTCGTATCTGGCGCATCGACGAATGTAGTCTGCTCGAAGTCCTGTTTTCATCTGAACTGGGACAGAGCCGACCTTGCGAGCGAGCGAAATCGAGACTACCGGGCCGACATGACCATACCTTTGGACATGCACCGACATCGCCACAAGTAGAGGGAGGTACTTCCGGCTATCCTTTTCGTGGCGAGATGCTATCGATCACCTTCTTACCAGCAAGGGTTGTGTGGCGAAGTCGATCGGCTGCTATCAACACCCGAAGTGTCATGCCTTGACCAGAGTGTACGTCTCTGCTGCACGCAGGAGCTAAGCCTGCCACGCCACAGCCTTACACCAGCGCTCGAGTCCATGTTGCATACTTCTAACAGTGTTCCTGAGAGAATGCGTTTTCCAGTTCGTGCTTCTACCTACCTTTTCCACATAGCAAGATGCTGTTCTCTAACATCGCTTTGCACGAGCTCACTCAGCGGCGTTCCAGTCTTGCAGTGTCTGAAGAATCTCATGGATCTGTAATTCTTCAGGACTCACGAGACGCTCGAAACGACGGCGCAAGCTTCCTGGAAACCAATAATTCAGCGAAGCCAATCGACCAACAACCGCTCTTCAGTAAAGCAACCGCCGACTTCACCACGCGATCGTCAACGTCGAGCATCGTCACATGGTGGCTGCCCGAGCTCGCGGCGTCGGTGCTCTCGCTGGCCTTGTTTGCCAGCATCGTTGGACTACTTCGCACCTACGACGGGCGCCTAGCCGCGGATCTTCAACTGACCAGCTCTCTGACGCTGAACGGCTTGCTCGCTCTTATCGCGACGATCAACAGGGCATGTCTAGCCGCACCCGTAGCGTCGGCCATTATGCAAGAGATGCGGCTCTACATTGCTCAAGAGGGGGAGAGCGAGGCATGTAAGAGCAGGCTGAATGACCTGGAACTGTTTGCGCACGCCTCGAATGGCGTCGCTGGAAGTATCCTGTTCATGCTGCATGCTCGTCGGACAAGGTCTGCCCGGGCGGTGGTACGATGGTCCTCTTCGGGAAGCTGACGGACTTCGTAGGGTCTTCGCGTACCTCGGCTGCATAGTCACTGTCATGTCGTTGACGTACAGTACATTCACGCAGCAAGTCATTTGCCTCGAGCTGCGTCCAATCAGTCCAGACATCCAGGAACCCAGCAATCTGAATAGAACTGGGAGCTGGGCTGCATGGACAGGCGCCTGGGACGAAGGGGGTTAGCGATCCCAGAAGAGTGCATGCGGGTGCCTCGACTGATTGATTCAGATCTTTGCCCACCTATGACCATGGTTGCCGCAATATACAGCGGCATTCTTGGGTCTCAAGCCCAGCCGCTGCAAGCACAGTGCCCGGGCAGTAGATGCACCTGGCCTGCAACTCCGTCGTTGGCGGTCTGTGGCGAATGTGTACCGTCCATTGATTCGATCCTCGGATGCCCACTTGAGACTCCAGGTATCTGCAACTACACGCTGCCCTCGCATGGCACCGTTCTCTTGACCGACAACACTAATTTGACTGCTGTCAGAGACGAGTCGCAACCCATGATTGCATATGCCGCTGTGCCCGCGACCTCTGGATCAACGGTCTTCAACGGTACAGCTGATCATAGAACCTATCTGGCCAGGTGGTACTTGATCGGCGCAGGTGCCGACACGCAAAGGGAGCGTTTCGTGCACTACGATAGTACCGAATGTGCTCTTTAAATGTGCGTCAAGGCCTACAATAACACCGCCAACGGTACTTCGCAGCATGAGACATGTACAGCGACTTTCGACCAGTTCGTTCCTCCACTTGATGCTTTCGGGCACCTGAACACTTTGAACGCCAGCTATTGGGTCAGCCAAGACCTTCCAGCGCCGCTGAGCACGAGTCGAGGTCTGGGTTACGAGATCAACGAATGGGCCTTCGCCGCGTTGGGCAAGTACGTCCAGTCGGTGATGAATGGCTGTCATCCTCCAGAGGAAGGGCCAGACGGTCACCGGCATCCGGATTCCATGAGCGGGATCTGGCAAGCTTCTAGAGGGCCTGAAGCTCGGCTTGACAATCTTTCTGTCAGTATGACAAACCTGATCCGGTTGAGCGGTGATGACTATCTTTTAGAATGCGCAGGTATTTTGTACGGTCTGACGATTAGCACTTAATGGAGCTGGCTGGTTCTTCCAGCGGCACTGGTGGCGACATCTGCCGCGATACTGCTCGCAGTGATGCTGAGAACCGCATACAGTCCTGTGCCAAGCTGGAAGGGCAGCCCTTTGACGTTGTTGCTCTTCAGCCTCGATCCGGATATGCGAGAGGTCGCGAGTAGCCAGACAGAGACGCGCAGGGGCGTCAGAAAAGCGATAGGTAATAAAAAGGTCCGCTTGAGGAAGACGCCAGACGGTCTGTGGGGGTTTGGAGCATCTGAGCCGTAGCAGTGTGGCTATCGATGCTTTTGGCGACTTTGAGACGCAGGATCCAAGGCTGGGACTGCAGTATCTCTTGGACCTTTTGAGCTCGTCCCCATTGAGACGCCTGCCTTGCTCCGGTAGGCCTAAGGTGTCTCGTGAACGTTCTGCCTATCTCCATTGGCGTACGAGCTCTAGAGCATTGCGGGTCTAGCATGATAGATCGGATCAGTCTCCCTATAACGCAGTCCTCAATTGAAGCTTGACAGTCTGTGACACTGAGCTCTCAATGGTATGGTCGGCTAGATCCCCATATGCGAGCAGAGTAGCAGCTCACCCTGGGAGGCGCCTTGGTGAGGCGTCTGATGCAGAGGGATTCGCCGGTCACGCCGGTCTATGTACCTCTGAGTCCATAACGATCTACCAAGGCTCCAGGATGACACCGTGGTGGCATGGCGATCACATCGTAGAGTCAAAAGGTGATCTTAACTACAATGCTAGAGGTAGGAGGTAGCAGCAATCGTAGGGTTGCGGCCAGCGAGCGCTCCGATTGGCTGAAATCGAGTCTGGTTTCGGCAAAGCCTTGGTGAGATCATCACATCGAAGCTTCACTCGCCA
>Ga0058698_10001335_pt1 | contig 11228 bp, 7 predicted proteins | sample AgamicAsSfe_FD_67288 | JGI IMG/M metagenome (GOLD analysis project Ga0058698, IMG submission 67288) | Agave microbial communities from Guanajuato, Mexico - As.Sf.e | ecosystem: Host-associated > Plants > Phyllosphere > Phylloplane/Leaf | place: Guanajuato, Mexico | collected 2012-05-30
GTCCTGCCTGGTTTCATTCGAAAACTCCAGAATGAACTCTCAATGGCGCCGGGCTCCCTTGCCGAAGAGATCTGGTACCAAGCCAACGACCCCGAGATCAACCCAGAGATCATATGGGATGCCTCGGTGAGGGTCTCCAACGAGCTGTGTGATGAAGAGAAGGCATTTCTGAAGAAGAGGGCGCAATTCACCAAGGCTGCACTTGCGCGATATCTCGACATCCCAGAAGCCCAGATACACCCCGATGATGTACCCGTCATTGCCATGTGCGGTTCTGGTGGAGGTCTGCGAGCGCTCGTGGCAGGTACGTCGTCGTACCTCTCTTCGAAAGAACACGGTCTTTTCGACTGTGTCACCTACACGGCTGGCGTCAGTGGCAGCTGCTGGCTGCAGACCCTCTATTACTCAGATCTCACCCAACGCAGTCACGCTCGCATCATTAGACATCTTAAGAACCGCCTCGGCGTGCACATTGCTTTCCCACCTGATGCCCTAGAACTGCTCGTCAGCGCGCCAACCAATAAATATCTCTTGAGTGGGCTTGTGGAGAAGGCCAAGGGCATCCCAGATGCTGATTTTGGTCTGGTGGACATCTATGGCGCATTGCTTGCCGCTCGTCTACTTGTACCGAAGGGTGAACTTTCCGTCAGCGAATACGACTTCAAGGTGTCGAACCAGCGACGATTCACTGACAACGGCTCGCATCCCCTGCCCATCTACACCGCAGTACGACACGAAATCCCATTGGCCGAACAAACAGATACAGACGTCATCGCTGCAGAAGCAAAAGCGAGAAGGGAGGCCTGGTTTCAATGGTTCGAGTTTACGCCATACGAGATGTGGTGTGAGGAGATCTCAGCTGGCATACCTACCTGGGCAATGGGTCGTCGGTTTGAAAACGGACGCACAGTCTGGCGGGACAATGGCCTGGCTTTGCCTGAAGTGCGCGTCCCCTTGCTGATGGGCATCTGGGGATCTGCCTTTTGTGCAACCCTGTCACACTATTATCGAGAGATCCGACCCCTCATGCGCAGTCTCACCGGTCTCGGCGGCAGTATCGACGCCATGATCTCCGAGCGCGATGATGATCTTGTCAAAGTCCACCCCATTGACCCCGCCGCCATGCCCAACTACGCTCTCGGCATGCGTGAATTCCTGCCTGCATCGTGCCCTGAGAGCATTTTCGAGCAAAAGAACTTTCAATTCATGGACGCAGGAATGTCAAACAACCTACCCATCTACCCGCTTCTCCGACCTGGACGTAATGTTGACATTCTCGTCGCCTTTGATGCCTCGGCCGATGTCAAGACTGACAACTGGTTGAAGGTAGCAGATGGGTATGCTCGCCAGCGTGGTATCAAAGGCTGGCCTGTTGGTGCAGGGTGGCCACCCGATGATGAATCCATGGAAGACCTGCAAAAAGATCTCGATCGCGCCCAAGCAAAATCTGAGCAGCAAGCTCAAGAAAAGCTCGAAGAAGCCAAGGATAAGAGTACCGAAGACAAGAAAGGCGGCAAGAAGAGTAAAGATTTAGGCTACTGCAACATCTGGGTTGGCACTACTGAAGAACGCACTTCCGATTCCGCACACCCTGAACCGAAACAAGTAGACGAAGACTGGGAGCTCATGCATCCTGAATCTGGCATCACTGTCGTCTACTTCCCTTTCCTTGCCAACCCAAAAGTACCCGGCGTCGACCCAAAGGTCAGTGACTTCATGTCAACGTGGAACTTTGTCTACACACCCGAGCAAATCGACAGTGTCGTGAACCTCGCTCGCGCCAATTACAGCGAAGGCGCTGAACGTACAAAACGCACTGTCCGCGCTGTATACGAACGCAAGAAAGCACAAAGAGAGCAGAGAGAAAAGGACGAGCGGGAACGACGATGGCGATGGAAGTTGAGCCAAGGAAGGATAGCTGGTCGTCGTGTCGGAGGTGAGAGTGAGCATGGTGATCAGTTCAGCTAAGTGAGGGCTGTGTAACACATGATGGATGAGGTGATGACATGGAGTTGGAGGAGGCTTTTAGGCTTTTGGAAACGATAGAGGACGCATTATACCCACTTGGATCAAGAATGAAAATATTCACATTTTACGTATACTTCAGCGCCTTCGACATTAGTGTCGAGGATGCTTAAGGTCGCTTCTTGGACAGTGGAGATGAGCATATCGAGAAGAAGATCAAGCGTGAAGATACGGAAGACAAGACACCGGCCGGAATACCACCTGTCCCCAAGCCGCCGACCGCTTCAGTCCCTATTCTGCGGAATGAGAATTGGACCCAGTTCAGCGAGGTGCTTGGTGGTATCTAGCCTGGGCGTTAATGTTTAGCTACAGTCTCCGGTCAAACACATGGACCACAGTCATTGGCGGAATGTGGTTTCAGCTCTGATTTCGATGTGCTTATCTGGCATTGCTTCTTCGAAATTGCTTCTTCTTCGCATTTCCCACAAGTCTCAAGTTCAACATGGTCTTATTTTACGACCCGAAAGATCTAGCTTTGAGCTTTACTCAACTTTCATTGTACTAAGGAAAGGCAAAACACTGGATGCATCTTTCACATACAGAATGCAAACCCCTTCAAGCGTCTGTATATCTAAATAACCTAGTGAATCTTCAATCGCATACCCCTGTATAATCTGCCTCTGTGACTGCATGCGCCACCGTGATATCCCAAATACTAAGGCGCACACGCGTCGTCGAAACATAGGTGACACGGAGACAGCGGGATCGTGGTGACAAGCAACGCTGATTAGCGCATATTAACCACCGCGAAGAACGTCATCCGAGGCTATGAGAGACAAGATGTAGCTTTGCTGCGGCGTAGCTCTGGATCCGGCAATCACATATTATGTTCAAGTACGATGAGTATCTGGAGTGGGTGTTCATCGTAAAGCGAATCGTGTCGAGACGATCTACACTGGACCCCGGTGGGTCTTAGCGTTGCCTCCGCGACAGCTCTCCGCAAGCATCCCCTCACACATCATTCAACACCAGGGTATAGCATTGCCTAATTGGTTATCCATTCATTGGTACCATTATATGCTGTACTTCATGTTCGCTTCATTCTTACTCACCCGCTTCATATAATTGAGGTCGCCCTCGCCGCCGTCCACGCGTACACGTAGGCCTCAAGGCAGTTGCGCATCGGCCCAGCAGTCGCCATGGTCGCCCCTCGCAAAGCTGCACTCCTCGAGGAGAGCGCGGAAGTCGAAGTGCTCTTCGCCAACATGGAAAAGATGAAGACACTCACAAAGAAGATCCAAGGCTCTGTCAATAGACTAGACGCGAGCGGAAAGGCAGTCCAGGAAGCAATCGGCCCAATCTACGGCAACACCCAGAAGCTGCAGATAGCCAACACGAATGTCGATCGTATAATAGACGCAATTGAACGACTCCGAGCTCCACGAGAAGAGAGTGCAAAGGAAGAGAGGATTATTCGCGCTGGACCTGGACGGGGAGATCTTGACGGTTACATTGCTTCCCTCGACCGCACGAACATGAGCCTTGCAGATCTCAAGCGTACCAATCTTCGCTCCAACGAACAGGCTGTCGCAGAGCTCAGCGGGCTCTTGAAAATGGGTAACAAGCAGTTGGAGGATGTGTTCCGCAGCATATTGCAAGACAGCGCCCGAGAGAAGGTCCAGGCATTGGAATTTGTTGCGAAGCGTACGTCATTCGTGTCTTGTGATTATGGAGATACTAACATGGCACAGAAAATCCGTTCCCTCGCATACCTCAAGATAAGCTTCAGAGCCTACGCAGCATCAATTCGCATATCTCCAAATCATTCGCCCAATTATCGCAGATCGATCTCTCACAAACTCCCACACGCCGAATATACGCAGACGTCCGGGGTGAATACCTAGAGAGCACATTGAGGAGTCTCATGCAGGCGACCATAAGCACAGCCCGGAAGGTGCAGGCAGATGCGCTGTACAAGAAGGGTACTAATGGTATCGGGACATACGTGCAGGCGATAGAGGGTCTATTTGTGGCAGAGTTTGATAACTTGAACTACGTCTTTGACAGGGAGGAATGGAGCGACGTCTATGAGTCAACGTGCCAGGTCCCGCTGCAGGACTTTACGAAAACGCTGCGCGAATTGAACGGGCATATTCAGAAGAACCTGTTGACAGACTGCTTCCTTGGATTTGAGATCTGCGGCATGGTCCGGACGCTATCGATGCGACTTCAAAAGCAGACGGGAGCGCTGAAGGACCAGATCTATGACAGCGTGAAGCCGGTTCGTGAGACGTCGAAAATGTCATTGAGCAAGATGTTGGAAGACACGAGGTCGAAAACACAGGCTCTCATCGCCGTTCCTATCGATGGTGGTCCTGTCGACATTACAACGCAGACGATGCGACGCCTGCAAGAGATGACTAACTACCTCGAACCTCTCGCGTCGATATTGGCATCGTTAGGAGAGGGTGGCTGGAACTCGGGGACAGCTAATAACTCCTCCACGGCTCTGGACGTTGGACCGGACGGCGTAAAGTTGTTCGGGTCCTATGCAGCCGATACCGTTGACACACTACTGCAGAATTTGATTGGAAAAGCAAAGATGTTGTTGAAGGGCAAGAATTTACAGGGTATCTTCATGGCAAACAACGTCGCCATCATCACGCGCATCATTCGCTCTTCGGAACTCGCACCACTCATGGACGACTACTCCAAGAAGCTTGCCGACTGGCGTAAGCAAGGTACAGCCATGTACCTTGAAGCGTGGCGTGAGCCATCAGGGTATCTACTGGATGTGCAGTACACAAACCGTAGCAAGGAGCGACCAACATCAGGCGGTGCAGATTCGGCAGCTATCGTGAAGTCTCTTAGCTCGAAAGACAAGGATGCGATCAAAGAAAAGTTCAAGAACTTCAATACAAGCTTCGACGACCTTGTCACACGGCACAAGTCGTACGCAATGGAACCCGAAGTGCGGAACCAGCTTTCCAAGGAGGTACAGAACATCATTGAGCCACTGTACAATAGGTTCTACGACCGCTACCGGGAGATCGACAAGGGAAAGGGCAAGTACGTTAAGTATGACAAGACTGAGTTGAACAGGGCATTGGCGAGCTTTGCATAGCGGGGTGCGGTGACTGCGGCGTTGGTTTGGATTTGTTTGCCTGGGACATGCGCAAAATACCCTTTGATTTGCATAGATAAGATGATGAGCTGGTATGGGTATACAGGGGGAGCGATGTAATTGGATAGGTGTCGAGTCTGGCACCCCGTGTACTGTAGTGCCACGCTGCAGCAGCGTGAGAGTCAGCGTTGGAGATGAGACGGCGGTGTCGAAGTCATGGCAGATAGTCATAATGAAGCAGCGACCTAATGTCTACTAGGTAGTAACGCGCTGCTCGTGCCTTCTAATTAGCCACACGTGACGCTACCTCTTTGGGAAGCACGGTTCGCGACTGCCTCTTGTAGGAGTGCACAAGAGCACAAAACATTCGACAACGTGAAAGGTGTCAACTGCCATCCCTCCTACATTCTCCCTCGCCGGCCTCTCTGCAATTCGACGTGTGTTGTTTCCAGCGATAGTCCGCACCGACACGCTGCTAGTGGTGACGCGGGGATTTTTGGTCTAGTGCCCATTGCTTCGGCGTTGCTCCAATCGCGCCCATCCCTGTGCGGACCCCTTTCCTACCCAGCGACGGACGGCACCACGACTTCCCTTCCCAACGTCGCAGCCTCCGGACAACCACGCCATTTTCCTTCGCAGCCCACTGCACCACTTCAATTCATTGCTTTGAGTGCATCACTCACTCGAGAGCATAACTACCGCTGACTGGTACGCCGTCCTTCCTCCACGCCTGTTTCACTTTATTTCTCCAGATCCCTGGCTTGGGTCGCGTTGTACATTTGTCTAGCAGCAGCCACGCCAGCCAGCACCACCACGGCCTGCATGCATTGAGAGCCTCCGCTGACATCGCTTCTCCATCTACAGAAGTCCCTCACTTGACGGCCCATCGCCTGCGTTTACTACACTATTTACACCATGGGTAAGGAGCTTGCCCCGGCCCCCGTCTCGCGACATCAACAACTACACCTGAGCTACAAGACCATTGGCACCTCAGGCACCCACGCAATAGCCAAACAGCAAAGTGCGGCAGGCCCAATGCAGTTCTGCACTGCTTGCTGCTTCTGCGCTCGACGGCCATGCCCTCTCTCTCTTCTCCTGGCCCCTGGCTAACACATTGCTTTAGAATCCGGTGCTACCTCTCCCGCGCCGCCTACCCGTGCGTCCCCATCGCCCCCAGCGTCATCCAGCGGATTTGGCATGGATCAAACGATGTCGATGTCTAACGGCTCCTCTCCAGCGGTCCACACCATCACGGCGAAGAACCCCAAGGCCGCAGCTGCCATGGCGAACGACATGAACATTGTGCGCAGGAAGCTCACAGGCTACGTTGGTTTTGCGAACCTGCCCAACCAGTGGCACCGCAAGAGTGTGCGCAAAGGGTTCAACTTCAACGTCATGGTTGTCGGTAGGTGTGCCCCCGCCCTCTGTTGTCAATCGGAGCTAACGTGTCATTTCAGGCGAGTCTGGACTCGGAAAGTCAACCCTCGTAAACACACTCTTCAACACTTCACTGTACCCTCCCAAGGAGCGCAAGCCCCCGAGTCTCGACATTTCCAAGACCGTTTCGATACAGTCCATCAGCGCCGACATCGAGGAAAACGGTGTTCGTCTGAGATTAACAGTCGTTGACACACCTGGCTTTGGCGACTTCATCAACAACGATGAGTCGTGGGATCCAATTGTCAAGAACATTGAGCAGCGGTTCGATGCCTACTTGGACGCTGAGAACAAGGTCAACCGCATGAACATTGTCGACAACCGCATCCACGCCGTTGTTTACTTCATCCAGCCTACTGGCCACTCCCTGAAGCCCATCGACATTGAGGTGATGAAGAAGCTTCACACCAAGGTCAACCTCATTCCTGTCATTGCCAAGGCCGACACCGTTACTGACGATGAAATCGACAACTACAAGAAGAGGGTACGTTGCTTTTTCTGAGCTCCCCCTTTTCGACTTTGCTAACAGTCACAGATTCTTGCAGATATCGCCTACCACAAGATCCAGATCTTCGAGGGACCACGGTATGAGCTTGACGACGAGGAGACCATTGCCGAGAACCAGGAGATCATGGCCAAGGTTCCCTTCGCCGTTGTCGGATCCAACACCGAGGTCACGACCGTCGATGGCCGCAAGGTTCGCGGGCGTGCGCTGCCCTGGGGTGTTGTTGAGGTTGACAACGAGGAGCACTGCGACTTCGTCAAGCTACGACAGATGCTCATCCGCACGCACATGGAAGAGCTCAAGGAGAACACCAACAATGCTCTGTACGAGAACTACCGTTCCGAGAAACTTGCACAGATGGGCATCCAGCAAGACTCCAGCGTGTTCAAGGAGGTCAACCCTGCTGTCAAGCAAGAGGAGGAGCGCTCGCTGCACGAGGCCAAGCTCCAGAAGATGGAGATGGAGATGAAGATGGTGTTCCAGCAAAAGGTGCAGGAGAAGGAGAGCAAGCTGCGCCAGAGCGAAGAGGAGCTGTACGCCCGTCACAAGGAGATGAAGGACCAGCTAGACCGACAACGACAAGAGCTCGAAGAGAAGAAGGCCCGCATCGAGTCTGGCAGGCCGATCGAAGAGAAGGGCAAGAGAAAGGGCTTCTCCCTCCGCTAAGCGCCATGCCGGCGTCACGATCGTCCCTCCCCTCCCGCTCCGGACGACACACGCCTCTCAGCCACCTCTTCTCAGTTCTTCACACCCTCTTACCAGACCTTGTTTAATATAATGCGGCCGACGATACCACTGGGTGCTATCGGTAAAAGGGATAATACACTACGATGGAACATTGGGGACGATGCACAGCAGTGTCACATGTTGGTGCAGTTGTCCGGATTGTTGATTGATACCAACGTCTTTGCGCTCCTTTCCGATTCCCTTGCTTCACCTTCGGCATTTTCTATTATTTAGTATTCGGCAGACGTAGTTCGGAGCGAGGAGTGTCGGACAGGTTCTTTTCATGTACTCTACAGACTATCATAGGCAATTTCATTTGTGGGCAAAACGCGAAGCTGATTGCAAACTAGTGATGTTTCTCAACAAACAATGCGACTCGGGTGGAGAAACAACAGTGACGACATTGTGCTTGCTGCGAAGACGCTTACGAGCTTGCGAAGACGCCGGCACATGGAGGCCTGGCTGGCGGCTGAGGGGATCGTCAGGGTGCAGGCGTGGTAAGGGTGCACGGGCTTGTGCTAGCCCACTCCAGAATTGCAGCTTGCCATGCCATGTCGTCACCCCCCAAACGCCCGAATTCTGGTTTGCTGCCCGCTTTCCTACTCCCTTGGGAACGTACAACCACACCATTACTCTGCTCTCACATTCCTCTGCGTCGACAATCCTCGCAACTACAGAGCAACTTTACTAAGGTCCCGGACCTGATTTCTCAATCGGTAAGTCGACCCCGCCTATCAGGCACGGCGAATATCACGAGCGGGTCCCGAACGCCGGGCAGCACCAGCAGTTTCCAGCACCCAGCCACCACTGTGGACACATTGCACCTTGACATCCTCTCGCAAGGCAGCAGATCATTTCCAGCGGTCGGCCATTCCTCCTGTTCTACATAGGAAGCCGCATTCTCTTCCCCAGATCTTTACTGACGTTGCAAGCTGCCTATTACGTAGCCCACACGACAGTTTCCGAAATACACACAATGGCACCCCCACCTCCTGCCTCCATGCCTTTGGGCCAGCGCCTTGCTGCCCTTGCCCAAACTCTCCAGTTTGCTTGGTTCGCCGGACACGTTACCCTGCTGCTCGCTACTTTGCGATACAGCTTGTCCTACATCACCTTCAACTACTCCTCGCGATGGGCCGCCTTCTCTTACCGCACTGCCTTCCTGTCGGCATGCGTCACATACGGCATCGTAGTCTACAAGGCCTACCGCGCCCGCATGAGGGCCGGAAAGCAGGGCGGTGTCGTCGCTCTTGCTACCGATGAGAACGTTCAGTACTTGAGTAAGTCTTCTACGAGGCTGTGCATAGCCTTTCCCCCCCACGTAGCACGTGCTAACTATTTGGCAGTCATGGCTCTCGTCTGGCTCTTCTCGCGCCAGATCCCCCTTGCCATACTCCCCTTCTCCGTATACTCCGTCTTCCACGTCGCTACCTATGTGCGCTCCAACCTGCTGCCCACCATCCAGCCCCCACCCGCTGCTCAGGCCGGCGCCAAGCCACAAGGCTCCGCCGCCTCCGAGGCTATTGGCAAGTTCGTCAAGGAGTACTACGATGGCTCCATGACTCTTGTTGCCCTACTTGAGATCTTCCTCTGGTTCCGCGTCCTCGGCTCTGCCATGCTCTTCCAGAAGGGCTCATGGATCCTCCTCGCTGTCTACACTGTCTTCTTCCGCGCTCGCGTTGCGCAGAGCAGCTTTGTCCAGGAGGCTATCAACCAGCTCACTGCCCGCATTGACGCTCAGCTTGCCAACCAGAGCACTCCTCCCGCTGCCAAGCAGGGTTGGGCTACCTTCAAGGGCATTGTCAAGCAAGCCGGCGATGCTACTGACATCCGCAGGTACGTTGGCGGACAACAGGGAGCCCCTAAGAAGGCACAGTAAGCGTTTCTCTACGCTTGCGATAATGTCCCCGCCTCCAATCGCGCACGACAACATACGTGTTGGAAGGTTGTGGTACCATTCTTGACGAAGATACGGCAGTCATGACGAAGAAGACAATAGACATGTTTGCGTCGCCTGTGGACGATCGAAGGAAAAGTGTTTGAGTCGGAATTTGGTCGTTAACGATATCCCAAATGTGCGAGGCTGGTTCAGTCTGGAGTAGTTGACAGTATAGTAGGATAGTATGGGTCGAAGGAATATATGGCCATACAGGATTTGCGCTTGGAGGAGGATGTTAGGATGAATTCTCCCTGTCTTCACGGAGAAATGTGGTGTTTCTGGTCTGTTATCATGTTCGCAATCGCAGTACAATCAATGTTCATATTGTTATTTGAACCCTATACATGAATGTGGTTGTGCTTAGTTAACATAATCTGGGTAGCACATGATCACAGCGTGCACACTGTTTTGACGGTCTCGGTGCGACTTATTGTGATGTTCAATTGTGACGTTCATGCGCCCGTCTTCAGTCAACCCCATACATTAGCGCTTACATCCTTCTCACATCCCATCCCGCCCCAGTGTTTGAAACGTGGTGTTTTGATAGGACTTATTATGATCGGCCTTGTGTACAGGGAGTGCAAGTGGCGTTGGACATGCTCAGTACTTTTTTCTTTACCTTCTTCGTGACAGTAAACTTGGAACAGTATCTATAGTGTATGCTCTAGGTCGTTGTACCTAATACCAAAGTCGAAAGACGATTCTACCATATATATATATATGTCTGTCATAGTATTCAAATTAGGTAATGCAGTATTCGGGTAGATGTGTTCGGGTCTCCGCTTATGGAACTGATACAAAAGGTGTGTGAGAACTAAATATTGAGTGACGAATTAGATGTGAGAAGACACAACAACATGGCAAGGATAAGAGGAGAGTCATGCGTTTCATCGAACTGATTTCGCCGGTAGCAAAAGTAGTGAGGTTTTTCGTCGTTTATCAGCAACATGAGGATCTGTGAACAGCGTTGATCTGTCCAGCTTGGATATGAAAGGATGAGCAAGTTATATTGTTTCAACGTATATTTCTTCATTCGGGATGTCGCACACTTGAGGATATAGCACAAGGGATGTCATTTTAAATCTTTAGTTGCGGCATTGATTCTGTACAGGTTGCAAAGTGTGTATCCAGTCGTCATGGAAGATGTCATCCTTGTATCTTAGCTACTATCCGGTGCTGTAAAGGTTGCAACATCTCTGTATATTGTAGTCTCATATGCACATGTATACACCAACAAGCCTCACACCACTACTCTTTGTCATGCTTGGTGTCCAACTGAAACACCATATGACGCCATCACCAATTTTCGGAGCTTGGTATTCAAGCCATTTGGTATATAACATTATATGTATGTATGCGTTGTCATCAACGGCAAAAGAAAATATCAACTGTCGACTGCCGACATACCCGTCGTGCCCCTGGCGACGGTTTTTGCTTGTTCACGATTGTTTGGTAGCGCAACGGTGGCGGACGGAGGGATATAGAGGAAGAAGGAAACCTGTGATCGAAGTGAGTTTGGAAAGGTGGTTGAT
>Ga0058698_10001336_pt1 | contig 11228 bp, 12 predicted proteins | sample AgamicAsSfe_FD_67288 | JGI IMG/M metagenome (GOLD analysis project Ga0058698, IMG submission 67288) | Agave microbial communities from Guanajuato, Mexico - As.Sf.e | ecosystem: Host-associated > Plants > Phyllosphere > Phylloplane/Leaf | place: Guanajuato, Mexico | collected 2012-05-30
TTGTCGCGTTTGCGCTGTTCGTCGGTGAGGTGGCGTGTGTTTTTTGGTTTTCCGCCTAGCACGCAGGCGATGTGCCATTTGTAGTATGCGGCATTGGGCAGAATTGTTTTGCGGCCGTGTTTTTGGGAGGTGGGTTTTACGCCTGCTTTTTTTACTACGTCGAAGCCGTTGTGCAGGGTATGTTGGTGGCAGAGGGAGAGGAGGTGGGTGAGGGAGGTGCCGCGGAGGCCTGAGGGGATGGGCTTGATGTAGTAGGTTTCGGCGTCTTTGGTGGTTGTTGAGGGACGAGTGTGGGAAGGGGTGGTTGTCGTGGGGGTTTGGTGAGAAGGTGTGGATGTTGTTGTTGCTGATGGAATGGCTGAGGGCGGTGGTGTGGGTGTGCGGGTCGAGGGTTGGTGAAGCTTGGCAATGAGTTCGTCGTCGAAATCCATGCTTGCGATGCTACTCTTGAGGCATGCGACAGGTAAGAAGCAGTCGATGACTGGAGTGTAAGTTTACAGGTTGACTGGTATAGATGATTGTGGGGAAGAACCTCGATGGATTCGAGTCAGCATTTCTGTCACTCGGGAAACATATTCTGGCCAACTTTGACTCGACACTTTTCCCCCCTCGACGAGACCATCTTCTCGTACTCGATCAAAGACAGTGGGAGTGCTGTCTCCGACCAGGATGCCATGTAGAGATACGGGCGTTATTAAAAGATGTACTGCCTGCCTCGATGACATCCTTCTAAGACCTCACGAGTACAAAAGAGCAAAAGCCACAGTCAACAGGATTGAATGCACAAAAATGCATTGATATTTGTAAAAATAACTAAAAGTCTGCATGCTATCGATGATAATTTCAACGCTCGCCAGTAACGCCACTGCTAAACCATGATGCTGATGCTCGTGAACAATGCAATCCAAAGCGATTCGTGCGAGCAAGATCGAACCTTCCTCCTTCCCCTCTCACTCATCCAAAAGGGAGAATTCTAGGCTGCTCAAACGACTTTGGCCTTGCCCTTTCCTTTGCTACTTTTATTCGTCTTGTTTGGCTGCTCTCCATCTGTGTTGACCGGTTCAGTAGCATTCATCAGATCTGTCAGCCAGTCCGTTGGTGCCTCTGTTGGTGCCACTATTTTTTGCACTGGAGCTGGTTGCTCTGGCTCCAGAACACGTTCTGTCTCTCCGTTTGCTGCGACATCGACTTTTGTCGCTTCTTGGGAGAGTCCAGCCTCTGCTTCAGCTTGCTTCTTTGCCAACTTTTTGGCTGCAAGCTCTTGAGCTTTCTTCTTTGCTTTTGGGATATATGGTTGACCTTTTGGCTTGGGGTTGAACCTCTGCTTCTTCTTCTTTGGCGGAGGCTTGACAGGCGCAGCTTGTTCAGGACTGGATTGAACGGCTTCTTGTTGTGGCTCAACGACATTCCATCCAGCAACCATGTCCATTTCGTTACTGATTCTCTTTTGTCGATCTTGATCAGATTCCTCGCTGCGGTCTGGTTTGATGAGTTCTTTGACGTCTTCTTCGGCCAGGATTTTGGAGGTTTCTTCGTCGCCAGTGATATGGGCGACATAGCCCAGCCATTGAGTGAGCCATTCGTCGTTGACTTCGCCTGATGCAAGTAATTTGGGATTGGTGCCGGCAGGGAAGACCGGAGGGTTGGGTTCGGGTGGAGTGGCCTTTGCCTCTTTGATCAAAGTCGAGATTGGAGTAGGGTCAGGAGCCGTTTCGGAGATTTCTTCAAGCACATGCACAGGATTTGATGTCGACTCAACGACTGTGTTTGAGGGACCATCAGATGCTGGAGCGGGTAGGCTGTGACGTTGACGCTTTGCAGGTCTCGAGTCTGCGTCTTCTTGTCGTGCTGGGGGAAGAGTTGTTTGTCTTCTTGATCGTTTGTCAATCAGAGCGGGTTTTGCGTCAATCTGCAGACGCTTCAATTCTCGTTCCCTCTTGAGGGCCAGTTTCTCTTCCTCTTCCTTTTTCTTTGGATCTTGCTCGTTATTGTGATCGCGGTCTTCCTCTGCCGTGATATAAGGCTGCTCTTGATCTGTATCGTTGGGCTTGTCCGGCTCTTTTTCCTTTTGCGGGACTTGTACCACTTTGATGACGCTCTCTGTTTCCTCCAATTGACTTGATATGTTCTGATCCAACTCTTCAAAAGTCTCAGCCTTAAGCTCAGGAGCACTGGAGGCTGTTGGTAGCGTGGCAGGTGCAACGACAGGCGGTTCCGGGACGCTCACAGCGTTTTGCAGAGCAGGAGGATCGAGTTGATCGTTGTCAATCTTGCGACGCTTGCTGTTCTGGGATTGTTGTGGCATGGCAGTAAAGTATTGTGTAATCTTTCGCTTGCCGGCAGCCTTTGCAGTAAGAACAGGCGACTTGATGGTAAGAATGAGAGACTTTTTTGCAGGTTGCGGGTTGCTGGTCTGAGATTGTTTGCCAGCGGGAGGAGACGGCACTCGCTCGGTCACGGTAACAAGATGGGGAGAAGCTGGCGAGTCCGACGGCGATGGTGTGAGCAAGACTCCCCCATCGGGAAGTAAGTGTGTTGGGGCTTGTGTGGAGTCTGGTCCAGTGGGCAGCAATTCCTGTCGCATTCCGCTGCGGCGTGTGTTTCTAGTGTTTGCTGACGAAGAAGCGACTCCTCCAAGGCTGGGGTTGGCGTCGATGGTCAGACGACGCAGTTCCTTGCTCATCTTGATGCCACTGCCGGGCGCAGATTGTGGAATCGCAACTTGGCCATGTCGTTCTGCTGACGGCGTCGTCGGAGGAGTCGCGCTTGCCTGCGCTCGTCGTGTTGATACCATTGGAATGTATGCGATGGGATGTTCAACGTAGAGGTGGGGGCAGAGGCTTCCAAGGGATATATACACGCTGTCGCTTGGGTCGCACCTTCCTTCGTCTCGTCGTCTGTTCTTGTTGTTGTCTGTGTGTGTTGCAACCTCCAGACATGGAAGCTGCAACTGCCACAATCAAAGCCAATTGTCCATGCACGGGCCCAGATTGACGTAGCCACCAACCCACCCTGCATCCCACCACGCTTCATTACCAGCCCTACCCGTTGACTTTGGACTTCATCTCCTCTTCCTTTTCTTACTTACAGCGAGTCTGATTCAATTACTCGTTCATGGCACTGAAACATTGCTCTCGACTCCGTCCCGAAGCTGCATACACAAGTCACACAAGTCTTGAACACTCAAGACATCACCTTCGAGAGACACCTCGATCAGTTTGCAACACCTTTGGCATTATCAAAGTAGTTGATGCTTCTCACGCCAGTATGCGAGTGGATCTCGGTGGCAATTGGTCAGTCTACCTAGACGCGGCTTCTGCACTGGCCCGCAATCTTCTCTCAATCTTTCCGTTGTCATCGCCCCCCATCAGTGTTGATTTACTCCTCGCCCTCGTCCTCGTCCTCATTCGCATAGAAACCGCTGCGGCGTGGACAAAGAGCATCTCGCCCCACTGAGCAAGAGCCTGGGCAGTGTCAGTCGTGAAAGCAGTAGGCAAGGTCAAAGGTAAGAACTTACACGGCTGCGGCGGAAGACCTCCTCTTCAACTTCCTCCTGATCACTCTCCTCTTCGTCCGTTTCATCACCGCCTTCTTCTTCCTCTTCCCCCTTCACCTTGACGTTTGACTCTCCTTCTTCCTCGGCTTCGATCGCTCCCTCGAGGCTTTCTTCGGTACTGGCACCAGCGTCGGCCTCGCCCTCATCAACTCCATGGTAATCTTGAGTAACCGCAGCGAACTGGTGATCTTCCTCATAGAGGGCTGCATCGTCGTAATCGCCGTCTGTGAGATCCATGTCATCATCTGAAACCACAAGAGCAGGTGCGTGTTCGCCATTGTATCCGGTCGCGCAAGACCGGATCGCGGCGATCCAGGATGCGGTATAGCCGTCCTCGTACGGATCGTCGGCGTTGGTGGTCTGTCATGGTGTCAGTAGAGTTTAATGAGTAAGGCGAGAGTTGGGCACTTACAGATTCAGCACCACTCTCTTCTTCAGCTTCCATCTCATTGTCGTCGGCAGCAAGGGAAGTAGCAGCATCGTGGCCGGCTTCTTGGAGAGAGGACGCGTGGTAGACTTCGATGTCCCAGTGTTCCTCGAATAGCTCATTGCTGCGCATGCTCGTCTGCACTGGTGTCAGCAAAGTCCTTGACGTGGGTGATATGCTGTAGGAAGCTGTTGCTCAGGGGGAAAAGGGTAAGTACTCACACCTTGGGCCGTAGGGCGGTTGGCCTGCTCTTCTTTTTCTTCGTCTTCCTCTTCCACCTCAGTTTCTCCCTCTAACTCAACTTTGACCTGTTCCTCTCATCCTTCTTCTTCGGAGGTAGTGCTAGCCTCGTCTTCGGCATCGTAGCCTTCGTGGTCTGCTCCAGGAACGGCGGTAGTCTGATCACCTTCCTCAGGCACAGATGTGTTGGCAAGGCCATGGTGATCTCGATCGACAATCATGCTGTTATCTTGATCCTCACCAATAGCAGTAGGATATTCAGCAGTTGTTTCGATGAGACGGGAGAATGTGTCGATGTGGTGAGATGGAGCGGCGGGGCTATGACCTGCCTCGGTGTTGTTGTCAGGAGATGTGATGGGCGAAGAGTGATCGAAGGGTCTGATTGTACGAGTGTGCTGAGCCTGGTTGTTAGTAGTGTTTTGGAAAGGGGTGCTGTTGTGTGCGTGGGTACTCACGTCTTCGTGGCTGATATCGGTGTCTTCGGCACCAGTCATGACGGCGTGAGAGCGTTTTCTGGTGTTCATGGTTTCTGTCTTGGTGCGTTCGTCGGCCATGGTGGTAGATGATTGATGATAGTGGTTGAGGGTAGTGGATGATGATGGGTTGACGATAGTTGATGGGTTCGCAATAGTCGCGTGAGAAAGGTTGTGGAAACTTGGAAGAATCTTTACAGCGTCAAGCAAAACAAGCGCGCTCAAAAACACAATACGAACGGAACCTTCAAAAGGCCTTCGTCAATAGACAATAGAGGTCAAGCTATTGTTTCAGAGGACATTGTCGACGTCTTCACTGCTTGATGGAAGAAATGTATCTTACGAATATTGAGATGTTTATGGAGCATTGGATTGCGAAAAACACGGATATCACGATGCATTATTGCGTTTGAGAATACACAAAGATACCACGATCAATCATGAACATCTTGTGTATTGCATTGAAACGTCCTCATGTTACGATAGAGGATGACAGCAAAGGCTCCTTGTGCCTTGATGCTAGTCTACCTCTTCATGCCTTTCCGGAAGCTGATTGTGTCACTCTATCCCTCTCGACTCGCAACCAAGACTTCTCCTTCCCTCATTCACTCCTGTTCGTTGTCCTCACCCTCGTCCTCACCCTCGTCCTCACCCTCACCCTCGGCGTCAGCCTGGCCTGGGACCACTTCGCGGTGTTCGCGGCCGGCGACGGCAGCGGCGTGGGCGAATAGCATGTCGCCCCACTCCTGAGCAGCTTCACGGTCTTCGCGCTCGATTCGGCGACGAACGGAACGAAGTTCGCGGCGAGCCATGGCACGCAGCTCGGGGGTCCACTCGCCGGGCTGGCGAGGACGGCCAGGGACGACTGGGGTGTTGGCGGTCTGTGTTTGTGTCAGTAAGGCTTGTAGAAAAGATGGCGTCGTCGCAGGAAGTGGTGAGTAGGGGCAAAGGTAGGTACTTACGCGTGAGGCGACAGGGTCATTGACGCTGTCTTCTTGACCGTTCTCCTGTCCGTCTTCATTGTTTCCTCCGACAACTCCCTCCTCACCGTCGCCCTCGGCACCAGCGGCGGCTTCTGCCTCAGCATCATCGTCCTCATGCTCTCCGGTAGTGACGAGAGTGCCTTGGTCACCTTCCTCAGGAACAGATTCGGCGACAACTCCACGGTCGACTCCATCGACGTTCATGGCGTTGTCAGCAGAGTCTTCTCCGGCAGACTGGGTAGTTGCGGGAGGGACGTCGGGCTGATCAGGGATGAGGATGTCGGGATCAGCGACAGTGCGGTCGGAGTGGGTGGAGGTGAGAGCGGCCTGAGGGCGAGCGGCCTGAGATTGCTCGTCAGCAAAGTCGCGAGTATCAGTAGAATAGTGCTTACGTCTTCGTGGTTGTCACCAGTCTCTTCGGCACCGATCATGACAGCGTGGGTACGCTTCTTGCTGGGACCTGCGTTGTGATGGTGGTCGGCCATTGTAGTTGATGATGGATCGATGATGGATGGTGGTGGAAGAGAGTTGATGATCGATGGTAAGTAGAATTGCTCGCGTAGGGGAGGTTGGACGAGAGACAAGCGCGCTCGAACAAGATCGCTACGGACGGAATTTTCAAGATGGGCACAACGACATCGATAGATCGAAAGGGTTTAGCTCTCGGTGTGAGAGACAACTGCACTTTCACTGCTCTCACTGCTTGATGAAAAATGTTGCACGCCAAGGTGCTGAACTGGCATTTTAGAATCACGATACTATCGGGAATCATGTCTCACGATGCGTGAGTACCTTTGTGACACGATTGTAGCAGAAAGAAGCAGAGAGAGACGGAATGGTTGATTCTAGTGATCTATCCAACGCAGATCTCCACAATCTCCAAAGAGCTTGGGAAGCGCAAAGAGACAAGCATCCACCACACGCACACACTCGCAGCGTACAACAAGCTGTCACAGGAGGAAGAGACAGTTGATGTTCTGATCGAACTTACGCTAGCCTCGCCGAGCACCTTCCTCGTTGAGACCAAGCTGATGACATGACCGAGAAGTGTGGAAGGTGGAACCTGTGGACAACAGGCCGACGCCTTCTTCTTGTTGCTTCATCCAAGTAAGAGGACTTCCTCCAATGTCGAACAGACCAAGACCATCGACTCAGCTGATACAACTGTGACCAACGTTACCACTGTTGTTGAGAAGTGTGAAAGTTGGGACTCTAGCGGAAAGGGTTCCACAAGAGATGTATCCAGCTTCCAAGACATAGAATTGACAGGGTCGGCGAGTAGCTTCAGGTTTCCAAAGGTTCCAAGGAAGGCAAGATTTGATGGCATGCTCATACTTTCTAGCAGTCTCAGGATCTTCGTACGGCGCAGCTTTTTGACGGCTTTGCCTTTACGGGAGTACGCCAGCGAACCTCATCACAATCGTGGTCGGTAAGCCGAAGATGAGCACTTTGCTCTCCCAAGCTAGAATGACATAGCCGGCAGCCGAGTCGACATAGCGCTCGAAGATCACAGCCTGGTCAGGGGTGATGCACAGAAACTGACGGATCTGTGGAAGAGTTAGCCAAAATGTACACCTCTATGTGACGATCAGCCGACATTACCTTGATAGGAAGCGTGTTTGCACCCAGATCTCTGAGGGGCAACTTGAGTCTCTTGATAGAATCGTCGAACGAGATCTTGATGGTGGTGAGTGTGTCCTCGATTTTGCGCTGCGCACGTCGTGCGCGCCGCGGGTGCAGACTTTGAGGCGCTGGTCAGTAAACAATCAAGGGTGGTGCAGATAGAAGGGAAGGTACCTCAAGATCTTCGCCCACAGACCCAAGCTGTCTGCTCCTCGCTCTCCTCCTCCAGCTGTTGACTGAAGTCGAGTAGGTGATCGCTAAAGTGGGTTCTTGATGATCAAAGGCGGACATTGATGATGGAAGCGGTTCGGCATGATGCTATGAGGATGAGTTCAGAGAGAGGTACGAGAGCTCTGGCACAGACTGACCACGTACAATAACGTCCTTTCGTCACCGTGGGAAGTGAAGCCATGGCGGTGAAAGTTGACGTGGGGGTTTTGATGATCGAAGCTGAGGTGATCTGACGTTGTGTGGAGACAGCGAGCAAGTCGGAGCTGGACCGACCTCCGCAGAGAATCAACACGCAGAGGTCCTTCGGCGTGCAATGAAGGAAGCTGGATCGGTGCGCGATAGGTCTGAGATCGGCCAGCGTGTTTTTAACACTTATCTTCGTCGCCAGTATACCTTCATCTCAATTCGGCAACATTGCAATCAGGTTCTCATGCTGCGTTAGCATCGATCATATTGAGCGACGCCATCATTGTGTGGTGACTATCCTCTGCGCTCATCCATGACCTACAACCTCATTTCTTGTGTCCGCGAGCTCGTCCTCATGTGATAACTCGCATAAGACGCTCTGGTTTCGGCACATTGTGCTGCTGAACAGAGTGTTTCCGAATCCCTTCCTTGTAGACCATTGAAGAAGTCTCTGGTTTCATACTACATAAGACGTTTTCCGTGCTTGTTTCTCCTCCACAAATACCACTTAAGCACGCCAAGGCATACGGGATCAGGTCACACCAGTTGAATCTACATCACATCTCAAAATCGAGACCGTCTCGGAAGCACAGCATCTAACAGCAGAAGTGCTGGGGTGCAACTCGCACGCTCCTCTGAGATACCAAGAACCTACCTCGACTGACTTGTGAAAGCACGATCCAACATCACACTATCACATCCTGAGCATTTGATAAACGCCCATACTGAACCTGCCATCAACATCTGAAAAGTCTTTGCCGAGTCTTCCCAGCGCCTGAAACCACGTGCGAATCTGGACTCTATACCATCTCTGCAGATTTCTGCTCCTCACCGAGTCATCCCGTACCTGTCACCCAAGCTTGCTACCGACATACAAAATCTATCTCCCGAGTCAGACTGATACCTGAAGGTACGTGCAAAAGGAACAAGATTGCACGAGCCTGACCCATCACGCGCCCCTCTCCGCCCGTTTCATCATGCTCTACGTCTTTTCACATACTCTGACAACAATACCCGAACACGTGCTATACGCATGATAGCACAAGCTCGTTCATGGAGTCTCAGGCGACTACAAAGCGCCCCTCGAGGGCCGTGGTTCCTTTCAACTCAAACATCCGCACAGCAAACATGAATTCCCGATCCGTCAATGATACATCAAGACGACCAGGACAAGTTACCAACATGAAGTACACCTATGAAATATTTCAATGGAACATGTACAAGGAGTGCTACACAGTCATCTTCTGTGATCTTGATGCCGAAGCCTTCGAACAGCATTCGAGCACGGCACGCGGATGGTTAACACAGTACTGTCTGACTATGGATTACGTTAGCCCAGCAAGGAGAAATTGCACACTTTGCTTCGACATCTCTCATGGAGATCCATTCATGTATCCAAACGCTCTCAAATATGTCTTCTGTGCGATCAACCGCGCAAGACATGGAAGAAAGATGTTCCTCGAACTACCAGAGGACTTTGCTTTATCGGTGCAAGTTCATCAAGTCCTGATCTTCCTCCAAGTCGAAGATTGCATTGCTCCCATGCATGGCCATATCAGACAAATCATCAGAGAAAGACCTCTCTCGCCTCTGGAGTTTGACGTCCTCTGGTCATGTCTCGGATTCAGCGCCCCAAAGATTCACGAGTTTGCTCTCAGCATATACTACGAGCGCCAAAAGCACGGATGGTCATTGGCACCATCAACCCAATATCCAGCAGCCGGCTACAAGAGGGTGACATACAGTGCAGAACGAAAGTCAGCACCAAAGGGCGAGATCGTCAATGGCAAAGATGCAAAAAGAGAAACACAGAATATTCCCAAAGACATCAGCACATGCCCAGATCCCATCGAGTCTGACACCGAAGATGAGAATATTGGTCAGGAAGAAGAGCTCGATACAATTGCCCCACAACCCACCACGGTCAACGATGGTCCAGTAACAATCATCGACCACTCCAACACAATCATGCTCGCCCGACGCCACAGCCTTCCCTCGCCACACTCCGAGCCCATCTACGAAATCGATACCAGTGCTTTCCGCGAGTGCGAAGATGAAGTACCAGAATACTAGCAAGGAACAAAGGTGGGAGATGGAGAGAATGCTACTCCAACTAACCGCACACGAGGATGACCCCGACAACCTTTGGATACGAAACCAGCAGAGCAGCAGATCAAAAATGCTAGATCCCAGCTGCGATACCTTTGGATATGTTACAAGCAGCAAGCAGAGCTAAACGTTAGACTCTGACTTCGAACTGCAATACCAATGACTTCTTTCTTTTCCCTTTCCAGATCTCGAACGCTAGGTCTTTAATCAAACTTGCCTTCCATAGATGTCTTTCAAATGTTCTTTCCGACATATTTGCCTAGGAGTGTCTTGATTTTCAGATATCGTTTTCATGCTCACAAGATCTATATTAGACTGGCTGGCTGTGTTGAGACCGAGAAGATGGTTTCGGTGTATCAGCCTGATCAGTAGTCACTGGATTGGCACCATTCTGTTCCTACCCATCAGTATCTTTGTGGTGGAAGAGTCGACCTAACGTGTTGGTCATGCCGCGATTAGAGTTGCGTTCGGCCTTTGGTCTACCGAATTTCGGGCTCCGTGGATTATTGATATCTCGTCTGCTAACGCTCTCAGACGGTGTAATTTTTTTATCCAGACAGTCTTGACGTCGAATAATGCAGGAGCGGTCGTTGAAAGATGCTTTCGAAGCAAGTCGAATCGGAATGTTCATGACGCAATCGGCATTGCTGATCATAGACAAGGTGCTCCCCCAATCTCCACCTTCGTCGTCTCTCTTCCCAAATACCGACCTAGGTTTTTATTCACCATCCCACCGCCTTCATCGTCTTGAACTTGTCGACCATATCGGCCTCCGCTATCTTCTTAGGGATTCCTCACTCGGTCCACGCTCCGCCGAAGTCCCCAGGTTTCGGATCTCATACACCCGACTGGCTCAATCAACGCCGAAGCTTCGCCGTCTCTGCACACAATGACGGCAAAAAACACGCTGCAGCAGCGACACGAGAAAGAGTGTCATGAGGGAAGAGACGAATGTGCCCAGGATTCCATTCCTTTCACACTCACTCTCCTCGACTTTCCACCAGAAGAGCCAAAACAGAAATCCCGCCAATCCACCACAGCCATCCCTGGACCTTCCTGTACCACATACATCACCCCAACGAGCAAAAGAAGGGGTCTCGCCGGGAATCGAACCCGGGACCACTCGCAACATAGACTTAGAGTTTTCAAGAATGACTGCCGTCAATTCTCCCTAAGCGAGTATCATACCGCTAGACCACGAGACCTGATCAAATTTAGATGGACTTGATGGAGTTGGCGTCGCTTGGTGAACTTATAAATTTACAGAACACGAACCCAGGACTTGGGACGCGAGTTTGAGGACCTCAATGAAGTGTCTATGGAATGAAAGGTATGTTTCTTGATCAGAGGAACTGCTGATAACTCGACGGGCGCACAACCCCTTGCATCGAAGCAGCCGG